>JAEEGG010009618.1_pt1 | contig 21621 bp, 18 predicted proteins | sample 9134161 | NCBI WGS metagenome assembly JAEEGG01 (sample SAMN16246543, study PRJNA631951) | gut metagenome | biome: gut microbiome; feature: rumen; material: CR-attached | host: Bos | place: Iran: Karaj | collected 2018-10
TACCCGGTCATTGGGAAGTGAAGGAAATAGGTGATTTTTGTTTTGTTAAAGATGGAACACATGGAACATATGCAAGGCATGATAAAGGATGTTTGTTGCTGAGTGCAAAAAACATTCTGGATAATCGTTTGCTGATTACAAATGATGAAAGTTTTGTATCTGAAAAAGACTATACAGAAATTACTGCAAATGGATATCCGCAAAAAGGGGATATTTTGGTTAGTTGCGTAGGTTCTATAGGTCGATGCTGTATTTTAGAAACGGATGAAAAAATCGCATTTCAAAGAAGTGTCGCTTTTGTTAGAAATAAGTCCGCAAGCACTCGTTTTTTGATGTATGCGATTCAAGGAGAATCCGCTCAAGCTCAACTTGAAGAATCAAAAAATGCAAGCACATTAGGTGGTGTTTATCTTTCTGCATTAGCTGATATTGAATTAATGCTTCCGACATCTTTAGACGAACAAACCGCCATCGCAAACGTCCTCAGCGACATGGACACCGAAATCTCGGCCCTCGAAACCAAACTCGCAAAATACCGCACCCTCAAAACCGGCATGATGCAACAACTCCTCACCGGAAAAATCAGACTTGTATAGGTGAAATATGGCTATTTCAGAAGAACAGTTGTCAAATTGGACGAAACCAGCGAGTGATTCTGAAGAAACTCGTATTGAGAATGCTATAAGTATGGTTCGTGACGCCATCAATTCGGATGGAAAATTAAGTAAAATGAACTTGGAAATATTTTGTCAAGGTTCATATGCGAACAACACAAATGTTCGATTAAATAGCGATGTTGATATTAATGTACGCCATAATGGTATATATCTCTATAATATTCCACAGGGTATGCAGAAAGAGCAGTTTCCTGATTTAGTACGAGATCCAGATGGTCAATATTCTTTTAGCTCATTTAAAAATGATGTCGAAAATGCTTTAAAAGCCAAATTTGGCCATATAATCCGAAAAAACAAATGTCTTCACATCTCGGAAAACTCCTATCATACTGAAGTAGATGTAGTTCCAACTTTTAAGCATCGATGGTATAAAAAAGACGGAAGCTATGATTTAGGAGTCGCACTATTCGCGGATCAAGATGGTAGTAAAATTGTTAATTATCCATTACAACATATCGAAAATGGTATAGCTTATAATGAACGAACATCAAGGAGATTTAAGCGACTGGTCAGAATATTTAAAAACATTCAATATGATATGCAAGAAAAAAATATCCCACTAAATAAAAACATATCGTCTTTTTTATTAGAATGTTTAGTATGGAATTGTCCATTAGAAACATTTAATCCTGAAACATGGAATGCTCGATTGCGCAAGGCAATGGTTCACATATATGAGAAAACTAAATCCAGAGAATTATGCGATCAATGGGTAGAAGTTTCTAATCTATTGTTACTTTTTTATGGACATAAATGGAATTACGAAGATGTTAACCAATGTATGATTCAAATGTATAATTATGTTTTTGAGGGATGATTGTGATTAAGTATAATATTAAACATTTTTTTTGTGCCATTATTGTTCTTTTTCTAATCCTTTATATTGGGATTGCGTTAATTCAATGCGAATCTTGGAATATAGCTGATGTTAAATGGTCCGAAGATGTTTTGTGGTTGAGAAATATTTCCTACGCCTTGACGGTAGAATCTCTTCTTGCTTTTGTATTCATAAAATGGTTGTGGAAATTTAAAATATTCAGGTTTCTTGTGCGCAAACCATGTTTGTCTGGGGAATGGACCGGATATTTAGAATATGATTATAACGGTGAACATCAAAAGAAAAAAACGGAAATTTATATTAAACAAGATTTCTTTGGAACTATTATTAAGTTGAAAACAAACGAAAGTGAAAGTTTTAGTGTTGCGGCTCAATTTGACATTGATGAGGATCGAGGAATAAAACGGCTATTTTACAACTATCAAAACGAACCAAAGCCAGAATTTCGCGATAGAAGCCCAATTCATTACGGTGCAGTCCGTTTAAATATATCAGATGATAACAAAAAACTAGATGGTGAATACTGGACTAGCCGAAAAAGCGTTGGGACAATAAGTTTAAAAAGAAGCAAAAAGTAATCGTGTTCGTTCCATTATCAAAATTAGGAATTCGTCTACTATGAAAAACATCATTACAAATTTTGAAAAAAAATTGAAAAAACAGTTAAAAACGGCTGAACAGGTTTACATTGCTGTTGGCCTAATTAGTGTTGACGGAGCAAATATGCTTGTTGATGCTGTCAATCGTAATGATAATTTAATTGAGTCCGATGATAATGTGCAACTTATTGTCGGCATAAACATGCCCACTCCAGCCGAAGCCTTGAAAATTTTAGTTGGTGATGATAGTGGTATTGGGCTTTTAAAATACTATGCAAAACCTAAAAGTTATTTTCATCCCAAAGTTTATCTATTTAAAAAGAAAGATCGATATACAGCTTTTGTAGGCTCTGCTAATTACACTGATGCGGGCCTTGGACGAAATGTTGAATTGACGGCTAGGGTTACAAACCAAATAGACTGTAAGGATATCCTAAATTGGTTTAGGCGTCTACTTAAAGACTCTAAAGATGTGTCTATGGGTATGATTAAACGTTATGAAAAAATTAAACGTAAGACGGCAGTAGCGTCATTTAATGTTGACAAATTCCAAAATGATGAAGCTAAATTTGAAATCACAGATTTGAAGAAAGATTTGCTCAAATGCTGTAAATCCAAACAATATGAGGATTTTTGCAAAAAGCGTGAGAACGAAATAGAAAATTTATGCAAAATCGTTGACGCAGAAAATCAATTTGAGAATTTTGATGTTGCAGCATTTTGTAATGAGGGAGCCTTAGGTCATATCATTGCATACAATATTGATAAATTGAAAAGATCAAAGAAAAAACTTCAAAAAATGTGTCGAATGCTTGCTGATGAGAGGCGTTCTGTCTCTAATCGAATAAATTTAGCGCTTACAGATAGAAAATATAAAGTTAATGGCGCTGGAATCAATGTTGTTAGCAAAATTCTAACGATTTTACATCCAGAAAAGTATTTCGTGTGGAATAAAGTTTCTAAAAGAGTTTCAAATGCTCTTGGAGCTAAAGTACTGAGAGGGTCTTCTATTGGTGAAAAATACCAGGCATATTGCAATGCTTATAAACCTATAATGGAAAAATATGGTATAGAAAATTTTGCTATTTTGGACAGAATACTTTATTATATAGAAACAAGAAAATAAATTTTTCGTCGCAAACAAATATCCGTCAAAAATTAGGTTGGTTTAAATTAGGAGATTTATAAATATGATTTCAAAAAGCACACGTGGATCTGAGTGGCGTAAATGGGATTTACATATTCATACACCAGCATCTGATGGAACTGGAACTCCTGAAGAAATCGTAAATACAGCAATTGCTAAAGGATTGTCTGTTATCGCAATCACAGACCACCATGCGACTGATTACATTGATAAAGTAAAAGATGCGGCTCAAGGCAAAGATTTAACAGTTATTTCTGGGATAGAATTTAGATCTGAATATGGTTCAAAAAGTGTTCATTTTATAGCTTATTTTCCAGATGAATATAACGGAATAAAACTAACATCTCAGACATTATATGAATTAATCTTATGTAAATTGAAACTATCAAAAGCAGAAATAATTTTCAAAGGAAAGGAAAAGAATCCAACATTAGATGATGATAAAGCGTTTAAAGATGGGATTTTTTTATTGCAGGTGGATATGAAGGACGCCTGCGATTTGATACATTCTTTAGGCGGAATTATTTCTGTACATAATGGCAATAAAGACAATGGTTTAGATGCGGAAGTTAAACATTTAGGGACTTCTCCAAGAAATGCTCGAACATTGGACGAGTGTTTAGGCCCTTTAAAAGAAGAGCTAATGGGTAAATATGTTGATATTTGCGATTTAGGACCATCAGACAATGGTAAAGAAAGAAGTTTTTATTTAAAACAATTTAAAACTCCATCTATACTCGCTTCTGATGCCCACAAATTTGAAGAAATAGGCTCTGCCTTTACTTGGATAAAAGCGGACCCATCATTTGACGGGCTGAAGCAAATAATCTATGAACCCGAAAGTCGCGTAAAATTCCAAGCGGATAAACCAGAACAGAAGAACGATTATCAAATTATTGATTCCATTACTTTTGATAATGAAGAAATGGGAAAACAAGAAATAAAATTCAATCCTAATCTAAATACTGTAATTGGGGGACGTTCTTCTGGGAAATCTATTTTGATTAGTTGCTTGGCCTGTTTAAACAATTGTGAAAAAGAGCCTAAAGAACCTGCAAATTACTATAAGGATTATAACAACCACGTTCATGATCTTATTAAAACTGCTTTTGTGAAATGGGCAGATGGTTCTCAAGAGCCAAGGAAAATTATTTATTATTCTCAATCTGAAATAAGTGAAAAAGTCCGACCTGATGAATATGGCATTCCTAAAATTAATAAGTTAATAGAATCTATTGTAAAAAAAGAATCGGAGTTTTCAAATCAAATTCAACAATATGAATCTTTTTTAATCACCAACCGATCAGATATAAATTCGAAAATCAATGATTTTTGTGAATTAAGGCGTCAAAAGAAAGAAAAGATAGAGAAAGTTGCGGAGCTTGGTAATAAAAATGGAATTATTGCGGAAATAGAGAAAATCAACTCAGAAATTGAAACAATAAAGAAGTCCATAACAAACTATCTTTCAGATGAAGATGATGCTGAATTCAAAAAACAGAAAGATGATTTGTCTAAGTTGGGAAACGACTACTGTAATCTTGAATCAGATGAAAATCAAATTGAGATAGCGAAGAACATAGAGCTGTTCACATCGATTGATTCAACTCTTTCAAATTTTTCTGCATTGACTCATGATAAAGTTGAAAAATTTTATAATGAATTGAAAAACAATACAAAGGAACGATGGATAAAATTTATTGAGGAACAAAAACAAGAAATAAAGAATAGTCAACAAAAAACATTGGACGAAATTCATAAAATTCGCAATTCTGAACTTTATAAAAAAGGCCTTTCCTTTAATAAAAGCAATGAATTACTTTCTATTAAGGAAGAAGCTTTGCAGCATGAACTCGAAAAAAAGAATAATATTGAAAAAAAAAGAATCGGAACTGCAAAATATACAGCAAACATTGAATAATTATAAAGAAAATATATGGCTAAAATTTGAAGAATATAAGGAGAAGGCTAAAGAACTAGCAAACCATATAGTAATCGAAAAAGATAATGTAAAAATCAGTGCTCATTTAAATCTTATATATAAGCCTTTTTTTGAACGAGCAAATAATGTTTTGAATAGACGTTCAAAGGATGTTCAAAAATATGACAATTATGAAGAGAAAAATTTAGTAGAAAAAGAAGCGTATATAAAAGATATATATGAGGGGATTGTAGAAGAAAAATTTACTTTGAAACAAGATATCCAACAAGCTCTTGTTGATTTATTCACCAATCATTATTATAAGATTTCTTATGATGTAACGTATGATGGCGATTCCTTCAAAACAATGTCTGAAGGCAAAAAAGCCTTTATCATATTGCGGTTGTTACTTGATTTTGATGATAGCAAGTGTCCTATTATAATTGACCAACCTGAAGATGATTTGGATAATAGAGCTATTTACGATAAATTAGTTACATATATAAGGGATCAAAAAACGAAAAGACAAATCATTCTTGCTACGCATAATCCCAATGTTGTTGTTGGGGCCGATGCGGAATTAGTAATTGTGGCAAACCAAAATGGTACAGACACCCCAAATCAGGATGAAATCAAGTTTGAGTATTATGGAAACAGTATAGAAAACTCCTTTAAAGATGAAACTTGTTCAACGATTTTGTTACGTCAGGGCATTCGTGAGCATATTTGTGATATTCTAGAAGGCGGAAACACAGCGTTCCAAATTCGCGAGAGAAAATACGGATATAAAACAACATATTAAAAATCAACGATAACGGAAACACTAATGATTATTTTTACTCATCCATACAGTATCTCTGAAATTTTCTCTAACGAAAATATTCGTTTTTACACTATTCCCAAATACCAACGTGCTTACACCTGGGGTCAAAAGGAATGGAATCTTCTCTTTGATGACATCATTGATAATGATGATGGATATTTCCTCGGCTCTATTATTTGCATTGCAAGAGATAAAGCTGGTATGGCGACATCTGCAACGCTTGAGGTGATTGATGGTCAGCAGAGAATGACAACGATTTCGCTTCTTCTCGCAGCCTTATATAGCAAGTTGTTGCCGTATAAAAAAGAAGACGAATTATCTGATGATCAAATGGCTGATTTTATCGCTTTGAAAAAGCGTTTGGTTAAAGAAAAGGAAAAAATTCCGACAGCAGTTTTAACACTACAAAATCAAAACCAGAATTGCGACGATTATTTCTGCCTATTATGTAACGAACTGAAGTTGCTAAAAGATAAACCTAAAATTGCTTATATGGGCAATCGAAAGATTTATACCGCTTATCGTTATTTTATTTCTAAAATCGATGAGAAAATTGCCGAATTGCAAGAGGAGAATCCTGAATTAGACTTAATTGATGCTTATTTTGGACTTGTAAAGAAATTCTGTTCTGCTGTATTGGTATCTATTGAGGTGGGAAACAACAAAGATGCCTATATGCTTTTTGAATCTCTGAACAATAGAGGAGTTCCTCTTTCCGCTATGGATCTCATAAAAAATTGTGTGATTGCTAAGGCGGATAATGGCGGAAAAATTGATGAGTGCCATGAGCAATGGTTGAGAATAATTGATAACCTCACGGATGAAGTTAATGTTCAAGAACGTTTCTTTCGACAGTATTATAATGCTTTTCGAGATGAATTGAATGGCGAACAGCCTGTAGAAGGAAAGGGAAAATACCGATTAGGCGCAGCACTTGCTACCAAAACTACGCTTTTGGATTTGTACGAACACATGATTAATGATGGTTTGGAGATATTTTTAAATAATCTTGAAAGAGAGTCGCAAAATTACGCTCTATTGATAAATCATGACGAGAATGCAAATGAAGAAACAAAAAAAGCCTTGCTGAATCTTGAACGAATACAGGGTGCTCCTTCGTATATTTCATTACTTTACATTCTGTCCAAGAAAAAAGAACTGGATGTAAGTAATGAACTCTTTATTAAGATAGTCAATTTCCTTATAAAATTCTTTGTTCGTCGTAATATAACGGATACACCGAATACGAATAAATTGACAAAGATTTTTATGAATTTGAATAATTCCTTAAAAGAGAAAAAAGGGAATGAAGTTTACGAAGAGATAAAAAAGACTCTGACATCACAGAGTGCAAGTAATCAAAAATTTGAAGAAAAACTTCGTGGCCCTGTCTATGATGAAAATACGGATGCAGCAAGATTTCTTCTTTGCTTTTATGAAGAAAAATTTAATACGAAAGAGCATCTCGTTGATTTATGGTGCCAAGAAAACAAGAAATATGTCTGGACTATTGAACACATTTTCCCAGAAGGATCCAATATTCCTAAACACTGGGTTGATATGATTGGCGAAGGTGATTGTAGTAAGGCTAAAGAATATCAGGACAAATATGTCCATACTTTGGGTAATTTGACTATTACAGGCTACAATTCTAATCTTGGAAATATGGCTTTTGACAAGAAGAAAAATCGCCAAAAGGATGGCAAGGATATTGGTTATAAGAATGGATTGAAGTTGAATGAAGATGTTGTTTCCGAAGATTCCTGGACAATACAAAAAATCATGGACAGAACGGACAAATTGGTTGCTGAATTTATGAAGGATTTTGATTTGAATGCTAAGGAATAAATCAAAATGATTGAGGAAGACAGAAAATACAAGCGCGACTTTCTCAGAACAGCCATTCTTTTAAAAGAAATCAAATTCTTCTCTGACCATTTATTCAAGGAACAATACAAATCAAATGATGCTGACGCAATGCTGCAGAAGCATTTGGATAATCAGATTTATTTGAAGTATGATTTTATTCCTTTAAACCTGTTGAGGGAGTCCCTTGACAGTTTTTCGATTTATTGCAAAGACAATCCTGAACTGACTGCACAATCCAAGAGACTGAAAAAGGATTTAGACTTCGTTAATCATCTTAGGAATAAAGTTGGAGCTCATTTATCCGATGAAGCCTTGGATAAAATGATCCAATGGAATCCTGATATTTATGATGATAGGGCTAGAACGGATGAGCTCTTTCAAGAATATCAGATTTACCGTGCGATGATGGAAGTGGCGATAAATTCGTATCTAGACACGAATGGGCAACAAAAGCAGTTTGGAACAGATTTAGATATAGAATTGGAAGCAAAAGTTTTTTATACCTATCTTTTAAATACGGTCAATTCGTCTATTCATTTTTTAGAAGAAATTCAGAATATCATTAGGCCCAACATCAAGTACATAAGGCTGTCTGAATCCACTGTATGTGAAGAAGAACGGGAGGATTATTTCAAAGAAGCTATTCGGATAGCACTTGAAATTGGAAATGATCCGACGAAAAAAGAAAAACTGCTTCCGCGGATGGCGGAAATTCTTAGGATGTTCGGCATTGACCCAGAACCGTATGGAGAAGCCGGGTACACAGATTTTAGATTTAAGACAAAACATAGGTGAAAATCGAATTTTTACCTACAATTAGCGAAAAAAACAGAATTTAACTCAGCATTTTGTTAAAATCAATGCCAAATAGACATGTAAAAAAATACTAGAAAAATATTTATTTTAGATAATTATATATTTATACCGAGGTATCTATGAGACTGTCAGAAGTAACGTATCACAATTTTCGAGGATTTGAGGATAAGAAATTTTCCTTGGACAGTCCGCTAGTGCTTTTTGTCGGCGACAATGCTAAAGGTAAGACCAGCGTTTTAAAAGGGATTGCATTAGCTCTTTCATCATGGACATCAGCTTTCCCTGAAATTAAATTGCTCAAATATACATCAGATGATGTTCGTAAAGTTGCTGATCGTGAAGGTTCAGAGATTCCGACTTTTAACCCCTGCTCGGAATCAAACGTGCAATGCTGGATGAAAACAGATGGATTGCCCTTCCTTATGCCGGATTCTTTTGATTGGATTCGTTCATACGGTCGCCATTCATACATGAATAAACTGAAACAAATTGCTAAGGAATATTTGGGGGCTATCGAAAGAGGAAAAGAAGTTTCTTTACCTTATTTTGGCTTTTATGGAACAGGTCGTCTTTGGCATGTTGATAAACGTTTGATGGCTTTGAGGGGAAAAGACTTTTATCGCGATTCTCGCTACAAAGCTTACCAAAATGCTCTTGACGCATCTTCATCAGATGAAATGCTGCGAAAATGGATTGCTAAGTTAAGCCATGCTGAATTCATTGAATGGAAAAAATCATCTGTTTTAGCCTCTGTGTGGACCTGTCTAAAGAAAATTATCCCTGATGTTACAAATGTTTATTGGAATCCCAAAGAAGACGATATCGTTTTTGAATTTAAAGATGGAAAATCACTTCCACTAAATAATTTGAGTGAAGGTCAAAGAATGGTTGCGTCTTTGATAACGGACTTGTGTGTTCGCATTAGTTTGTTGAATCCTCATTTGAATGGAGAAGCTCGAAAGCTGACAGAGGGCGTAGTTTTAATTGATGAGATTGATTTGCATTTGCACCCGAAGTGGCAAAAGACAATAGTTCCTGATTTGAAGGACCTTTTCCCGAATATTCAGTTTATTCTAACTACACATTCTCCGTTTATTATTCAGTCTTTAGAAGGGGTGAAAGGGGCCAAGATTATTAATTTAGATGATGACGAATTGCCGTATGATTATTCACGCCAAGCGCACAGAAGTGTCGAGGATATTGCTGAAAATGTAATGAATGTTGTTATGCCGCAACGCAGTAAACGTTATATGGCCATGAAAAAAGCGGCCAAGGAATATTTTGATTTGTTGAAAGAAGTGTCAACAAACGAAGAGATGAGGATAGCGGCTAAGCAAAAATTGGATAATCTGATTGCAGATTATGGTACGGACAATCCTGCGTACGCAGCGTTCCTAGAATCCAAGGCTGAAACTGCAGGAGTCGTGTAAATGCGAAGTCTGCAAAGAAACCCATGGCCACAGAATCCTGATGGTACACAAAAAACTCCTGCGAATTACAGCACGTTTTTGCCAGATTTAAAAGGAAATTTTGGTGGCTATTGCTGCTATTGTGAAACCAGAGTTCGAAAACTTGATGTTGAACATGTCGCTCCAAAATCGTTGAATCCATCACAAGCTTGCGATTGGAATAATTTGCTGTTGGCTTGTCCGATTTGCAATCGTGATTACAAGAAAAACAAGAATCCGTCGCGTAACGATTATGTGTGGCCCGATACCGACGACACTTTTGATATGTACGAGTATCATGGTGATGGGTCGATGTTGGTAAATCAGAGTTCCCCAAAACAGAATGATGCTCAAAACACCATTGATTTAATGAACTTAAACGCACCGATTGGAAAAAATGATGAAATCCGAACAATACGAATGGAACAATGGTATGTTGCATCAGGTTTTTTAGAGGATTATAAGAACGGGCCGAAAACTGCTAAACAGATTGATAAAATTGTCAAAAATGTTGTAGCAAACGGTTACTGGTCTGTTTGGATGACCGTTTTCAAGGATTATCCAGAGGTGACTCAAAAGATTGCGGACGCATTCCCAGGAACATTGCCAAAATACTGTACGCCATAGGGTATCCTTAAGGTGATTTATGGCCGAACCGAATATCAACATTCCCGAACGCAAGACGCAGGCGAAGGTAATCAAGTTCTTCAAGGACGAATTGCATTACGATTACCTGGGCAATTTGTGCGAAGTGGCAAACAAGAACATTCGCGATGATGATCTGTTTGCGTTCTTGGTGCGCAAGCAGCATTATTCGGAAACGGTTGCACGCAAGGCCATCGCCGATTTGCAACATGCGGCGGGCGACTTACAGCAAGGTTTATATTCTGCGAACAAGACGGTTTACAGTTTGCTGAAGTATTCGCACCCTGTTTCTGATGCGGATGGCGAAAATGTCAGTGTCTATTACATTGATTTTAAAAATCCGGCCAACAATCATTTTGCCATTGCCGAAGAGGTGACGGTTAGCAGTTCTTTCGGTTCCAAGCGCCCGGACCTTGTCGTTTATATAAACGGCATTGCGGTTGCGGTGATTGAACTCAAGAAGAGTTCCGTTTCTGTTGCCGATGGTATTCGCCAGAACCTGACGAACCAGAAGCATGATTTCATTGAGTCGTTCTTTACCACGATTCAGTATTGCTTGGCGGCAAACGAAAGCGAAGGGGTTCGCTACAGGACTATCGCCACGCCAGAAAAGAAGTACTTGACCTGGAAACAGGAGGCGTTCCGTGAACGCTTGCAGGAACTGGACGACAACGATTTGATTATCGATGATAAGAGTTCGTCGTTTGACGGCGTTCTCTTCGAGAGTCTTTATTCGCTGTTCAACAAGGTCCGCTTCCTAGACTTGATTCACAACTTTATCATTTTTGATAATGGTGTAAAGAAGGTCTGCCGCTACAATCAGTATTACGCAATTCACCGCACGTACAACAGGATTACCACGCAAAAGAAGGGCGGTATTGTATGGCACACGCAGGGTTCGGGCAAATCGCTCACGATGGTCTGGCTTGCCAAGCGCCTGCTGCTGAACAATCCGAGTCGCAGGATTTTGATTGTCACTGACCGCGACGAACTAGATGATCAAATAGAGCAGTTGTTCAAGGGTGTGGAAGAAAAGATTATCCGCACCAAGAGCGGGCGTGATTTGCTGAATCGTTTGAATTCTACCGAAGGTTCTATCATTTGTTCGCTGGTTCACAAGTTCGGTCGCCGTGGCGGTGAAGTTACTGACGGCGATTACGAAAAGTTCTTGAAAGAAATCAAGGATTCGTTGCCGCCGAACTTCAGCGTGAAAGGTGATTTCGTTGTATTCGTGGATGAGTGCCACCGCACACAATCGGGCAAGTTGCACAAGGCGATGACTGCTTTGATGCCTAAAGCGATTTTCGTGGGTTTTACCGGCACACCGCTTTTGAAGAAAGACAAGAAGACGAGTCTGGAAGTTTTCGGAAGCTACATCCATACATACAAATTTGATGAAGGTGTGCGCGACCACGTGATTCTTGACTTGCGTTACGAAGGCCGCGATGTTCCGCAAGATCTCCGCTCCCGCGAAAAGATTGATGAATGGTTTGACTTGAAAACGCGTGGCATGACGCCTGTCGCAAAGGCAAAACTGAAGGCCCGCTGGGCGAATATGCGCACGGTTTATTCGTCTTATGACCGCCTGAAATCGATTGCGAACGATATCATCCTTGATTTCGCGAAGGATGCCCGTTTGGCGGAAGGCCGCGGGAACGCCATCCTCGTTGCGGATTCCATTTTTACAGCTTGCCGTTTCTACGAAATTTTTCAGGCATTGGGTTTTAAGAAATGCGCTATCATTTCTTCTTATACACCGAATCCGGGCGATTTGCGTACCGATACGGTGAGCCTAGATGAAGAAACGGAAACTTTCAGGAAATACCAAATTTACTTGAAGATGGTTGGTGTCGAAGAAGGTGACGATACATCCCGCATTGACAAGAAAGTTGAGGCTTTTGAAAAAGAGGCCAAACGCAAGTTCGTTGATGAACCGGCTAACATGAAACTGCTCATTGTAGTCGATAAGCTATTGACTGGTTTTGATGCTCCTCATTGCACATATCTGTATATCGACAAAAAGATGCAGGACCATGGCCTGTTCCAGGCGATTTGCCGCGTGAACCGTTTGGATGACGAGACGAAGCCCTTCGGTATCATTGTCGACTATAAGGAACTTTTCGACGATGTGACCGACAGTATGAACAAATACACATCGGGTGCATTCGAAGGCTACGACGACAGCGATGTCGATGGCTTGATTAAGGACCGTGCGACTGAAGCCGAGAAATATTTCAACAAGATTCTTGAAGAAATCGAGACGCTTTGTGAAGACGTGAAGCCACCTAAGGATCAGTCGGACTACATTCACTTTTTCTGTGGCGAAAATATCAGTTGGTTGAACAATCCGGAAGAATTTGAGGCACTTGCCCGCCTGCGTGAACGATTCTATTCGTTAGCGAGTAGTTTGGCGCGCGCGTTTGCCGAGTTGAAATCGCAGATTTTGTCGTTGCCCTATACCGAAGCCGAATGGAACGAAAAAGAAAAGCGCACCAATGATTACGTGAATTTGCGTCAGGTGATTATGCAAGCGAGTGGCGACTTTGTTGATTTGAAAGCTTGCGAACCCGACATGCGCCACCTTATTGACAATTACATAGCCGCTGGCGATTCGACAAAGATTATAGAGTTTGATGACACGACTTTGCTGGATATCATTGAACTTTGCAAGTTTGATTTGACGGCTGGCAAAAAGAAGGTCCGCGAAAGCGCTGCCGAAAAAATCGAGAACAACATCCGTCGCAAAATCGTTGACCAGATAAATGTCAACCCTGCGTACTACAACAAAATGTCAGAAATTCTTGACCAGTTGATTGAAGAACGCAAGAACGGCCTGATTGAATACAAGAAGTTGCTGGAACGCTATATTGAGCTTGCCAAAAAGGTGAATTCTTCGGCTGCAAGCGAAGATTATCCGGCCTCCGTCAAGGGAAGTGCCGCGAAGCGTGCGATTTACGATAACTGCGGAAATGATGAGAAATTGACGAATGCAATTTACGATGCCGTCATGAGTAGCATGCAGGCCGATTTCCGCAACAGCCCGGTGAAAATCAACAAGATTAAGAAGGCGTTGTTCGAAGTGTTGCAAAACGACACTGAGGTTGACCGCATATACGAACTCATCAGCAAGCAAAGCGAGTTCTAATGCGGATGCAAGTGTCGGGAATTGCGATAGACGTTTGTCGCAAGAATATCAAGAATATCCACTTGTCGGTGATGCCGCCAGATGGCGAAGTGCGCATTTCTGCACCATTAAATTTGTCTGATGAGGCAATCAAGATTTTCGTGCGTACCAAGGTTGCCTGGATTAAGCGCCAACAAGAAAAATTTGCAAATCAGGCTCGCTTGAGCGAACGTGAATATGTTTCTGGCGAATCAATATTTGTTTTCGGGAAGCAGTATTATCTACAAGTGCAATACGGACTCAAAAATTCTCTTGAGTTGAACGCAAAAAACGCCATTTTAACCGTCCGCAAAGAAAGTACCGCAGAACAGCGTGAAGCCTTTGTAAACGAATGGCTCCGTGAAAAACTAAAACCCGAAATCGAGAAGAAATTGCCCAAATGGGAAAAGAAAACCGGCCTCGCCTGCAACGGCTGGCAAACCAAGCTCATGCAAACAAAATGGGGCAGCTGCAACCCCGAGGGCAAAATCTGGTTCAATTTGCTTTTATCGCATGCCCCTGAAAGGTGCTTAGACTACATCATCCTTCACGAGCTTTTGCATCTGAAAGTTAGGCACCATAACAAAGATTTCACGGCTCTGATGGACAAGTATATGCCCTATTGGGAAGAAGTCCGCAAAGAACTGAACGATTTTATACTTTTGCCGATGAAATAAATTCAACATAGATTTATCAAATCAGGCTCAATGATTTTATTTCAAAGCAATTACTTAATCCGCTCGTTCTTTTTCTAATTCAGAGGCCAAAAATACTTGCAAATCTAACTTTTGACTTTTCAATATTTTTTTTGTCATAGCCTCATCTTTATAAAAGAACCGCTCATTTTGAGGTCTTTCAAGATAAATCAAAACAATATGAATTTTAACATTATGAAATTGAGATGCCATAAGTCGTAATTCACGAATAGCTTTTAAAATTATCTCATGATGCCTTCTTTTTATTTCAAATAGATAAACATCTTTTTCTGTTAGTATAATAGCGTCTGCATCAAATTGGTCTACTTGAGCGGGCCTTGTATCTGAAATAATTACTTCATGAACATGGCCATTTATAAAATTATCAATTACTTCATTTTCTGTACTTTGAGCATACGTTATTACCTTAGCAAGCCCTTTCCCGCTGGCTCTAAATAGCTCCGGATTATCTCTTACTATATTTTGAACAGTTTCAACCGATAATCCTAAAATTTTTGCAACTTTAGCTATTGTCAGAGCATGGTATTCTTCTAGCAGAGACACTATTTTCTGTTTAGTTGGCGGACGACTCAAACGATACAGTCTTCCTCTTATCATTGTCCTATTAGAACGAGCTGTTTCATTCTGATTTATTGAAGATTGGGATGGCAATGAAAGACATCCATTATCGAGCACTATTTCACTCTGATTAGCCAGCAGAGACGAAGGTTGGTCATCGTCCGGTGCCGCTTCAGGAGATGATTCCACCTCGCTCCGGTTTACAGGCGGAGGTGAAGGCTGGTCACTGGCTGGCACCGTTTCAGGAGAAGGTTCCACCTCGCTCCGGTTTGCAGGCGGAGGTGAAGGTTGGTCATCGTTTGGAGCCGTTTCAGAAGAAGGTTCCACCTCGCTCCGGTTTTCAGGCGGAGGTGAAGGCTGGTCATCGTCTGGCGCAGCTTCAGGAGAAGATCCAACTTCACTCTGGTCAGCCGGAGACGGAGAAGGCAGGTCATCGTCTGGCGCTGCTTCAGAATTTTCTTCACAAACATCTTCGTCATTAGAACGAGGTTCTATATCTGGCACCGCCCCCTGGATTCCAGCAAATCCCGTGATTCCAAATTTTAATCGCCACATCCACACAATTGCTACAAGCGAAATCACTGCAGCCCATTGCACAAGATAAATAAAATCAACTCGACGAAGTACTTCCTCTTTCACATATTGGCCATTATCTTGAGTGACCATTGTGCTTTCAATCAAAATTTCATCACAACAAAAAAGATATAGAAATGATATTACGACAATGACTGCAAATAGTATTGTGAGGGCTATTTTTGTTTTATCATTTATTTCTTTTTGCAAAGTCGGCATATTCTTTTTTTAATATGTTTATATAAAATCTTATAATAATATAATTTAAAAAATAGAATCCCATCCCCTAAAAGTACAGTTTTTTTTAAAAAAGCCTTAAAAGCGAATAAAGAAACACCATTCCCTTTTTTTAGATATATATTTACAATAAAATCAAAATTATTCATTCAATAAGCCTAATAAATATTTATGACGATTCAATATGTACGAGGCAGCAAATGCTTAAATCCGACTATAATAAGTTTATAACGAAAAAAAGTCCATACCATAAGTAACATTATCAAAGTATCACAATTTCACCCCCAAAAAAAGAATACTATAAATGAGCAAGCCATTCTATAAATTTTTGAAAGATAACGCTAATCATGATGCATTAATAGGAAGTATTAACGGAAACATTATGTTTTCTAAAATTCCTGAATTAAATGACTTTTCAGAAACCTTTGCTCTAACAGATAGAGAAGAAATCTGCAAATCGTTATTAAAAATCAGCCATAACGGGTTGGACGAACAACTATTGGAAATGTTAACTAAACATGCCAAATTCCTAAAGAAATTTTCTCAAGATAAAGTTTATTCTGTGGTTAAGCACTTTCAGAGCCAAATTACTCCTAATGGCTATACGAATAATGCGCTTAACGTACTGCCGGAAATGCTAAATGAAATTAACAAAATTGTTCAGGATGAAATTGGTATTTTTTGCGTTTCAAAAAATGTAAAATGTTTTCCTATGTGGGCGCATTATGCCGATGATGCAAAAGGTTTTGCCGTTGAATATATCAATCTAGAAGAAATTTTTCAAGGAGATGAAACAGGCGAGTTGAATGAATTAAAAAAAGTTAATTATTCAGAAAAAAGACCTTCGGTTACTTTAGAACCAGCATCATTAATGGCTATGCTTTATTCCAAGCATCAAGACTGGTCTTATGAAAGAGAACACCGTGTTATAAAACATCTCTCAGAATGTACAAAAGAAAAGCTTTCTGATAATTCTATTAAATTCTTTTATAAAATCAATCCGGGAAAATATATCAAACGAATTATTGTGGGCTGGAATGGTAATTTTGAAGAAATTCACGATATAGTTTCTAAAAACTGTTCAAGCATTGAAGTAATACAAGCAAAAGTTAGAAATGCAGAAATTATCGTGTAAGTACATAAATCTCTTTTAATTACTATGACAACTTCTGCTCCTGAATCAGAGAAGCCAACACCATCCCAAGTTTTTGAACTGTTGGGCCAAACGCTTTATGTATGTAACTCCATTGAATTGATGATACGGTGGATGAACATACACAGAGGCGGCTTTTGGACGGGCAAAACCCCAAAAAAACTTCTTGAGTCGGTGAAAAAGAACATCGAAAAGCGGCAGAAAAAAGACAAATGCATGCTCGGCCTAGTCGGCCCAGAATTAATTGACGCCATCTATACACCCCGATGCAACAAGGACATAGACGCAGCCGAGAAGAAGTCTCTTTTTGTATTCAAAATGGATTTTAAAATAGAACGAAAAGGCCGTCATCGTCAAGCATTGGCTAAATTCCTAAAATTTACTGACGCACGAAATTATCTAGTCCATTACTTCGCAAGGGACTATTATCTTGAGTCTCCTGAATCATGCAAAAAAGCTTTCTCCGATTTAAGGAAGAAGGGCGTAATCATCCAGGATGCATTCAATTTCTTCAGAGAAGATTACATTAAGATAATTCAACTCTGGAAAGAATTTAAAAATTTTCTACCTACGCCATTTGAGCTGGTAGTTACAGAAGCCCCTGCGGCTCGGTCATAGTCTTACGAGGGGAAGCCCCCCTATTGATAAAATATAACATATATGCTATATTTTTGTCATGAAAAAGGATCAAGTCATAGAATTCATGAATTCGCTTGAAAAGAGTGACAAGAAATTGGCATCATTCGTAAAAATATACGAGGCTCTGTCTTCATTCTTGACAGATTTCGACTTCCTCAAGGACTCCCAGGGAATGAGCCAAAAAGACGTCGCCGAAAAGATGGGCACGACACAAAGCGCCATCTCCCGCATTGCTTCACTGAAGACAAACCCCTCTTACAAGCAACTGCAAAAAATGTCTGAAGCCGTTGGCGGAAACCTGTTCGTCACGCCGATGAAAGATATGACCGTTCAGGTTCCGTACGACCTGCAAGAAACCGTACGCAAGCGAGCCATGCGTGAAGGCAAGTCAACGAATGAATATCTAGATGAGCTATTGCGCAAAGGAATACACACGCGAAGTTGAAATCTGCATCCTAATCCCCAAAATACAGGTGAAAGTTGCTCCAGCGTTCCAGGGAATGCAACTCGCTCTCAATGAAAGCCCATGTCTCGGCATAATCGCCGGGAACAGCGAAATCCTTGGATTTGATATACTCTAAAAACGCCTCGGGAGCATCGCCATACCGCTCGTCAAACTGGTCCGCCAGAGAGTTCTTTTGGCCAGTAGTCAAATCCCGAGCGTCGTTGTGCAACACGTGTTCCTGGTTCCGTGAAAAGTAGAACATCTTGTAGGGTTTCTTGTTTATCTCGCCCCTGTTCTTGAGCAGGTTCACAAGCCCGAGTTTCTTGCGGTTGCGCTCCGCAATTTTTTGCACATCGCTGGTTTGAATGTCTTGCAGCGAGTATTGGATTCGCGTAGCAGCAGGGTTGTCGACTATCGCCGTTTCGGGGATAAACGCCCCGTCGGTGTCTATCAGGTGCACAACTTCCAAAAGGTCCGATGCGCGGAAGTGATAACGTTCCTGCGTCGCCTTTATGATTTCGTTGATGCGGCGGACAACATTGGATGCATCGACATCATCTTTTGTCGTGATGTCGCCTTCGGTAATCGCAAAGTGGATTTTTTCACTGCTGAGAATGGCGTCTAGAACCGAGCCCAGCGCCGTCTTGTCGGTAATTCCCTCGACAATGAACAAGATGACCTTTTTAGTTTTCCCCATTAACCACTTTCCCCGCTTTCCTGAAAGCTCTTGCAATCTTGAAATGGTTGGTTTCTTGGTAGATGGGGTCTTTCTGTCCGCCAAGGCTTATACTTCTCAAATACACACTGCGGGGGTTGTTGTTCGTCTGCAATCCGGAAAGGCGCGTATAACGGTTTTCCGGGTTCGTCGTCGTGAAAATCAAGGAATCCTTCTTGATCATTTCCAACGGGCGCAAGTTGTGCGAGGTGAACAGCAACTTGCCGTTGGCTTTTTCCTCGATGATTTCGAGAATTTCGCCCAGCAGAAACTCGAAAACGCCCGCATCGAGTTCATCGACGGCAAGGAACGTCGAGGGGTTGTTGTAAACCGATATCAGCAGGCTGAGAATGGAAATAATCTTCTTGATGCCTTCGGATTCGAACAAGAGGGGTATAGCCGGGTTGTTGTCCCTTTGGGAAAGGAGCTCGAAACGGACACCTTCTTTACCATCGGAAGTTTGTTGCGGGCCTTCATTCTGCACAACAACCTTCAATCCGGGAACAATTTCCTGGAGGACTATGTTCATTTCGGTGAAGGTGTTGTTGATGACATCAAACGCCAGCTTATCTGTAATGGTCGGCGTAGTAAGGGACAGCTGGATTGTGCCGTACGAAAGATTCTCTTTTTCTTTGTGCCTAAAATTGAACGGGAAAGAAAAATCAAGATTAAAGGGGCCGTTGCCATTGTTTCGAATGACAAAAAGATTTTCACGGGCAAAATGTTTTAATTGCTCAATTGTAGAAATCGAATCATTATCAACTAATTGCGATTCCTTGACAATTTTGGAAAAATCATTCGAAAAGATAAACGAGCGCCTTTCCTTGCCGGCAAGTTCTCTTAAGACTCCTAGCTTGATGGCGTATTCTTTATTTGTGGAAATAGCCTTCCAGCTACTGACAGGAGCTAACATCTGATTTTCGTTGTTCTTTTCGTACCTGACAAGGGTTATCTTCTTTTTGTCCGCGCGCTTTTCGTCAATCTGTTCAACAACAACTTGAAAACCAAATTCTGGATGCCGCTCTAACGTGAATGTATAGCTTAACGTCTTGATGATTTCATCATCGTCCAGAACGTTAAATTGAAATGTGCACTCAGAAGTTTGTTGACCACTCAAGATATAGTGCGCAGCAATTGGATTCAGCGAATCGCCTCGGGCAAGCGCCTGCAAAAATTCCAAGGCATTTATAATAGCCGTTTTTCCAGAGCCGTTTTGGCCATATACACCCAAAATGTGGTTCTTGAATTCTACCGAACCGGAAACCACATTCTTGAAGTTCTTCAGCGTTATGGATTGAATCTGGATGACTGACATTGTCTTTCTACCTTGCTTTTTATCAAAAAATAGCAATTTTTCTATTAAAAGTATCAAATTTTGATAAAAATTATCAAAAATCTATACAAAATGTATCAAATTTCAATAATATTTTGCATTTTTGCGTTTTTAAGATAATTCGCATCTATACACAAAATGATGTATTTTAGCAAATGTATGTAAAAAATAGAATTTTACCTACAATTACAAAAATTACTCCCCAAGTTGGGGAGAAAATGACATGAGAGGGTTAACAATCAGAAGAAGTTCACGTTGAACCATCCCTTCTTGCCATCGTCCGAGAGGGCGATGCCGCAGGCGACAGTTTTGTAGTTGCCTTTCATGTTGAGGTAATGGCCGATGTAGGGGTAGTCTTCGTCTTTTTTCGGGTCGCGTTCGCCACTCGTCACAAGCGCTTTTTCGTCTTCCCACATCATTTTGAGGTAAGAATCAGAGACTTCGATTGCTGTTTTGCGCCATGAGGTATTGAAGTTCGGGCCGCTGTTCTGCGCGAATTCCCCACAGTTGCCAAAGTGGCCATGAGCCTTATTTTCCGCGAGGTCATCGGCGGCTTCCTTGTCGGTGCAGGTCTGCTTTTCTTCAGGTGCAAGCGTCAATGGTCCAAGGTTTTCGGTTGCGCGGTATTCGTTGATTTTATCGAGGCAGGCTTGGCGCCAGTTGTCGCTAAAGAAACTGTTCGTTGCAGCGGAAGATGACGGCGTTTTCGCGGAAGAACTAACCGTAGCCGCAGAAGACGATGAAGGTGCAGTTGCGGAGGAACTCACCACGACCTTCGCGGACGAACTCACGGGTTTCGTGGCGGAACTGCTTGCGATTTTTGCAGAAGACGAGGATGGCGGAACTGTCGCGGAACTTGCCACAACGTCAGAGGAAGATTGCGGCGGAACTGCAGCAGAGGATTTCGGAGCGGTCGCAGAAGAACTCGCAATCTTAGCGGAAGAACTGTTTGCCGTTTTTGCAGAAGAACTGCTCGCGACCTTCGCCGAAGAAGAGGAGGCAAGAACCGCCGCGGACGAACTTGCAGGCGACTTCGCCGAAGATGAACTAGCAACTTTTGTGGAGGAACTGCTTACGACTTTCGCAGACGAGGAAGACAAATATCTTCCCGGAGCGTGCACAGAAGAAGAACTCGTCAACACGATGTGATTATTCGCACTCACGCCATCGTCATCGGAACAGCCAAATAAGGCTAGCGCTAGAGCGGCGGCGGCAAATCTTGCAGATTTTTTTAATAACATAAATACCCCATATTCCTAAAAAATTTTTCAATTGGAATAATAACATTTTAAAAAAGGTGATGCCC
>JAEEGG010009620.1_pt1 | contig 21617 bp, 17 predicted proteins | sample 9134161 | NCBI WGS metagenome assembly JAEEGG01 (sample SAMN16246543, study PRJNA631951) | gut metagenome | biome: gut microbiome; feature: rumen; material: CR-attached | host: Bos | place: Iran: Karaj | collected 2018-10
CCTGTACCTCATACTCGGTCTCGGGAGTCAGGCCCTCAATGTCGTAGTTGGTGTCAGATTCTAAAAAAAACGGCATTCTACTGTAGAATACCGTTATTCTGTCATTTAAAAAATTGGGGTTTTAATCGTTTTTCTTAACCAGCCGTTCGTATTCGGGATTGCCCTCGCGCAGCAGGCGGTCAAAACGCTCGCGGTCGTTCAGCACCTCGATGGCGGCCTTCAGGTCGGGATTGCGGTGGTTGATGATGACGTTGTAGGCACTCTGGTCGCCGTACACGTCGCGGGCAATCAGACCCTTGACGATGTCCTTGAGCAACAGTTCGCTGGTGCGGTACTTTTCTTCGTCAAACTTGACGCTGTCCTGCTCGCCCATGGCGATGAGGTCGCGCATCATCTCGTCGCTCACGGCAAAGCCGCGGTCAAAGGCGTCGAGCGTGCTGTACTGCTTGGCGATGCTCTTGCGGTTCTTGTCCACATACTTGATGACATACTGGTTGAGGATGCCCTTGGCGCTCAGGTCGCGGTAGTAGGTGGAGTACTCGCTGGTGTCGATGGGAACATACACATCGGGCATCACTCCGCCACCGCCGTAGATGATGCGGTGGTTCAGGCGGGTGGTGTAACGCAGGCTGTCGTTGAACTGGATGCTGTCCAGGCTGTAGTATTCGCCCTCGTTGGCACGGTCGAGCAGTTCCTTCTCATAGGCCTTTTTGTCGCCGCGGCTGTAGGGCTTCTGGATGCAGCGGCCACTGGGCGTGTAGTAGCGGGCAACGGTCAGGCGCATCATCGAACCGTCCTCAAATTTGAAGGGCCTTTGCACCAATCCCTTACCGAAGGTCCTGCGTCCGACAATCACGGCACGGTCCCAGTCCTGCATGGCGCCGGCAAAGATCTCGGCTGCCGATGCCGAGTACTGGTTGACCATGACCACCATGTGCAGATCCTGGTACTCGCCCCAGCCGTTGGCGTTGGCTTCGTTGCGGGGTGAGTTGTCGCCCTCGGTATAGACCATGAGCTGACCGCGGTCCAGGAACTCGTTGCACATGTCGATGGCTGCATTCAGGTAGCCGCCGCCATTGTCGCTCAGGTCCATAATGAGCTGCGTCATGCCTTGTTTCTTGAGTTCCTTGAGGGCATCCATCATCTCCTCGTGGGTCTTGGCGCCGAATCGCGAGATGCGCAGGTAGCCCGTGCGCTCATCAAGCATATATTGGGCGTCGATGCTGTGCAGGGGGATGTTGTCGCGCGTGATGCGGAAGGTGATCAGTTCCTTCACACCAGGGCGTTTCACCTTGATGGTGACATTGGTGCCCTTTTTGCCGCGCAGGCGTTTCTGGATATCGCTGTTTTTCATTTTCACGCCCGCGATGATGGTGTCGTTGACGTAGATGATGCGGTCGCCGGCCAGCACGCCCACGCGCTCACTGGGGCCGCCGGGAACGGTCTGGATGACGTACAGCGTGTCCTTGTTCATGTTGAACTGGATGCCCACGCCGCTGAATTCGCCCTGCAGGGGTTCTTCCAGTTCCTTGGTCTCCTTGGCGTCGGTATAGGACGAGTGGGGATCCAGACTCTCGAGCATGCCCTTGATGGCTTCCTCAACGAGCTTGTCCTCGTTGACCGAGTCCACATACAGGCTCGAGATGGCATACTCGGCGTTCATTAGTTTCTGCAATGCCTGGGGCAACGACCGCTGGGCCGATAGGGTAAAAGACAGTGCCAGACACATTGTGACGGCAAGTGATATCTTTTTCATTGAGTTCTTTATCTAAGTTTTTGGTTCTTAGTTGTTAGTTGGCTGGATGCCAAACTGTTGTCTGTTATTGGGTTACGGCAGTTGCTTCAGGTCGGCATCTTCGGGCAGATAGGCGCTCACGTCCTGGCCGTAGCGTGCCAGCTCGCGCACGATGCTGCTGCTGATGTGGCTGTACTCGGGCAGGGTATAGAGCAGGATGGTCTCGATGCCGGTCAGGTCACGGTTCACCTCGGCCAGGTGCTTCTCGTTCTCGAAGTCCTGGATGAGTCGCACGCCGCGCACGATGAACTGTGCGCCCACCTCGCGGGCCACTTCCACGGTCATGTTGCTGTAGGCAATGACCTGCACGCGCTCGTCGTCCTTGAATACGCTCTCAATCAACGCCTTGCGCTGCTCCATGGTCATGTAGGAGCGTTTGTCGGCGTTCACGCCGATGGCGATAATGAACTTGTCGAACAGCGGCAAAGCCCGCCTGACGATGGACTCGTGGCCGCGTGTGAAGGGGTCAAACGAGCCGGGGAACAGCGCCACGCGCATTCCCTCGTTATCAATGCACTGTGATGTCTTCATCATCCTCGTTAACTAGGTTGTCAATAATGAAATTCTGGCGTTCCATGGTGTTCTTGCCCATGAAGAAGGCGAGCATCTGCTTCACCGAGTCCTCTTTGCTGAGTTTAACGCGGTCGAGTCGCATCTCGGGACCGATGAAGTCCTTGAACTCGTCGGGCGAAATCTCACCCAGACCTTTGAATCGGGTAATCTCGGCAGCGTCGCCCAGCTTGTCGAGGGCAGCCAGGCGCTCCTCGTCGCTGTAGCAGTAATAGGTCTCTACCTTTTGAGGCTTGGCCTCGCGTTTGGTGGTGCGGTTCTTGCGTTTGGCGTCCTTCTTGTTGAGCACGCGGAACAGCGGCGTCTGCAGGATGTACAGGTGTCCCGTCTTGATCAGTTCGGGGCAGAACTGCAGGAAGTAGGTCAACAGCAGCAGGCGGATGTGCATGCCGTCGACATCGGCATCGGTAGCGATGATGACCTTGTTGTAGCGCAGGCCGTCGATGCCGTCCTCGATGTTGAGCGCCGACTGCAGCAGGGCGAACTCGACGTTGGTGATGACCTTCTTGGGATCAAGGCCGAAGGTGTTCAACGGCTTACCACGCAGCGAGAACACGGCCTGTGTTTCCACGTCGCGGATTTTGGTGATCGAGCCGCTAGCCGAGAGACCCTCGGTGATGAAAATCGAGCTTTCGCCGCGGCGGTCGTTGTCCTTGGGGGCACGGGCGTCGTTGAAGTGGACGCGGCAGTCGCGCAGCTTGTCGTTGTGCAGCGCGGCCTTCTTGACATTCTCGCGCACTTGCTTGCTCACGCCGGCGATGGCCTTGCGCTCGCGCTCGTTGTCCTGGATCTTCTTCAGCAGCACCTCGGCGGTCTCGGGGGCCTTGTGCAGGTAGTCGTCCAGCTCCTTCTTGATGAAGTCGTTGATGTACTTGTAGATGGTGGGGCCGTCTTTCCACATGATGCTGCTGCCCAGCTTGATCTTGGTCTGGGACTCGAACACGGGTTCCTCGACCTTGATGCTGATGGCGGCGACGATGCCGTTGCGGATGTCGCTGTACTCAAAGTTCTTGCCGTAGAACTCTTTGATGGTCCTCGACAAGGCCTCGCGGAAGGCGCTCTGGTGCGTACCGCCCTGCGTCGTGTGCTGGCCGTTGACAAAGGAGTAGAACTCCTCGCCAAGCTGTGCGGCGTGGGTGATGACCACCTCGATGTCGTCGCCCGTGAAGTGCATCAGCGGGTACAGCGGGTCGTTGGTCATCTTGTCCTTGACCAGGTCGCTCAGACCGTTGCGTGAGTGGTATTTTTTGCCGTTGAGGGTGAGCGTCAGGCCCGTGTTCAGGTAGGAGTAGTTCTTGATCATCGCCTCGATGGTCTCCTCGCGGAACTCATAGTTCTTGAAGATGCTGTTGTCGGGCTTGAAGCGCACGAGCGTGCCGTTCTCCTCGCCCTCGCCAGCAGTGACGATGCCGCTCTCCTCCTTGACCAGACCCTCGCCGTAAAGTACCGACGAACACTGCCCGTCGCGCACGCTGCGGATGTAGAACTCGGTGGACAGGGCGTTAACCGCCTTGATGCCTACACCGTTCAGGCCCACCGAGCGCTTGTAGGTCTGCGTGTCATATTTTGCACCGGTGTTCATCTTGCTGGACGCATCCTTGACCTGGTCCAGGGGGATGCCGCGGCCGTAGTCGCGAATGGTGACCATGCCGTCCACCACATCGATGTCGATGTTAGGCTTGGCATAGCCCGTGTTGAACTCGTCGATGCTGTTGTCGATAACCTCCTTGATGAGGACGTAGATGCCGTCGTCATCCTGTGAGCCGTCGCCCAGCTTGCCGATGTACATGCCGGGGCGCTGACGGATGTGCTCACGCGGCGAAAGCGTGATGAGCTTTTCATAGCCACCGAAGTCGCTGGCAACGGGTTGCTGTCCAGCATCAACGGCAGGCTCTTCTATGATTTGATTATCTTTGTCTTTTGACATTTTAATTTACTGAAATCTGCATTTTAACCTACAAAGATACTAATATTCTACTGATATTCCCGCAAATGCCGCGCCTCGAGTTATTAACAATAAGGTTTATTAACGAAAAATTCCACAAAACTAACTATTCTACGAATTACCGTGATGCCCAACCCCACGCTAAGCCGCAAAGGCGATAAGATATTGATTATAAAAAACTTAGCGGGTTTGCGCCTTTGCGTGTGGACACATTCGGTGAATAGTTGCCCACAAAACGGCCTGTTGCCATAGAAAGTGGACGGCCCCTTTGATCATCAAAGGGGCCGTCCATTTGCTTGTTTAACGTATGAGTTCTGTGTCGGAAGGGGTGTCAGCGGCGCTTGATGATGGCGACGTAGGTGATGAGAATCACGTTCATCATCAGGGCGTAGATGATGGCCGGGATGGCGATGACGTCGTTGTTGAACACCAGCGGGCTGCTGGCGATGGCAATGGCCTGAGCGGCATTCTGCATGCCCACCTCGATGACGATGGTGCGGCGTTCCTTGCCCGTGAGGCTCATGCTATGGGAGAGCAACGCACCGCTGCCCATAGCGAGCAGGATGAGCACGCTCACCGAGAGACCCAACTGTCCGAAGCTGTCGATGATGGCATCACGGTTCTGGATAAAGAAGACCGTGGCCAGGAAGATGAGGGCAGGGAAGGCAATGCGCGACAGGATGTTGTGCATCTTGTTGGCGGCATTGGCCCATCTCTTGCGCACGGCGATACCCACAACGATGGGCAGGAACATGAGCACGATGTTCTGCATCAGGAGCTTGCCCACAGGCAGGTGGACCTGCACGGCACTGCCGGCCGCGGTGGTGACACCTTCCATGATGAGCGGTACAGTCACCAGCGTGATGATGCTGCTGCAAGCCGTGAGCGATACCGACAAGGCCACGTCGCCCTTGGCAAGCATCGAGAACACGTTCGACGAGCTGCCGCCAGGGCAGCAGGCAATGAGCACAAAACCAATCAGGAAAATGGGCTCCAGCCCGAAGGCTTGTCCCAGCAGCCAAGCCAGCAGGGGCAGAACGATGATCTGCCCGATGAGGCCGGCCAGTACAGGCCGCGGGCGCGTCTTGAACAGTTTAAAATCTTCGATCTTCAGGTTCAGGCCCAACTCAAACATGAGGAGCGTCAAGATGGGCAATACAATCCAAATTGTGCTCATTTAGTGTGTCATGATTAAGCAAGACGTTTGCCCTGGTTATCAGTGGCAAACGTCTTGAATGAGATTAATTCATTACCTTAAAGCTTTGCTGCGATGGCAGCTGCGATAGCCTGCATCTCCTCGGCCGGCAAGGTCAGTTTGGGACCGCCGAAAGCCATGTCCTTCTCGCTCTGCAGGGGCACGAGGTGGATGTGGCAGTGGGGCACTTCAAGACCCAGCACGCCGATGCCGATGCGCTTGCAGGGAACGGCCTGTTCCAGCGCCATAGCCACCTTGCGGGCAAAGGCCCACAGGCCGGCATACTCTTCCTCGTCGAGGTCGAACATGTAGTTCACTTCATGCTTGGGGATGACCAGGGTGTGGCCCTTGGCCATGGGGTTGATGTCCAGGAACGCATAGTAGCGGTCGTCCTCGGCCACCTTGTAGCTGGGAATTTCACCAGCGGCGATTTTGCTGAAAATGGTTGCCATGATAATATCGCGTTATACTTCGATTTTAAGGATTTCAAATTTCATCAGTCCGGCAGGTGCCTGAACCTCGACCTTTTCACCCACTTTGTGGCCCAGCAGACCCTTGGCAATGGGGGTGGAAATGGATATCTTGCCTTCGCGCAGGTTGGCCTCGGTCTCAGTGACGATGGTGTAGGTCATCTGGGCCTTGTTCTTGAGGTTGCGGATGGTCACCTTGGTGAGCAGTTGCACCTCGTCGGTCGAGATGTTGCTCTCATCGATGATGCGGGCCGATGCAATCAGGGACTTCAGTTCGGCAATCTTGGCCTCGAGCATGCCCTGGCGCTCCTTGGCGGCATCATATTCTGCGTTCTCTGAAAGGTCTCCCTTGTCGCGAGCCTCAACAATGGCGCGTACGACTTCGGGACGCTCGACGTTCTCGAGATGAGCCAATTCGGCCATCTTCTTGTCGTAACCTTCCTGTGTCATGTAAGTAATAGCCATGCTAAATACTGTGTTTTTAAATTTTTAAAGTCTCAAAAAATGAGAAGAATCTCAACTGGTTGCTGGTGAGATCCCTCGCGGTTTATAATTTCGGTTTATCGCTGCAAAGATACATAATAATATTCAAACGCAGCAACTGTATGTTAATAAATTCGCCCCATTTTATTAAAAATTAACCGAACAGAGTGAATGTGGCTATGGTTTTCGGTCGGTGAGATGTGGAGAGTTCGCTTTATCTGCGCCACATGGTCACAATCAGGCGGGCGGCCACAGCAATGCTGATTACCGTCAACACGACGGCCACGGCGGTGATGCCGCATTCCATGGCAGCCATCACGCCTGCAGCCACGGCTAGCGTCCACAACAGGTTATACAGGCTGGCGCGGGAAACGCTCAGGCGGTAAGTCTTGAAATAAACCACTGCGATGATGAGCGTGTAGAGCAGATAGGACACCAGGAAAGCGATTCCCAGTCCCGTCAAGCCCCACCAGCGGTAGAAGACGATGTTGAGCACCAGGTTGATGACTGCGCTGGCGACCTCGGTCCACAGGTAAGTCTTGCCGTCGCCCTTGGCCAGGATGGTGAAGGCCAGGCACCACGACAGCGTGCGCAGCACGGTGCCGATCATGCCCCACGACACGAACGTGAGGATGACGTTGAAATCGGGCGTGTACAGCAGCCACACGACCACCTCGCGCAGCAGGATGAACAGCGCCACCACAGGAGCCATCACCGCGATGGCGACGTTAATCTCCTGTGATACAAAGGCGCGCAACCTCATGCGGCTCTCGGCCACCTTGGCCAGGCGGGGATAGTATTCCATGCCTAGTGCGGTAAGTATCAGGCCGGTGTATTTGTTGATAAGGGTGTATCCTGCCTGGTAGAAGCCCACCTGCTCGGTGCCGGCATTCACATTGAGCCAGGCATTGAAGGCATAGCTGGCCAGGATGGTGGCAAAATTGCCCAGTGTCATGTAGATGCCCAGACGGACGAAGCCCTTGCCCATGTCAAAGGTCTCGCGCCGGCTCACCGCTGCGGGAGCATAATCACGGTTGCGGAAGATCCAGGCAAATGCCGCCAGTGCCAGGGCATAGGCGAGGATGGACGGCAGGATGCTGCGTTCACGCAGCAGGTAGAACAGCGGGATGGAGACCGCCAGTCCCACCAACGTGCCCCACAGGGTTACGCTGGCCAGCCGCTTGAGGCGCGCGGTGCCCTGCAACACGGCATATTCACCGTTGGTCAATGCCTGCAGCAGCACGGCCACGCTCAGGGCCACAAAACCCCAGATGTGCAGACTGTCGCCAAAGGTGACCTGGCTGAGCAGCGGCGCTAACACGAGCGTCAACAAGGCGCCGGCCAGTCCCAGCCACATCGACCACTTGCGCACCACGGTCACCATGCGGGCCACTAGGCTCTTGTCGCTGCGGTCCATCGCCTGGGAGATGTCTCGCACGCTACTCGAGCGGATGCCCAGGTTGGTGCCCGTAGAGATCATCTCCAGGGCGTTGTTGAACAGGCCGAACAGGCCGATGCCCACGGGGCCGATCCACAGCGCGACAAGCTTGGTGCGGATAATCGAGCACAGGATGCCGGCGACCTGAACCCCGCCAAAGAGGCCCATCGCCTTCATCGCCATGCGTGATATGTTGCCTTGCTTGCCTGCCATGACACATTAAATAATATTATAGGTTGATTTCAAAGGTGTTGTAGACGATGCCGCGGCCGCCCAGGCGGGACTTTTGGCGCACGAGGCCCTCGTTCAGGTAGCGGCCGTGGTCCTCGTTGGAGATGCCGAAGTCAAAATAGCGGTAGCCCGATGCCTTGGCTTCCCCGATCAGGTAGTCGAACAGCAGGGTCAATGCCTTGCTGTCCTTGCCCTGGGGCGAGGCGCCGATGTACTGGCAGTGGGCGACGGGTTGTGACAGGTACATCACTACGCCAGCCAGCAGTTCGCCGTCGAGTGTGGCGGTATAGAGCCTGATGCCGTCGGGGAAACGGCCATGCAGCAGCCTCATTTCGTCAAGGGTGTGCACCGGGCGCGTGCCGTAACGCTCGTCAAGCAGCGACGACAACAGGCGCCAGTATCCCTCCCAGTCCTCACTGGGTCCCACTTGGATGCCTGCCTTGCGCGCAGCGTTTGCGCCGCTCTTGTTGCCGCGGTCCAGCGGCAGCGGGCAGGTCAGGTCGATGGTCGTCGAGATATTGGTTTCGATGAGCTTGGCCTGGTGGCGGAACAGGGCATAGAGGTCCTCCTCGCACGGGTAACGGTGGTAGATGTGAGGCACGGGCTTGTAAACCAGTCGTTTGATGCTGTTGCCGACCATCCACTGGCAGGCCGCATCCATCACCTCGACCATCACCGTGGCATCGAAATGCTTGAGCGGCACCAGCCATCCGCCGTAGGTGAGGCCGCGGTGTGACCACAGCGTGTCGCCCTCGATACAGGCGGGCAGCAGGGCGCACAGCTTGCCCTCGTGCAGGACCACGAGCGAGCAGTCCTTGAAACGGTCGCTGTGATAGTCCATGTATCCGCGCTGGTGGAGCATCGTGCCGTTGCGGCTCATGCGTGCAAATTCGTCCCAACGGGCTGCCATCGAGGCATCATATCGGATGATTTCTGTCATACTCATTGTTAATATAACGCAAAAATACAGCAAAAAATATTACCTTTGCGCAAAATTTACCAATAATCCATTTTCATAGCATGAAAAAGCCCAAAATAGGCCTCTTGCCACGCATCATCATTGCCATCATCCTGGGTGTGGTGTGTGGACTGTTTTTCCCCGAATGGGGCGTCCGGCTCTTTGTGACCTTCAACAGTGTCTTCAGCCATTTCCTGTCCTTCCTGATTCCGCTCATCATTGTGGGACTGGTCACGCCCGCCATTGCCGACATCGGTAAGGGGGCTGGAAAACTGTTGCTGATCACGGCTCTCATCGCTTATGGCGACACGGTATTATCGGGTTACTTCAGCTACAGTGTCAGCACGGGCATATTCCCATCACTCATCGACCGTGGCCAAGCCGCCCAGGCCGTTTCTACCGTCGAGGAGCTGCAGCCTTTCTTCACCATCGAGATTCCGCCGCTGCTTGACGTGATGAGCGCCCTCATCTCAGCCTTTGTCTTGGGCTTGGGCATCTCCTTCTTTGAATCGCCCAACCTGAAAAAAGTATTTGATGAGTTCCGCGAAATCATTGCCAAGACCATCGAGGTGGCCCTTATTCCCATCTTGCCGTTGTACATCTTCGGCATTTTCGTGAACATGTCGTTCACGGGTCAGGCATGGCACATCATCAATGTGTTCGTGGCCATCATCGGCGTGATTTTTGCCATGCACATCTTCCTGCTGGTGTTCCAGTACTGCATTGCCGGTGCCATTACCCAGCGCAACCCCTTCAGGGCGTTGTACAACATGCTGCCCGCCTATTTCACTGCCCTGGGCACCTCATCGTCGGCCGCAACGATTCCCGTGACGCTCAAGCAGTCCAAGCTCAATGGCGTGAGCGACGGCATCGCGGGTTTTGTCGTGCCGCTGTGCGCGACAATCCACTTGTCGGGCAGCGCAATGAAGATTACGGCCTGTGCCGTAGCGCTGATGCTCATGCAGGGCCTGTCGATCAATATCGGCCATTTCACGGGTTTCATCCTCATGCTGGGTGTGATGATGGTGGCAGCGCCTGGTGTGCCAGGTGGCGCCATCATGGCGGCGCTGGGTGTGCTGCAGTCAATTCTTGGCTTTACGGCCGAGCAGCAGGCACTGATGATTGCCCTGTACATCACGATGGACAGCTTTGGCACCGCTTGCAACGTCACTGGCGACGGGGCGATTGCCCTGGTTGTTGACCGCATCTACAGCGGGCGCAAGCAGCCAGCTAATGGCTCAAAAACAGCGTAATTGTCATTAAACCACCTGTGAATAGTGGGTTTGATGTCAATTTCTCAAAAAAAAAAGAGAAAAAGTTTTGTATGTAAAAAAATGATATTATCTTTGTAGCGCATAAAGGGAAATATCTATTTTGATTTATCAAAGAGTTTCGGATTAACTTTACTGTCGTTGAGATAGAATGGTTAATCCATTTTTTTTGTATATACCCTTCATTTCCTGATGCCGGAAAAGGCTAGAAACAACAAGGAGCGCGGACGTTGATGCCCGCGCTCCTTGTTTGATTATTTGCCTGGAATGGCGTTGATTAGCTGTTCAGGATGATGTCGATGATGGCATTGACATCGGCGATGTTCACCTCGATGTCGCCGTTCACGTCGGCGCGGCCTTCAAACTCCTCGGCCGTCCTGGTGCCCAGGATGACGTCGATGATGCAGTTCACGTCGGCAATGTTGACCTCGCCGTCGCCGTTCACGTCGCCGGGAATGCTGGGCTCGGGACCGGGGCCGGGCTCAACATAGGTAGCACCGCAAACACCGTAGGCCTCAACGCCCTCGATGGCAAACATGACTTCGGTGGGCATCGTGCCGTCCTCATTGGGCGTGGCTTTCAGGCACTTGATACCGCTGTGATGCAACGGGTTGTTCACATCAAGGGGAACGCTGTTGCGGATGGCCTGGGCATCGCTGGCGGGAGCGATGTAGCTCCAGTAGATGTACTCGCCGTCGCTGTTGATCTGGGCGACATTGGCGATCTCACCGCTGTCCTCGGCACCCTCGACCTTGATGGGTGAATCGTCGATGAGCTCACAGTCCTTAATGGTCAGGTTCTCGTTGCCCTCCACATCGGCACCGGTCTCCATATTCTCGATTTTGCTCAGAGCAATGCGGTAGATGCCGGGAACGCAGCCGTTGGGGTTAGTCTGTACCTGCATGTACAGGTAGCCGTTCTCCTCGTCGAGGTAGAAGGTCTTGATGATAGCGTCCTTGAACAGGGCATTGTAGTGCTTGGTGTGGCCCTGGCCGCCGTCGGGATAGATGTCACCCTTCTTGAAGCGCAGCAGGCACAGGCCGTTGAACTTCTTGCTCATCCAGAAGATGCCGTGCTTGTCCTGGGTGAAGCCGCCGGTGATGGAGCCCCAGCTGATCTCGTCGTTGTAGTAGGGGAGCCACTGGTTCTGCAGCAGGAAGGGCTGCTGGCCGTACAGGCCGGTGGTGTCGGCATTCAGCTCATGGATACCCACGTTGCGGTCGCTGATGTAGATCTTGTTCTCGTTCTTGTCGATGAACATGGTGAACGGGTCCTCGCTGGGAGCATAGCCCACATTATTCAATACCGTCACGCGGTAGAAGATGCCGTTGGTGTTGTTCACGTAGAACAGCTCGCCGTCGCCCAGGGGCTGGTTGGGATCCTGATAGGTGAAGTTCTTACCTGCTACAGCGACATAGACGCGGTTCTTGTAGCTCTGCAGCGTGAAGGCGTGCTGGCCGGCATTGAAGTTGGTGTTCACGATATTGCCGTTCTCGTCCTTGTACATCAGGTCACCGCCGGTGGTGGCGAAGTACAGACCCGTGGGGCAACCCAGCGTCGAACCTTCGCCCGAGATGGTCTCGTCGGCAACAATGTTGAGGTAACGCCACTGGTTGGCGCTCTTGTAGGCCTCGACCGACTCGGGAGCCACCTTACAGATGACATCGCCCTGGCTCTCGTTAAAGACGCCGGCTGCAAGGGCGGGCGTGTTGACGTTGAGCACGCGCAGCTCCTTGATGGTAGCGGGAACCGAACCGGGCTCCATATAGTTCACGTTGGCGGGAATCTCCATGGTCTCCAGTGCGGTGCAGCCCTCAAAGCAGTTGCGCATCATGTTTGTCGTGGTGCTGGGCAGTGTCATGCTGGTCAGGCTGGTGCAACCTGCGCACAGGCCCTGGGGAATCTCGTTGCGGCCCTCGGCGATGACGATTTCCTGCAATGCTGAGCCGGCAAACACGTTCTGGCCCACATTGACGTTGCTCTCGAGGGTATAGGCCTCGATGTCGCTGTAGGCGAAGCCGTAGTTGCCGATGGTAGTCAGAACGGGCAGGTCAACACTGGTAAACGGAGCATAGGCCAGACCGTAATTGTCGATGCTGGTCACCGTGGCATTACTGTAGCTGGTGCCGATTTCGCCCTCGTGGGCTGTCACCAGCAAGCGGGTGCCGGCAGCATTGAGCAGCACGCCGTTATCCATCTTAAAGGCAGTGTTGCCCTCGGCGATGGTGATGTTGGCAAGGGTGGGGATGGGGGCGAAGGCGCCTTGGCCGATGCTGGTCACGCTGGCGGGAATGCTCACACCTGTCAGTTGGGTACCTGCAAATGCCTGGGTGCCGATGGCCGTCAAGGCATCGGGCAGCACGATATTGCCACCCAGTTGGGAATTCTCAAAGGCGCTCTGGCCAATCGATGTCAGCGCACTCGGGAAGGTGAATGACGTCAGCCCCGTGTTGTAGAACGCGGTGATGCCAATGCTGGTTACACCGTCGCCCATGGTGACGTTCTTCAGGTTGCGGCAGCCGTTGAACACGCTCTGCTCGATGGTGGTGACGGCATGAGGAATATCGATGCTCGTCAGCGAGGTGCAGCTGGCAAAGGCGCTCGTGCCGATGCTCGACACTATGTCGTTGAGGAACGTAACCGTCTGCAATGCGGTGCAGCCCTGGAACGTAGTGTTCTGGATAGTCGTCGTCTCACCGTAGATCTCCAGCGTCTTCAGCCCTGACATGTTGTGGAAGGGCTGCTCGGCGTTGGTATAGGCACTTGCATCCACGTTGCGGCCCATGTGAATGGCCTCGATGCTCGACAATGCGGTGCGGGCCTCGGCTGTTGCGCCAAAGGCATTGACCTTCATCACCACTGGTGCATCGCCGGGAGCGATGATCAGCCTCTTGAGGTTGTCGCAGTTGGCAAATTCCTCGCTCACAGGCTTGCTCCAGCCGGGCCAGATGGTGACTTCTTCCAAACTGGTGCAGCCGTTGAATACACCGGAGCCTACGCTAGTCACCGTGGGAGGAATCGGAGAATTCTTCAGCGCTGAGCATCCCTTGAAGGTGTTGCGCGCGATGGTCACGCACGTCGAGGGCAGGGTCAAAGAGGTCAGTTCCCTACAGTCCAGGAACGAGTTGGCTGCGGTGGCAACCACAGTGTACTCGACGCCCTCATAGGTGATCTTCTCGGGAATTGTGATCTCTCCTTTGTAGAAGAGGGTGTCGGCGGGCGTCGTGTCGGTCGCCTTGATGATGGTGTACTTGGCGATGGTTGCCTCCTTCTTGGTGGTGTTGGTGGAGTAGTTGATGCCGTCAACGGTAATGTTGGCAGCCTGCAGTGCTGTCACTGTAGCCAGGCAGCCTGCAGCCAGCATCAGCCTACGCAACCAAGACGTTTGAGTAAGAATCTTGTTCATAAGCAATTACTGATTAAGTTTATTTAGAATGATGATTTTTTCAGTTTTAACCCACAAATATAAATAAAATATCTATGAGAGAACATCATTATCAAGAAAAAAAGAAGAAATCAGGGCAGATATGCTCTAAAACAGTAACCTGCCGCTTCCCTTCGACAGGGTAACGGCAGGTTTCATCCTTTACAAGGGTTAAACCCTTGACTTCGGCTGTACAAGCAGTTTATTTCTTCTTGTTCACCATGAGAGCCAGGCCTGCGCCGGGTTTGAACTTAACGACCTTCTTGGCAGCGATTTTGATTTTCTGCTTGGTAGCGGGGTTGATACCCTGACGGGCATTCTTCTTAACTACCTGGAAGGTACCGAAACCGATAAGAGCAACCTTGTCGCCTTTCTTCAGAGCGCCAGCGATGGCATCGAGGGTTGCGTCGAGAGCAGCCTTGGAATCAACCTTAGTGAGATTAGCCTTCTCGGCAATTGCTTGTACTAATTCAGTCTTGTTCATAGTTTGAAGTTTTTTATAAAATTAGTTAAGTGAATAAAATAAATTGACGTTTTATTGTCGCAAATATAAGTGAAACAACGGTTTCTGCAAAAAAAAAGCCAAAAAAAATGCGCCATGAGGGCAAAAAATCGTGTTTTTGGGCTTTTTTAAGGCTAAAATGGCTCTAAATAGGGAGTTTTTCTTTACATTTGTGCGCTGATTGAATCTTTAATATGCCGTTATCAAATGCAGAATAACAATAGGTCTTTTTTAGCATCTATCATGCCTGTTACCAGACACCTGCTGGTTATCAACATCATAGTGTGGTTGGCCACGCTGGTCTGTGAGCAGACTGGAACCTTGGATCTGAACCGGTGGCTTGGATTGCACTTCTGGAAAGGGAGCGAATTCAACATCATCCAGTTGTTCACCTACATGTTCATGCATGGCGGTTTCGTGCATCTGTTCTGCAACATGTTTTCGCTGTGGATGTTCGGCAGCCTGCTCGAGAGGGTGTTCGGGTCCAAGCGTTTCCTCTTTTATTACATCTCTTGCGGCCTCGGCGCTGCCCTTGTTCAAGAACTGGTGTGGCAGTTCTCGTGGCAGAGCATCCTTGCCAGTAGTGTTTCGGGACCCGCTGCCGGTTCGGTGGCCGATATCATCAAGGCCATCAACGAGGGTCACGCCGCCTTCACGATGAACGACTTTTATAACAGCTTGATCACCATCGGAGCTTCGGGAGCTGTATTCGGCATCCTGTTGGCCTTCGGTATGATTTTCCCCAATATGCCCTTGTATATCATTCCGTTCCCGTTCCCCATCAAGGCTAAGTGGATGGTGATTGGCTACGGTTTGATTGAGCTTTTCTTGGGTGTTTCCCACACGATGAGCGGTGTGGCTCATTTTGCCCACCTGGGCGGATTGATCGCCGGCATTTTCATCATCCTGTATTGGCGACACAACGGCACGTTGACACGCAATGGCCTTTATTGACGATATCAAGCGCAGCTACCTGCAGGGGTCGATGTTGTTGAGGCTCATCTTCATCAACATCGGCGTTTTCCTGTTATTGCATGTGCTGGCCTTGGGAGCCCTGTTGGTGAATGTGCAGGGCGGCGAGGTGCTGCAATGGCTGGAGCTGCCCAGCGACCTGGGCATGCTGCTCAGGAGGCCCTGGACGCTGGTAACCTACATGTTTGCCCACTACGGCATGCTGCACATCCTGTTCAACATGCTGTGGCTCTACTGGCTGGGACGCATTTTCATGGAATTCTTCTCGCCCAAGCAGCTCACGGGGGTGTATCTGCTGGGCGGATGGGGTGGAGCCTTACTCTTCCTGCTTGCTTATAACCTGCTGCCGCACCTGGCAGCGCATCAATATTTCCTCATTGGCGCTTCGGCGTCGGTGATTGCCATCGTCGTGGCAACGGCGGTCTATACACCCAATTATCCGATCGGCTTGCTGTTCCTGGGCGAGGTGCCCCTCAAGTGGGTCGCCATCGTCACTGTCGCCATCGATCTGCTGAGCATGGAGGGCGGTAACCTGGGGTCCAGCATCGCCCACATCGGCGGGGCCCTTGTGGGAGCGCTCTATGCCTTGCGCATCAGGGCCGGCCACGATATCACCCGTCCGCTCAACGCCGCCATCGATGCCGTTGTCGGCCTGTTCAACGGGCGTTCGTTCAAGCGCCCCGACATCCAGTGGAAACGCACGGCTGGCGGGCAGCGCGAGACGGGTGGGGGACAGCAGTCCCCCCGTGGGGCTCGTCCCGACGATGCCGTCAGTGAGGAGGAGCTGGACGTCATCTTGGGTAAAATCAAGGCTGCCGGCTATGATGCGCTGACCGATGAGGAGAAGGATAAACTCTTCAAGGCCTCGCGGCGACGTAATCCATGACACATTATATTATAATTAATTATGCCTGACCAATACTATAATTATAGGAGAAAAAAGAAACGCAAATGGACTCTTGAAATCATCACAGCCGTTGTTGCGCTGTTGATGATAGCCTGTGCCTATAGCGGCGCGATAAACCCCGAGCGCTTTTTCCTTGCACCGTTCATGGTGCTGGCCTTCATGCCGTTGCTGCTTGTGGTGCTCGCATTGCTGCTACTGGCACTGTTCATGCGCCGCTGGCTGGCCTCGGCCATGCTTGTGGCCGCATTGATTGCCGCGTTGCCGACGATCAAGGTGTTCACCCCGCTGAACACGAGCGAGAACCGCCCCCCGATGCCTGCCGACACGACCAAGATCCTCAAGGTGATGACCTATAACGTCTTGTCGTTCAATTATAATGAGCCTAAGTTGAGTAATGCCCCATCGGCAACGATGAAGCTCATCCTGAATGCTGCCCCCGACGTGGTGCTCCTGCAGGAGGGCAGTTGCCGCGGCATCAGTTGGGATGAGGTGCCCTCGTTGAAGCCTTACCTCAACGAGATGAAGGCGCGTTATCCTTACACTTACCAGAGCTCCGAGGGCTTGAGCATGATTTCGCGTTACCCGTTCACTACCGTTGCCATTGGTGCTCCCCAGCAGTCACGATCAGTGTTGGGATATAACCGCGACAACACGAGCCACCTGGCACGAGCCTATGACCTGCAGTTGCCCAACGGCAAGCAGTTGAGGATTGTGGACTTCAGACTGCAGTCCTATCATCTGAGTTTCGGCAAGAACATGAGCACGCGTGTCAGCCCCGACGTCAAGCCGTCGGCCATGGAGCGCATGCGCCGCTCATTCGCCCTGCGCGGCGACAATGCGGCGGCATTGAGGGCTGCCATCGACAAGTCCCCGGCCAACGTGATCGTGTGTGGCGACATGAACGATGTGCCCACGTCACACGTCTATCATGTGATCAAGGGACATGACCTGCACGACGCTTGGGCCAATGTGGGGCGCGGTTATGCTTACACCTATAACCGCCATGGCCTCAAGTACCGCATCGACCATGTGTTCTACCGCGGTGACATCACGGCTCTGCAGGCTAAGCGCCTGGCGGGCGGCAGCAGCGACCACTATCCGCTCATGGTGTCGTTTGATATCGATTAATAACCATTCAAGATAATTATCCATTTTAAAACCAACGATCGTAATGAAGAAAGTTTTATTCACTGTTCTCGCCCTCGCCGCCCTCGTGCTGGTGAGCTGCAGCGAGAAGAAATCAACCGAGAACAATCCGTTTATGTCGGAGTATGAGAACGAGTACGGCATTCCGCCGTTTGACAAGATTACCTATGCTGACTACGAACCCGCCGTTGATGCCGGCATTGAGCAGCAGAACGCCGAGATTGATTCCATCATCAAGAACACGGCCGAACCCAACTTCGAGAACACCATCCTGGCTCTGGACAACAGCGGCCGCATCCTGGATAAGGTGTCGAGAGTGTTCAACGCGCTGAGCAGCAGTGACAATACCCCCGAGATGCAGAAGCTCTCCGAGGTCTTGCTGCCCAAGCTCACCGCCCAGAGCGATGGCATGTACATGAACGATGGCCTGTTTGCCAAGGTAAAGGCCGTCTATGACAACGCCGACAAGCTGGGTATGGATCCCATCCAGAAGCGCCTCACCGAGAAGTACTACAAGGAGTTCGTGCGCAACGGCGCTCTGCTGACCGCTGCCCAGAAAGACACCCTCAAGGAAATCAACCGCAAGCTGGGTGACTACAAGCTCAAGTTCGGTAACAACGTGATGCACGACATGGACAACTGCGTCTTCTTCGTTGAAAAGGAAGAGCAGCTCAAGGGCCTGCCCCAGGGCATCATCGACAATGCCGCCAAGCTCGCTGCCGACAAGGGCAAGAAAGGCCAGTGGGCATTCACCGCTACCGCTTCGACCCGCCTGGCCGTGCTGACCTATGCCGACAGCCGCGACCTGCGCCGTCAGATGTACGAGACCTACACCACCACCGCCAGCCATGGCGACGAGTGGGACAACAGCGAGAACATCCGCAACATCCTGATGCTGCGTCAACAGAAGGCTAACCTGCTCGGCTTCAACACCTATGCCGACTATGCTACCGACCCCTACATGGCCAAGACCCCCAAGGCTGCCGAGGACCTGCTGATGTCTCTCTTCCGTCCCGCTATCAAGAAGGTGGATGAGGAAGTGGCCGACATGCAGAAGTATGCTGCCGAGCACGGCGACACCGCCAAGATCGAGGCTTGTGACTATTACTACTATGCCGAGAAGGTGAAGAAAGAGAAATTCAACTTCAGCGAGGATGACGTGCGTCCCTATTTCGCTCTGGACAGCGTTGTGAAGAACGGTATCTTCTTTGCCGCCAACAAGCTCTACGGCCTCACCTTCGAGGAGATGCCCGATGCTCCCAAGTATCACCCCGAGGTCAAGGTCTATGACGTGAAGGATGCCGAGGGCAAGCACCTCGCCGTCTTCATGACCGACTACCTGCCCCGTCCCGTCAAGGCTCAGGGCGCTTGGATGGAAGCCATGCAGGAGGCTTACAACTATGGTGACGAGAACATCCGTCCCATCATCTACAATGTGGCAAGCATGACGCCTCCCAGTGGCGACACCCCCTCGCTGCTGACCTGGGACGAGGTACAGACCGTCTTCCACGAGTTCGGTCACGCCCTTCACGGCATGTTGACCCGCGTGCAGTATCGTGGCCTGGCCGGTACCAACACCGACCGCGACCTGGTCGAGATGCCCTCGCAGATCAACGAGCACTGGGCATTTGAACCCGAGGTATTGAAGAACTATGCCCGTCACTACAAGACCGGCGAGCTCATCCCCGACAGCCTGGTGCAGAAACTCAACGAGAGCGCTCAGTTCAACATGGGCTTCATGACCACCGAGCTCGTGGGTGCTGCCCTGCTCGACATGTACTGGCACAAGAAGGCCTGGACCCCCGAGGAGGCCAAGGCTATCGACGTCAAGGCCTTTGAACAGGACGTGAAGACTCAGCTCAACATGCCCGCTCTGGTCGAGTTCCGCTATCGCAGCCCCTACTTCAAGCACATCTTTGCCGACGACCAGTATGCTTGCGGTTACTACACCTATCTGTGGTCACAGGTACTGGAGGCCGACGGCTATTTGGCATTTGAGAAGGCCGGTTGCTTCGACAAGGCTACTGCCGACAGGTATCGTGCCCTGCTCGAGGCTGGTGACACCGAGGATCCCATGGAGCTCTACAAGAAGTTCCGTGGCCAGGCTCCCACCGCCGACGCCCTGCTGCGCAACCGCGGCCTGAAGTAATAAGAATGAGGAAATGTAGAGACGCAAAATCTTGCGTCTCCCAGCCCATAAAGAAAAACGAGCGGACCATCAATTAGTCCGCTCGTTTTTCTTGTTATCGGTAGGGTGGGAACCCGATATCAATTCTTGCTGAGCAGCATGTCGATCAGGGCGGTTACGTCCGAGATGCTGACAGAGCCGTCGCCGTCAACGTCGGCCGTTGCATTGGCCGATCCTGCGCCAGACAGCAGCAAGTCAATCAGGGCGGTCACGTCCGAGATGGTCACCTGGCTGTCGCCGTCAACATCGCCTTGCATGCCTCCACTGATGCCAACTAAATGGGTGAAATTATCCCACACATAGGCATTAGAGTAATCCGTGATTGACGACTGGGGCACATGGACTGTAGCGGTGGTATAAATGTCATCAACAGATGAGTAAAAGGTGTTTTTGCTGTACACACTAGGGGGTGTTGTTGCTAAACAGGTGATATCCTTTAATGCATTGCAACCGGAAAAAGACATATGACCGATGCTTATAATAGTTTTGGGCAATGTGATGGCGGTCATGTTATTGCTATCATAGAAAGCCCAGTCTCCAATCTCGTCAACGGTTAAAGTCACTTCATAAGGCTCTTCGTACGGGGGGTATACTATGGTGGTGAAGGTTTCGGGAATTACTAACGCACCATCAATTATTCCGTTGACATATGAAACTTTGGCTTTGTTGTCGCCATGAATGGTGTAAGTGAGTCCGCCATAATAGACCATTTGGGCTTTAGCAGGAAGGAGAAGGCACATGGCGAAGATGGCCAGAATGCTGAATCGTTGAGTGAAGTTGAGATGGCTCATAATGTGAAGTTTTTAAGATAGGATGACCCCAGTTCGCAATCACCCTGATTGTGTTATAAGCGTGAACCGGCTTGCAAGTGCAAAACGCTCGTATTAGAAAAATCGTTATTTGCGTGCAAATGTACGAAATAATCCGTTACCGTAACGCCCCTTATGGCGGTTTATTTTAAGCGAAATGGATTTTTATTGGCACAAATTGTTGCGGTTTAAGAAATAGTGTGTAAATTTGGGGCAGAGAATGCTGAAACGCTTGAAAGGGAGTAGGCGCAAACATTATCAATTTTCAAGAATATGGATGAGGAAATGAAGAATGCCGAACAGGCCGCTAACGACGTCAAGAACGAGGGTGCCAGCATCTTTGACCAATTGAAGGGAATGCTCAACGAGGCCACCTCTGGCGAGGGCAATGTGTTTGATAAACTCAAGGGCGTGCTCGAGGGAAAAGAGGGCGATCCCAGCATATTTGATAAAGCCAAAGAATTGTTCGAGGGCAATGAAGGCGAGGCCAGCATGCTCGACCAGCTTAAGGAGATGATAGATAAGGGCACTACTGCCGCTGGCGAGGTGGGATCCGATTTCATGGAGAAAGCCAAGGAAATGTTCGAGGCCAAGGAGGGTGAGCCCAGTCTGCTCGATAAAGCCAAGGAGATGTTTGGCGAGGGCGCTGCCGCAGCAGGTGAAATGATGGATAAGGCCAAGGACTTTGTGGAGCAGGGCACTGCCGCAGCCACCGAGGTTGCACAGGACCTGTCACAAAAGGCGAAGGATGCCTTTGAACCCAAAGAGGGTGAGCCTAGCGTGCTGGATAAGGCCAAAGATGCGCTGGACGATGCCTCCAAGGCTGCCGAGGATGTGGTGAACAAGGTGCAGGACTTCCTGAAGGATGCCTTCGGCCCCAAGGACAACAACGAGGGCCAAGCCTGATCCTTTCCCCGCGTTATAAACTACGAATTACGCGAATTAAACTAATTGGCATCCGCAATCAATTGTAAACGAATTTGACTAATAACGTAAACTACGAATTACGTGAATTAAACGAATCGGCATCCGCCTGAAATTCGTAAAATTCGCGTAATTCGTAGTTTCTTTGTATTAGTCGAGGAAGCGCTTGTCGAGGTCGCTGTAGTGGTCGATGCGACGGTCGCGCAGGAAAGGCCACCAGCGGCGCACCTGTTCGCTGCGCTCCATGTCGATGTCGATGACCTGCAGGTCCTCGCTGTTGTTGGGTGCGCGGTAGATGAGCTCGCCCTGCGGACCTGCAACAAAACTGCTGCCCCAGAACTGGATGCCGTTGGTCTGGCCTGACGGGTCGGGCTCGAGGCCCACGCGGT
>JAEEGG010009625.1_pt1 | contig 21612 bp, 19 predicted proteins | sample 9134161 | NCBI WGS metagenome assembly JAEEGG01 (sample SAMN16246543, study PRJNA631951) | gut metagenome | biome: gut microbiome; feature: rumen; material: CR-attached | host: Bos | place: Iran: Karaj | collected 2018-10
CAGCAGGTTCGTCACCGGCGAAGGAATGACGGCTGCGCTCTCGACGACCGCATAAGAACAGACGTCACCGCGCCGGCAGAGCATCTCCACAAGCACCTGCGCGCCGAGAGACAGCCCTCCGACAAGCTTCACGTGCCCGCCGAAACGTTCGTCGATAAAAGAAATGATCTCCGCCGCGTTGTCCTCGATCGACGTGAACCCGCGGTCGCTGCCGGCGTGACCGTCCAGCACCGGAACTACGACGTGAAAACCGTTTTGAAGCAGCTCCGCAACTTCGCGGAAATTCCACCACGACAGACCGCCGCCGTGGAGCAGAACGACCGTGTCCCGGGAAGGCTCGCCGAATTCATGAAAGGTCACTCTTCAGCGCCTCCCTCCGTGCCGTCTCCTTCGTCCTCGAAAGAATCTTCGTACTCAAAGGCATCTTCTTCGAAACCGTCTTCGTTCCCGCCGTCCGGCGAAGGGCAGATTTGCGTGACAATGTCCCGCGCATCCTGCAGCCGCTCAAAAAACACGTAGTAGCGCACCCGCTCGCTCAAAAGGCCCGTTTTGAAAGCCAGCCCCGCGCCGAGAACGTTCTGCGCAACATAATATATGCCGTTCTCCTCCAGCGCGCCGGCCAGCATTCCGCCCCAGATAATATTCTGCTCGGTCAGGAAGCAAAGGTCGTCCGCCCTCGCCTCGCGCGCTTTTTTCCTGCCGCAGTGCGGGCAGCGCTCCCCTTCAAAAGGTTCAAAACAGTTGTCGCAATACAAAACCATATCGAGAACCTCCCCGGTTCAGTCAAAAACAATACTCCGCCGGATTCCTTTAAAGCGTTACTCGACGAAGAATACTCTTCCCTCTTTGCGCTTCGCGGGCGCCGGAACCTCGCCGTCAACGTAGCCGACAGCGCAGTGGCCGATTCCCTCCCACTCGCCTTCGATTCCGAGATCCTTCAGGAATTGCTTGTACTCCGGCATTTCGAACTCCTCCTTCGCTCTGTGGATCCAGATGCTGCCGAGACCGAGCGAGTGCGCCGCGAGCATCAGGTTGCCCATGACGAGGCTGCCGTCGTATTTGTACGTCGGGTGGTTTTTGTCGGCGAGCACGACTATAATGACCGGCGCTCCGTAGAACGGGTCGAAGCCCTCCGGCCAGCCGCCAATCTTCCTGTTCACGTCGGAAAGCCTGTCGCGCGCCTCCTTGTTCGTGATCGCCACCGTGATAACGGGCTGTCTGCCCATGCCGCTCGCGGCGTAAAGACCCGCGTCCAGAATCTCTTCTATATCCTCTTTGGCCGGCATGTCCGGCTTGAATTTGCGAACGCTCCTGCGCTCCCTGATTGCCTTCAAAACTTCGTTCATTTCGTCATCCCCTTATAAAAATCCAATTCAGTCAAAATCCGCCGCTTTTACGCGCCGGTTCCGGTCAGCTCGATGTCCGCGGCGTAGGGCTTCATTCCCTCGATGCAGATCTCCGCGAGCGTCGCGACGTCCATTCCGAGCATCTCACACCCGCGCTGAATGAGTTCCCTGTCGCACTTCGCGGCAAACTTTTTGTCCTTGAATTTCTTCATAAAACTTTTCACCTCGAGGTCGGAAATACCGTTCGGCCGCATTCTCGCGCACGCCTGAATGATTCCCGTCAGCTCGTCGACGACGAAAAGGCTCTTTTCCATATCGGTAACGGGCTCCACGTCGCTGCAGATCCCGTACCCGTGGCTCATGATGGCCCGGACGTCGTCCGCGTCCACGCCCTCCGCCAGAAGCTCCTTTTCGGTGTGTTTCAGGTGCTCGTCCGGATATTTTTCGTAGTCGTAGTCGTGAAGGTAGCCGACCGCCATCCAGTGCTCGCGGTCCTCTCCAAAATGGTCCGCCATCGCGCCCATCGCATACATGACGTTTTTCGCGTGGATCACGAGGTGGTGTTCCGTCACCTCGCGGTCGTTAAGCTCCTTCGCGCGTTCAAGTGTAAGCATCACACACTTCCCCTCTCTAATTGCAAAAATCAAAAGTTTTTCAACTATTTTATGAGCGAGTTAGTCGCGGGTTTTGCATTTTTATGAGCGTGTTTTTATGTCCCTGCACCTTTTTATGTCAAAAAAGGCCTCGCCGCATCACAGCATCACAGCGCATCACAGCAAAGTCCTAAAAACCGCTTGTATAAAATTTAATGTATATAAAAAATGTTGTATTGGAGTCCGGATTGATTGGTTACTTAAGGGTGCAAGTAAGGTACAAACTCACGATCAAAACAGCTCTCAAAGCTTGATATTTAAGGCTTTTCACCGCTCGGTTGGTAGAGTGCCGTGGCAGACGAACAGTACTTTGACCATGACGTCCGGTCAGTCTTTGTATTGCCCGATGTTCCCGACGACAGGTTTCCCGTCGGAACCGAGCAGCGGAGTGAGCCCCGCCCCGTATCCGGACTTCCACAGGAGGTAGTTAACCCCCGTCTCCGTGTCCACCAGAATCTGACGCACGCCTCCGTCCTGCAGCGAGGAGCCGTCCTTGTAAACGATTACAAATCTGTTTTTCCTGTATGCCATTTTATTTTCCTCCAATTCTTTAACATCCGGATCGATTCAGTCAAGCTTCGCGAGCTCCTCCGGAACGTCCTTCGGCTGGCGGAGGTGGATTATTGTCGCGTCCGGGTAATCTTTTCTCAGGTGTTTGTCGGCGTTTTTCGCGAAGCCGCTGCCGCTGTAAAGAACGAACGTCAGCTTTTTTCCGGAAAAATCCGTGTCCCTGAGGACCGTGTTGACAGGGCTCGCGAGGCGCGCGTTCCAGACAGGTGCGCCGACCCAGACCTCGTCGTAGCCGCTTACGTCGCTGTCGTAGCCCTTGAGCTCCGGTTTCTGTCCGATTCCCGCCGAGAAACCGCCCTTCAGCATCTGCGGAAGCAGCTTTTTGCTGAGAGTGAACTCCGATTCGACTTTGCGGAGCTCGAAACCTTTTTCGGCGAGCTTTGCGGCGACCGCGTCACCGTTCCCGCTGAAACTGTAATAAACGAACAACTTTGCCATAATATATTGCCCCTTTCCTCAGGCTGAAATCATTTTTGAACCCTTTCCGGCCATGTCTAATTGTATAAGTTTTCCGGTGTTTGTCAATATCCCACGCGACGTTCACGGCCGCAAAGCTGTTCCAAAAAGCGCTCGAATGTGATATCATTGGCTCATCCATCAAAAACCGGAAGGAGACCTTCAGATGAGTATGCAGTCCGGGGCGGAGACCTTGAAAGTTAAAGTTGATTTTTCCGAAAAGAAAGGGCCTGTGAAGCCCCTGCACGGTGTGGGACAGCCGCCGTTTTACGGCCTCGACTTCTCGATGTTCCGATACCTGACCGAGGCGGGGATTCCGTTTTCGCGTCTGCACGACGTGGGCGGATGGTTCGGCGGGTCGATGTTCGTCGACATCCCGAACCTGTTCCCGGATTTCGAAAAGGACCCCGAAGACCCCGCTTCGTACGATTTCACGTTCACGGACATGCTCATTTCCGCTCTCATGGAAGCGTCCGTCGAGCCCGTTTTCAGGCTTGGCGTCTCGATCGAGAATTTCGTCGAGATCAAGGCGTACCGCGTGTTCCCGCCGGCAGACAATCTAAAATGGGCGAGAATCTGCGAGGGCGTCATCCGCCACTACACCGAAGGCTGGGCAGACGGCTTTTATCACAAAATCCGCTACTGGGAGATCTGGAACGAGCCTGACAACGAGGAGGACCCCCTCAAAAATCCGATGTGGCGCGGCACGATGGAGCAGTATTTCGAGCTTTACGGCACCGCTTCCCGCTACCTCAAAAACCGCTTTCCTCACCTGAAAATAGGCGGATACGCGTCCTGCGGATTCTACGCGGTCGCCGGCATAGAGACCGACCCGAACGCGAAGGCAACCGCGCGGGAAGAGTATTTTGTCGAGTACTTCGAAAAGTTTCTGGAGTACGTCAGAACAAACGGCTGCCCGCTCGACTTTTTCTCGTGGCACAGCTACGCCTCGATCGAAAACACCGCGATCTTCGCGAAGTACGCACGCCGGAAGCTTGATGAGTACGGCTTCACGGAGACCGAGACGACGTGCAACGAGTGGAACTGCGAAGTATTCCTTAGAGGGACCGCCCGCCACGCCGCCGTGACCGCCGCGATGATGCTATCGTTCCAGCACCTGCCGGTCGATTCGGCGATGTTCTACGACGCCAGGCTAGGCCCGAGCGTTTACGGCTCGCTCTTCAATCCGATGACTCGCGAACCCCTTCCTACTTACGAGGCGTTCCTCGCGTTCAACGAGCTGTACAAGCGCGGAACGGAGACCGGCCTCACTTTTGAAGGCGCAGCCGCGGGAATTTACGGAGCGGCATCATTCGACGAAGGAAAAGGCGGCGCGATAGTAATCGCGAACGTCTCGCCGTCGGAGATAGCCCTTGAGTACTGTTCCGGCGGTAGAAACGTTGTTTCGTACCGCCTCCTGACAGAAGAAGGCCTCCGTGCGGAAGCCCCATGTTCAGGCCTTCCCGCCACGCTCCCCGGTAACTCGATTTTGACGGTCATCACGGAATGATCTGTTTATAATCGCGAAGCGCGCCTGCCCCGGCCGGGGCAGGCGCGCCGTTTTTCCCTAAACAAAGGCAAAATTTATTCAAGAACAATTTCTTTTCCCGCAGCAGATGAGTCGTACATCGCCTGCATCATTTTCGCGGTGATTATCACGGTGTCGATGTGCGACGGCTGCTTTTCGCCGGTCCTGACGGCGCGCACAAACGAGTCGATCTCCTCCTGGAACATGTCGTTCGGTTTGAACTCCGGTTTGTAGCTCACGAGCTTTCCGCCGCCGGTGGTGTAAAACGTGAAATCAGAGCCGTAGTTCAAGCGGATGCCGCCCTTCGTGCCGAGGAAGTCGATAAAGGACTCGCCGACGCCGATGTTTTGTGCCCAGGCGCCGTTAAACGTTACGGTCGGGCCGGACGTACGCACGAAACCTGTCACAAAATCGTCCACGTCGTACGTTCCGTTCAGGTCTTTTGTGTTCTCCGCCCACATGCCCTCGTATACGTAGTTTTTCATATCGACTCCGAGCTTGCAGAACGCCTTCGCTGAAACGGTCTCCGGCCGCGGGTCGCCCGTGCAGAACATCACGATGTCAAGATAGTGAACGCCCCAGTCGATCAGGACGCCGCCGCCCGATATCGCGTTCGTCGTAAACGCGCCGCCGAGGCCGGGAATCGAGCGCTGCTGGCGGAAGCTCACGTAGACGTGGTAGACCTCGCCAAGGTCGCCGTTCGAGATCATTTCCCGGATCTTGCGGACCGCGGAGCTGAAACGGTTCACGACGCCGATGTTCAGAGTCTTTCCGTATTTGTGCTGCGCCTCCTGCATTTTGAGCGCGTCCGCGTACGTCCTCGCGGCCGGCTTTTCGCACAAAACGTGCTTCCCCGCGGCGAGCGCGTCGCAGGTGATCGTCATGTGCATTCTGTTCGGGGTGCATACGGACACAGCGTCGACTTCGGGGTCGTTTATCACGTCGTGATAGTCGGTGCAGGCGGTGCCGCAGCCGTACTTTTCGACCGCCCCGGACGCTTTTTCGGGAATGATGTCGCAAAAATACTTGATCCGAACGTCCGGATTTTTGAGATACGCGGGAATGTGCGCGCTGTTGGCAATCGTGCCGCATCCGATGATTCCGATTACCGTTTTTTCCATTTTCCGTCCCTCTTTCAAACTTTTAGCAAAAATTATCGTTTCTTCAAGCCTTTTGCCTAAAACCGCGTGCGTTTCTACCTGTCGTACCTGCTGTGGTCGTCTTCACCGCAGGAGCCTTCGCCGTCCGGTCCCGTGAGGAAAGGCCGGTACATCATGATTGCGGAATTCGCGACCACAAACTCCTCGCGCACAAACTCTCCGTCTCGGGTGTAAACCTCCCTGTAGAGCTCGTTGTGCCTCGAGTAGCCGCCCCAAAACTCCTGCCGCATCTCGTGGTTCTTTTCGACGATCTCGTATTTGAACAGCGGCGGTTCGACCGACCTCCACTCGCCTGTGAGATACTCCTCGCCGACGTTCACCAGAAGCTGGAACGGTATGTCAGTGTCGTTCCGGATCATCAGGTCGAGGTGCGGGTAGTAGCAGGTGGCGCCGCTGGCGAAAGGCTGAGTGCGGTTGGAGTCCGGGAAGACGTCGTAGCCGTGGCGGTAGCGCTCGGTGACCGTTAGAGGCGTGTGGAGCGTCATCCAGTAGATAAGGTTCGTCATCTGGCAGAGCCCGCCGCCGATGCCCTTCCCGACGCATCCGTTGCTGAGGACCAGACCCTCTTTGTAGCCCTTTTTCGCGGACGTTTTGCCCACGAGGTACCAGAAGCTGAACGTCTGCCCGGGCTTCACGACGACGCCGTTTATCTTCGCGGCCGCGAGCTTAAGGTTGGTGATTTTGTTGTACTGAAGGTACATGTCGACGTCCTTGAGCTTTCTGAGGAGCGGCGTTTTGTGCGTGAACTGAAGCTCGGGAAGCGGCTCCTGACTGCGTTCGGTAGCGAACCTTTTCCGCATCCTCAGCCAGAGGAGCTTCCGCTTTGTCTTGTAATAAAGCATGCCGCACGCGGCGCGAAGCTTCGAGCGCTTGATTGGTTTGTTCATGAGGTTTTCCTTTCGTAGAATCATTTTTAAAGGGGGCGAAGGCCCACTAAAGGCATTTTTACTTTACCAGCAGCGTTTTTATGTTCCTGCCCGCGATTGCGTCGTCGAACGCACGGTTCACGTCGCTCACCTTGTAGCACGTCGCCAGGGACTTCACGACCTCCTGAAGCGCCTTGTGGTTCTTCATGAACTCCAGGTAGATCCGGACGTCCTTTATGGAGTACTGGGACGAGCCGATGAAGCGGAGCGCCTTGAACGTGATCGTCTGAGGGTCGATTTTGACCGGGCCGCTGTCGCTGTACTGGCCGGGAATGACGTACACGCCGCGGTTTCTCAGCACGTCCATGCCGAGCGGGACGGCCGAAGGCGCGCCTGAACATTCGACGCAGACGTCGGCGCCGAGGCCGCCGTTTTCGGCTTTTATCATTTCCGCGACCGCCTTTTCACCGTCTTTTTCGAGGCTCAGCACCACGTCGGCGCCGAGTTTTTTAAGCAACTCCGCGCGTTCCGGCTTGTGGCGCGCGCCTACCGCGAACAGTTTTTTCACGCCGAGCGCCTTTAAATACATGACCGCGAAGCAGCCGACCGGACCGAGTCCCTGCACGACCGCGACCGTCTCACTGCCGATCGTGTAACCCGCCTGCTCCGCGAGCCTCACGCCGTGAACGACCGTCGGCCCCGGACACGCGAATACCGCAGCCGCCACCGGATCGACGCCCTCAGGAATTTTCAAAAGGTTCGTGAGGGGCGTGTAGTTGACCTCCGCGTAGCCGCCGTAGAAGTGCGGGGGCACGTTTATGTCGCCGCTGTTCGTGTCGCGCATGTTGACGCAGTTGGCGTCGTCGCCCGTTCTGCACAGAAGGCACTTCCCGCAGGGCACCGCGATGTCCGCAATCACGTTGTCGCCTATTTTTAGGCCAAACCTCGCCGCCTCTTCCGGGTCGCAGCCGGTCAGCCGCCCCACAAACTCATGCCCGATTATCGACGGCGCGCCGACCTCGAGCCTTCCCTTGAAAATGTGAACGTCCGTGCCGCACACGCCGCTGGCGATGAGCTCGCTCTTCCCGTACCCTGCCGGCACCTTGGTGATCTCAAATTCTCTCACGCTGAACGGAACGTTCGCGCCTTCAAAAACCGCCGCTTTTGCTTTCATAACAATCTCCTATTCAATCCCTGTCTCGATATATTTTCCAAGCAGTTCCGCCGCCCTCGCAACCTCCTCAGCCGCCGGCGGAAGCGTCTTCGCGAAGGGGTAATCCAGTCCCATCGCCGCATACTTCGCGCTCCCCAGACGGTGGAACGGAATCAAATCCGCGCGGCCCACGCCCGCGTCCAGTAGCACCTTCAGAATCAGGCGGAGTTCCTCATCCGACGTGTTCACACCGGGAATGAACGGGATCCGGGCCGTCACGGAGGCTCCCCGCGCGACGAGTTTTTTGAGATTCGAGACGATCAGGTCGAAATCCCCGCCGGTCAGCGCCGCGTATTTTTCCCGCGAACCCGCCTTGATATCAAAGTAAAAATCATTCACGCACCCGAGGACCGCCTCGAAATTCCCCCAGGGAACGCTTCCCGCCGTGTCTATCAGGGTCCCGATCCCGCGCTCTTTCAGAATCGCCGCAAGCTCCGCAGCACCTTCATACTGGAGCATCGGCTCGCCCCCGCTCAGAGTGACGCCTCCGCCGCCCGCATTGTAGAACTCCGCGTCCTCCGAAACGTCGTCCGCGACCTCCAAGGGGGTCATAATGACACCGTACGTTGCGGTTTTTCCCGCCGCCTTAAAAACGAGAGTCTGCGGCGAAGGCGAGATATTTTCGGGGTTGTGGCACCACGGGCAGTGAAGGTTGCACCCTTTCAAGAAGACCGTCGTCCTGATGCCCGGGCCGTCGCCGGTGGAAAATCTTTGTATGTTGCTGACGTTGAGAACTGCCATGGCTTATACGTCTTCGTGCTGGGTGCGGCTCAGAATGTCTTCCTGCACCTCGTCCGCCAGCGTCACGTAGAGCGCCGAAAAGCCGGAAACGCGCACCACCAGCGACTGATAATTTTCGGGGTGGATCCTTGCGTCCTGCAGCACCTTCCGCGACGTGGAGTTGATCTGTATCTCCTGACCACCGCGGGAAAAATACACGCGAATGAGCTGCGCCAGTTTCTCGCGCTTGCCGTCTTTAAAAACGGAGGGCGAGAATTTCTGGTTGACGACCGAGCCGCAGGCGCAGCGGGTGTAGTCAGGTTTGGAAACGCTGAGAAGAGTCGAGGTGACGCCCTTCACGTCGCAGCCGTAAGTGGGCGAGGCGGCGTCGGAGAGCGGTCTTCCCGCCAGTCTGCCGTCGGGAGTGGCGCCGAGCCCCTGCCCCGCGTAAATGTTCGAAATGTTCGAGGCCATCACCGTGTAGAGCGGTCCGCCGTCGAGAGTCGTGTACGGGTCGAACATGTCGGAAAGGGTGCCCGTGTACCAAACCGCGTACTTGTCGGCGAAGCCGTCGTTGTTCCCGTACTTGGGCGCGGCCAGCACCATGTTTCTGATGTCCTCACAGCCTTCAAAATTGGCCTTTACAGCCGCCGCAAGCACCGATAGGGGTATTTTCCTGTCCGCGAAGACCACGCGCTCTATGGCCGCGAGAGAGTCGCTGACGGTGCCTATGCCCATGAGCCCCGCTCCGTGCGCCGACGGATACTTCGCGCCGCCCATATTTATGTCGCGCCCTCTTTCGATGCAGAACCTGCAGAAACACGACAGGAAAGGCGAGGTCATATTCTCCGGCTCCGCCACGAACTGCGCTTTTCTCATCCACTCGATGTAGTCGCGGACGCCCTGTTCGAGCCGCTTCTCGTAGATCTCCATGAACGCGTCCATCGATTTGATCGAATCGAGTGCCTCGGCCGTGCTGTCGCGAAGGATCGCCTCAAGGTAGTTTATCGGGTCGAACCTGCCGTCCGACCAGGGGGGCTGCATGCCGGTGATGAAATTCTCGATGCACCCGACCATGCAGTAGTTTCTGACGTCTTTCAGCTCGTAGCCCTTGCGCAGAAGCGCGGCCATGTTCACCGCGTCGTTCATGAGGGCCGGGTAGCCGAGTCCGGTGCCGATGACCTTCAGGCACTCGTCGAGAAAGCGGTCCGGGCAGTCAGGCGTCACGCGGGCGGAGAGATTCGGGCCGGGAAGGTTCACGTCTCTCACGGCGTGCAGAACGCAGTACGTCAGGTCATTCACCGAGCACTCGCCTTCTTCGTCGACGCCGCCAATGCAGATGTTCACGCCGTCGTCGCAGCCGCGGTACCTGAACTCGCAGATTTTCGCGAACGCGTTGGCGAGAAGCTCCTCGCAGCGTTCATCCGTCAGCGTGCCGTTATTGATGTCTTGTTTGTAGAGCGGGTAGAGGTAGCGGTCGATCCTTCCGAGGGCCATCGCGTACCTGCCCTCAAGAACGAAGCAGTTGTGGATCATCCACACGAGCTGTAGCCCCTGCGCGAACGTCTCCGGCGCACCCTCAAGAAGCGCCCGCATGTTGCACGCGATAAAATCGAGTTTCTCCGCGTCGTACCCCTCCGCGCCTTTCAGCGATTCGGCCTTTTCCGCGTAGTTTTCGATGCGCTTCAAAAGTCCCTCGAGCGTCCTCTTCATCGCCTTCAAAAAGCCTGTCGCCTCCGCGTCGCCCGCATGCCTCTCCGCCGAAACGTCGACGTCGCGGATCATCCCCGGGATGCCCTTTTCGACAGCCGTGAAATAGTCGGCCGCGAAGTGGTCGGTGTTGCACGAAAACGTACGTTCCGGGTATTTCGCGAAAACCGCTGCCGCGCGCCCGCGCTCATCGTCAGGCACCTCGAGAATTACGTCTCTGAGGCTGCCCGCGATCAGGTCGCTTTTATAAATATGCGGCTCCGGCATGGCGAAAAGCGCGTAGAGCCCGTCAGCGCGAACGTTCGCGTTAATTGTATTTTCACTCTCCGAAAGGCCGCGCGCCCTGAATATCTCAGGGGCGAAAACGCCCTTCGGGAAGCTCAGAATCTCACTTTTCAGTTCGGAAATATTACTCACAGTGTGCTCCGTTTCCGCGCGGCTTGCGCGCAGGTATAATTCTAATGGTATTATACCACGTCTGCGCAGGGTTTTAAAGTACGCGAAAAGGGTTTAAGCATGATTCCGGCACCGAAAGAGGAATCCGATATCCGCCCGTTTTCGCTCATTTTTAGCCCCCGGAAGACAAAAAAATCCGGACCCGAAGGTCCGGACCTTTTTACTTATTTAAGATTCGGCACGCCGGAGCGCGCTTTGTCTCAATAGGATTTTCTGCGGATGAAAACGAACGCAGCGCTCATAGCGAGAACAACGATAACCGCGAACATCGCAACGGTTGCGTCTCCCGTCGGAGGCTGAGGAACTTCACCGCCGGGCTCTTCACCGGGAACACCGATGAACGTGAAGCTGGTATTGGCACCGCCGTAGTTGCCGTCCATAAGAACGGGCTCCTCACGGTTGAGCAGTTTGACAACAACGACAACGTTCTTCTCACCCTTGATGGTCGTAGCGTCGATCTCGATCGCGAATCTGGAGGCAAGAGGTCCGCCGGCGCCGAGCACGCCCGCTTCGGTGGTCGTCTTGAAGTCGCCGTAAACAGGAGCGGCGTCACCGATCTTGTAACCGAACGATTCGATCTCGTCAGCAAAGCCTACCCAGCCGCGGATAACCAACTTGGTAACGCTGCCGTCGGAGCCGTCAACGGTTCTGTCATGTTTGTCGAGCTTGCCGGAAGCACCGCCGTCGCCCTCGCCGAAGTTGATGACGTCGTTAACATAGAACGTGTCGAAAGAGCTGCCAACAACAGTTGCAGGATCCGGAGTGTCGGTGATCTCGGGCAGAGCGCCGTAGATGGCGTCCTTCTCGAAGGATCTGACGCCGAAGTTGAAGGTCTGCGTGCCGTCGCCCACGTTGGTCGCGTAAACAGCCTTTTCAGTGTTTCCGTTGACCGGGATTACGAAGTAGCCGCCGTTCTCCTGGCTGAGCAGACGGATCGCGAACACGTACTGACCCTTCGGAAGAGCCTCGAATTCCATAGCGTCTCCGCCGGCGTGGTCACCGTCGGGAGAGTATTCCTGTCTTACCAGAGGAGTCTTGGTGAGGGAGTTCTCGATGTTGTTGTAGAATCTGTAGATCAACATCTCGTAAGTCTCGGGCTGATCCTTGTCAGGTCTGGAAGACCAGTTGATCGGGGTGCGGATGGCGTCGAAGCTTGCGGTAGCCGTGAAAGCGGCTGCGGCGTACTGTCCGGGCTGCTTGAGCCAGAGGCCGATGCCGGCGCCGTCTGCTCCGGTGTTGATGTTTGCCCACTCCGCAATGACGGTATCGTCATTCTTGTACACGGTCTCGAAAGCGGTGACCACTGTGCCGTTGACAAGGTGCGCAACGATTCTGAAGGTGTGGGAACCCTCAAGGATCGGAGCGTCGAGATTGTACCTGAGCGGAAGCGTGCTGTTAAGCGGTCCATAAATATTCTCGTCAACGAACGATTTACCCCAGGTGATCTCTCCGTCGTCAGTCTGGTAGCCGATGTCGTCCATCTCGGACTCGGGGAGATACCAGCCGACCGCGTGGATGACCGTAGCGCCTTGGTCGACGAATCCTTTGATCTGACCAAGGTCATTAACGGCGCCGCAGTTGTTGACTGTGCCGCCCTCTGCGTTGTTAAGCGTGAATACGTCAGCGCAGAACACTCCGGCAGCAGAAACATTGCTAACCATTACCAGAGAAAGAATCATGGCAACGGAAAGAACTAATGCAAGAAGTTTTTTCATTGTTTACCTCCTATAAATTTATGGCAAACTGCCACATGTGGTCATATTCTACAACTTCTCCCCGCTGATTTCAAGCAAAATCCCGCAAAAGAATGTATTTTTCACAAATTTTAGCACCGGAACTGCGTTTTGTACTATATATCCGCCACGTCCACGTCGGGAACGACCAGTACGTCGTAGTCCGGGTAAAGCGCCTTCACCTCGCCGTAAAGCGTATCGATCGCTTACTTGTGGTCGACGTTGAAGCTGAGAACCACGTCGAAGCGGACCGTTTTCTCAACCGTGTCGGCGTAAAATCCGTGCATCTGCAGCGCCCAGTCGTGCGCCATCACGGTCTTCTGAACAGCGTTTCGCATCTGCGCCGCCTCGTCGTCGGAGGTGTTGTAGGAATAGACTCCGATGCCCGTCAGAATGACGCCTGTCTTGCGGAAAACCGTGTTCTGGAGCTTCCGCGTGATCTTGTCGACGTCGTCGACGCTCAGGTTGTCCGGAAGTTCGATGTGGACCAAACCGTAGTTTTTGCCGGGACCGTAGTTGAAAAGCGTGACGTCGTACGCTCCGATCACGCCCTCCTCCGCGCAGATAATCTCCTTCAGTTCCTTCGTCGTCTCCGCGTCCTCGCGCTTTCCGATAATGTCGTTCAGCGTCTCAATCATCATCTCGATGCCGGCCTTAATAATGAAGCCCGCGATCACGACGCCGACGTACGCCTCGAGCGACACTCCCCAGATCAGGAAAACGACCGCGGAAGCGAGAACCGAAGCGGAAAGGATCGCGTCGAAAAGCGCGTCAGAACCCGAGGCCACAAGAGCGCCCGAGTTGACTTTTTTGCCCTGTTTTTTTACGTACAGGCCGAGCAGCAGCTTTACAACGATGGCGACGGAAATGATCACGATCGACACGGTGCTGTAGTCGGCCGCTTCCGGGTGGATGATCTTTTTGATCGACTCAACAAGCGACGTGATGCCGGCGTAGAGAACGAGCGCGGCGACTATTATCGAGCTGAGGTATTCGATCCTGCCGTAGCCGAGCGGGTGCTTTTTGTCGGGCTGCTTCGCCCCGAGCTTGGCGCCGATGATCGTCACGACCGACGAGAGCGCGTCGGACAGGTTGTTGACCGCGTCGAGAATCACCGCGATCGAATTCGACACCAGGCCGACGAACGCCTTGAAGCCAACCAGAAGTATATTGGTCACGATGCCGACGACGCTCGTTTTTACTATCGTTTTCTCTCTGTTTGCCGTGATGACGGCGATGTCTTCGTTCTGCTTGTTTATATAAACACCCCTCTCTTAAAGTCCACCCTAGAAAGTCTCATCTCAAATCTTAAAGCGCGCCAGCCGGATGCTTTTCCGCGGCTTTCGCGCCCGCGTCTTCACCTTCTTTATGTCTATTATACACTACAGCCCGGGAAAAGTCATCAGGCACCCGGAGTATTAAGCGCTTTTTCCGCTTTTATTGCGGCCGGAAAATGGTATAATAAAGGCGGCGGGAGGTGGTTTGAAATGACCGTTCATTGTCTCGGAAACGGAAAGGTCTGCGTCTACGGAAGGGGCGCCGATATTTTTCAGGCGTTCGGGCCGGAGTACTCGTCTCCGGACGCATTCACGCTCTCAGTGTGTCCGGAAGGCGGCGTGAATGAACCGGCAGCGACCGTGAAGCATTCCCGCGTCTGCTTTTCGCACACCCTCGGAAGCTTGAAGATGCTCGACCTTGTGCCTCCCGGCTCATCCGCCTTTTACCGCGCCGTCACCGGGAACGTCCGCTTCAGGCTGACCCTCAAAAACGCGCCGGTTTTGGATCTTCTTTCACCGGGTACGGCAATGGCCGTCACCGAACCGGGCGCAATCGTCTACGCGACAAGCTTCGAAAACGGCCGCCCCCACGGGTACACGTCGAACCGCTTCCGCTACATTTTAATAAAAACCGATGGCGACGTTGTGCTGCGGAAAACGTCGGACACGGAGCTTGAGATCGCCGTCTCCGGCCGCGGCCTTTTGTCGGTCGTTTTTTCCGAAACTCCCGAGGGACTTTTTTCCGAACGGCCCGACCCGGAAATCGGGAACCTTATGTTTTCCTATTTGGAGTCGCCGCCTGATGCTTCTCCCTTAAAGCACGACCCGCGCCTCAACCCGGCCCGCAACCTTCCCGCCGCCGCAAATTCCCCGTTCTATAAAGTAATTCTCGACGGCGCCGACGTCATCTGCGCACAGCAGGCAGAAACCGGCGCAGTTCTTGCGGGCTACAACTACCATTTGAGCTACGTTCGCGACAACTACGGCGTGTTCAGGTTCTTCCTGGCGGCGGGAGCGTACGAAAACGCGCGCAGACTTCTCGCCTTTTACACGTCCGTTTTTGAGCGGCACGGCAGGATCCAGAACGCGCAGGGAATGTCCGAGAGCGCCTTCCACGTTCACGAGAACGACCGCGTCGAGATCACCGGCTACCTCGTTCTGATGTTCACCGCCTATCTACGCGCCACCGGCGACACGGAGACCGTCCGGAAAGCGCTGCCCCTTATAAAGTACTGCCTTCTTTCGCAGCAGGCGGAGCTCTCGACCTGCGGCACGCTGCCCTTTAACGGCGACGAGACATATATCGCCGGCGGCCTTCTCCCCAGAAGCGCGATTGCTGACGGCTCAATGGAGGCAACGGCGCTCTTCCACCGCGCGATCACCGAGGCGCTTTCCGTCCCGTTCATCAAGGAATACCTCGGCGCCGGCGCGGCCGACCTTCTCGAAGCTGCCAAAGCTCTTATAGAAAACCGTTTCACCGCGAATTTCGCAGGCGAAAACGGCCTGTTTTACTGCAACAGACCGCTCGAAGACCATTCGGAGGCCCCGCTTTTCAGGCCTGGAGGCGTTCGCGCGTGCGGTCACGGGTTCGGACTCAGTTTCCGCAACAAAAACGGCGACTACGTCTGCCCCGCGTGCCTCTCCCTCGACCTCCCGCCGTTGTTCCCGGGTCTTTACGGAAAGCGCTTCGCTGTCGAGGCGGCGCTCCTGTCCCCCTGCTTCACCGGCTCGCAGGGTCTGATTCCCGAAGGCCTCACCGCCAAAGCCGCCGCTTCGGTCCGCGAAAGTTTGAATTCCCGCAGCCGGATCGTCGGGTTCGAGTACGGGTTCCTGATGTACGGGCAGGGGTTCGACCGCGGGCTGGCGGAGCTGATGCTGGCGCAACGTGACCGCTTCGGCGCGTGGAGCGAATACTACGACGGCGGGAATCAGGCGGGAACGCTCTGCCGCCCTTGGGAGACGGCGGTGAACCTTGCGGCGCTGATCGAAAAATATCCCGAAGAATAACCTAAGTCAAACCCGCGGGCCGTGTTGACACGTTCCCGCAAACGGAGTACAATCAACTCACAAAAACAAATCCGGAGGTGCTTAAAACACATGGCAGGCAAAGCAGAAACCCAAGCAAACGTCAAGTTCTCCTACAGAAAATACTATTGGTTCCGCAACAAGATCAACCCGAATTTCGCGGGAAGGTTCTACTCGGACATGCAGATCGACCCGGTGGCGAGATCGCTCTGCTTCGGCGACACCCAGCCGGCGTACGTTCTGTCGACCGAACCGCTCAGGATCGCGGCCTACTCCGACGAGTTTGACGCGGTAGTGGTGCTCGACTTCCCGGCGGAATTCGTCGAAAAATTCAACGTCACCGCGGGCATGAAGCTGACCTCGTCCGTGACGTATTTCAGGGACAACCGGCTTCCCGACGACCTCTTCCCCGGCGAGGACACGTCAGGCCGCTACTCCGACTTCATGCCGATAATTCAGCTGTTTTTAGGCAAAAACGACGCGAAGATCGCCGAGAAGACGGCGCTTTTCGACGACAGTGTCTGGAAAAAAGTGATCGAAAAGGCGATTGCTTACAGGGACGCGCACCCGGGAATGTACCGCGACGGTCTGTCGTTCTTCAAGAAGCCCTGATTCCCGCTGTTTTTATTTGAAAGCGAGGGGTTCCGCGCCGCGGAGCCCCTCGCTTTTTCGTCTTCCATAGTATTGTTTTTTACCTAAAAGTAGTAGTAATAACTCAATCTGCCCATCGGCAGCGACTTGCCCGAGACGTACGTCTCCAGAATGTCCGCCGACTCGTTCACGCCGTCGGTCACCTTGAAGTAAACCCCCTTGCAGTTCTTCACGTTTTTGATTCCCAGCGCGGAAAGCGGCACCGCGACCTGCACGTATTTTCCCGAAACAGACGTCTTGACGCCCGCGCCCGTCTCGGCCGAGGCGCCTTCATTGTCCAGCGTGCAAACCTTCCCGCCTTCGGGCGTGCAGTCCGCCAGAAATTCATACCCGCAGAATCCGTCCGAAGACAGCTCGCCGGTGCCTATGTAAATATTCATCCAGTTGGAGTCGTCCGACAAAACCACGTCGTTTTCGCAGCGGATCAGAAAATACAGATTTTCCTTGTCATGCGCCAGCTTGATCTCCTGGATGTTGTTGTCGGGAGCCGGCTGCTTGTATTTGATGCGCTTGTCGACCGACGTGGAGTCGCGTTCACGAACCGTCTGGGAAAGGGCCTTGTAGGAGGCCGTAACGTTGTCCCACTGAGAAGGATCCGCGCCGACGTCAATAACGGTCTCCGGGGTTTTGGCCGCCTTCACGTTGGCCGCGCCTTTAAAGCGGCGGATGTTGTCGCAGAGCTGCAGGTAGAAATTGTCGCCGTAGCCCTCCTTCGGCATCTCGATGTCGCGCGAAAACTCTTCATTGAAAAGGTCGACAAAGCCGACGGCGTCGTCAACGATGTATTTCTGCGCGATCCACTCGTTCCAGCCGCAAATGAAGACCGTGTGCACCTTGTCCATGTTCGCGAAAACGGTGTCCCACTGCTGCTGAAAGTTCGTTCCCTGCCGGAAAGTCGCCTCGTAGTTCATTCTGTCGTTCCAGTCGTAGCCCCGGCCGCGGTTCATGTCGCGCTGCGTCCAGGAACGGCTCATCGGAATCTCGGTGTGCTGGGCGATCGACACGCTCATGACTCCGTTGTGGATAGGCTGGGGATACGACCACTCGATCCACGGGAACGCGTCCTCTCTGAAATCCTCGCTCGGCCACTGCGTGTAGACGATGTCGAAAAACTCGTCAAGTTTGTTGTACAGCTCCATTGAGTCGTCTCTCGGGCAGCCCATTATCGTGGGCGTGACGCCGTCGCGGCAGTACCAGAGATCCTTGTAAAGGCCGTCCTTGTAGAGCGCGTTGTAGATTTCCTCCATCGTCGCGGGGGAGCTGCTCTTTGTCATGAAGCAGATTTTCGGCACGTTCCAGCCTGCGTCGTAGTACTCCTGAAAAACCTCGCAGAGCGCCATGAACTGCTCGGTGTAGATCGGTCCGTTGTTCGTGTCGAACGCCAGGAAGTCGACTCCGGCCGCCGTGAGCATCTCGCAGTGCCTCGCGATGACCCACTTGTCGTTTGAACGGTAGTAGCCGAACAGCGGCTCGTTCCAGTAGTGGAAGGCGTAAAGCGGGCTCCTCGCGTTGCCGGCCTTGTTCCACAGCGAACGCGCGTCTTTTTCCAGCAGCTCGGTGATGTTGTACGTTGTCGTGCCCGAGGCGCCGTGCCAGAGGAAGTAGAACATTCCGACCTGCTTGTCGGACTTCATCTCCAGCGCGGGTTCAAAAGTGCGGCCGAATTCGTCGACGCCGCAAAGAAGGTTGATGTTGTAGCCGCCGTTCTGCGCGTACGGGTCGACTGTCCGCTTCAGGCTGCAGCCGCCGAGAAGCGCGAGCGCCGCGAGAATGAGCGCGAGCGCGCAAGACGTCAAAAACGCCGCACGGTTCCTGCCGTGTTTCGAATTGCAGTGCCTCAAATTGCTCTTATTCATCAAAAAGTCCTCCCGGGAACAGCCGCTTAAAGGCGCGCCGCTCCTCAACGGTATTATTATACACCTTTTCGGGCGGTAATTCAGTTTATTTTTAAGTTTATTGTAGTATAATATTGACCGCGGAGGTCATTCAAAAATGCGTTACGACTACGATGTAATTGTTATAGGCGCGGGAAACGGAGGGCTGGCGGCGGCTTCAAAGCTGTCCGCGGCGGGCCTCAAAACCGTCGTTCTTGAAAAGCACAATCTGCCCGGAGGCGTCGCGACAAGCTTTGTTCGCGGCAGATTCGAGTTTGAGGCGTCTCTTCACGAACTGTGCGACGTCGGCACAGAGGAGGAGCCGCGCCTCGTGAGGAACCTTTTCGCCGGGCTCGGTTCGGACGCCGCGTTTGTCAACGAGAAGAACCTTTTCAGAACCGTCGTCACGGGGCCGGACGGATACGACGTCACCCTGGAATCGGGCGACGATTTCGAAAAATCGCTTGTCAAGGCGTGCCCCGGCTGCGAAAAGAGCATCGCGAAGCTCAAAAAAGTCCTCGCGAACACCTCCGAAGCGCTCGAGTACAACGACGCGAAAAACGGGAATCCGAACAAGCTCGTCATGCTCATGAGGTACGGCAAGTTCCTGATCTCCGCGGCGCACTCGCTCGACGACGTGCTGCGCTCCCTCGGCTTTGACAGGCGCACGAGGAACGTTCTGGAGACGTACTGGAGCTACCTTGGCGTTCCCGCGGACGAGCTCAACTCGATGCACTACTGGGAGATGGCGCGCGGATACATAAACGGCGGCGCGGGCATCCCGACCATGAAGTCGTACGGACTTTCGCTCTCGCTCGCGGACACGATTTTGAAAAACGGCGGCGAGATCCGCTACAACACCGAGGTCACCGGTCTGATTTTCGACGAAAACGGCCGTGTCGCAGGTGTAAAAGCCGGCTCCGACGAGTTTTTCGCTAAGGAGACCGTCTCCAACGTGATTCCCCACAGCGTTTTCGCGATGGACGGCAGGGAGCGCCTCCCCTCGAAGGACAAAAAGCTCCTCAACGCGCGCAGGCTCGGTCTGTCATTTGTGTGCATTTACGCGGGCCTCGACAGAAGCGCCGCCGAACTCGGGCTAAACGACTACTCCGTTTTCGTCGCCCACAACTCATCGACGCGGCGCCAGTACGAAAACACCGGCAAAACGATCGGAATGTACGTCGCGAACTGCCTGAACGTCGCCGTCCCTGACGCCACGCCCGCGGGAACGTGCTCGCTTTTCATCACCGTTCCCGTCTTCCCGAAGAGCGGAATCTTCGACGGCGTCGACGCCGCCAACTACAAAAAATTCAAGTCGGACTTTTCCCGGAAATATATCGCCGATTTCGAAAAGACTCTCGGAGTCGAACTTCTTCCCTATATTGAGGAGATTTCCGTCGCCACACCCGCCACGTTCGCCCGCTATTTCGGCGCCCCCAACGGCACCGCGTACGGCTACGAGCTCTCCGCCTGGGACGGCGTCCTGTCGCGCACCCTCAACCGCTCGAACGAGCTGAACGTGCCGGGTCTCACATTCTGCGGCGGTCACAGCGTCAACGGCGACGGCTTCGGGGTCACGTACACATCGGGCGTCGAGGCGGCGGAAACGGTCATCTCAAGGCTTGCGGCAACGGGTATTTCAAGGCCTGCGGCAACGGGTATTTCAAGGTCTGCGGCAGCGGGTATTTCAAGGCCTGCGGCAACACCGGACACCCTTGTCGCGAAGAACGGAGGCGCCCATGAAAATTAACGGAGAAAAACTCAAAAAAATCAAAGTCAGCGCCTCGAACTTCCTGAAAATTCTGCCCGAAAGGGTCAAAAAGATCATGAAGGCGCCCGGTTCGGACGTAAAGCAGCCCGCCTCGTACAAGCCCAACAGCCTCGCGGCATCACTCCACCCGGAGTTCATTTTCGCCGAGGTGGCGGAAACGCGCGAGCTGCCCGGTTCCACGATCATGTACACGCTTGTTCCCGACGCCTCGCGCGGCACTTCGTCGCTCGCCCCGTTCGCGGCAGGACAGTACGTTTCCGTCACGGCTGAGATCGACGGCTGCGTGTACAGAAGACCGTACTCGATCTGTTCGTCGCCTTCCGAAGCGCTGCCGGCGCGTACCGGTCTTTGGCCCGTCGCAAAGTCGGTCTACCCCTACCCCAACGGCTTTTACCGGATCGCGGTCAAGCTGCAGGAAGGCGGAAAAGTGTCGGAATTCATTCACAAAACGTGGCAAAAAGGCACCAAAACCGTCATTTCCGCCCCCGAGGGCCTGTTTACCTACGAGCCGCTTCGCGACGCCTCGAACGTTGTCGGAATCGCCGGCGGCGTAGGCATAACCCCCTTCCGCTCGATGGTGAAGGCGATTCTGGAGGGCAGCGAGGACTTTTCACTCACGCTTCTTTACGGAGCCAGGCGGGAGAGCGACATCCTGTTCAGGGAGGAGCTCGACGGCGCCGCCGCATGTTCCGAGGGCAGGATCAAGGTCGTCTACGTTCTCAGCGACGAGCAAAAAGAAGGCTTTGAGCACGGCTTTATCACGGCTGAAACCGTCGCGAAATACGCCCCGGGAGAATATCCGTACTCTGTTTTCGCGGCAGGACCCGACGCGATGCTGAAAAGTCTCGAAAACGAGCTCCCGAAGCTTCCCCGCCCTCTCCGCCGCAAATTCGTGCGCTTTGACGCGCGCGGCGTGCCTCAGGACGTAAAAGCCGAGCCCGACTATACTGCGCCATCTCAAGAGTTCTACACGGTAAAGGTCAGGAACGGCGGCGCCGCCTTCGAGATAACGTGCGGCGCCGGCGAAACGCTTCTCTCGGCAATGGAGCGCTCCGGTGTGAACGCGCCTTCGCTCTGCAGAAGCGGCGAGTGCGGCTTCTGCCACACAAAACTCATCTCCGGCTCATATTACATGCCCGCGAGCCGCGACTTCAGGCGCCGTGCCGACACCGTCTACGGCTACATCCACCCGTGCTGCACCTACCCGAGGTCCGACATGGAGCTCGACATCCCTGTCGCTAAAACGCCCCGCGCTTAAACGCTCCCCTTCAAGTAAAACACGCTTATACAATAAAAAACGGGGCTGTAAAAAAAGTCCCGCTGATGGAACAGTTACAGTTTGCGCAGCTTTATGCAACTTCAATGCGGAATCTATGCGAAATTCCAAGCGAAATCTATGCGAATTTATGCGAAATGAAGCGAAATTTGTTTCGCTTATTTCGTTTATCGGCTTCCGCGAGCATTACCGGAAGAGTGTGTGTCAAGAAAAGTGCGGTGAATCAGTGTAAAAGTTCATGGAAAAGTGCATGGAAAAGTGCAAATTATATCTTGATTTCTCCGTGGATTTGTGCTATGATAATACCATCGAGAATTATGGGAGTAT
>JAEEGG010009629.1_pt1 | contig 21604 bp, 19 predicted proteins | sample 9134161 | NCBI WGS metagenome assembly JAEEGG01 (sample SAMN16246543, study PRJNA631951) | gut metagenome | biome: gut microbiome; feature: rumen; material: CR-attached | host: Bos | place: Iran: Karaj | collected 2018-10
GGCGGCGGCGGCGTCGGCCATCGGCCTGGGCAACCTGTGGCGCTTCCCTTACCTGGCGGCGCAGGACGGCGGGGGAACGTTCATCCTCGTGTACCTGGTGCTGGTGGTGACGCTGGGCTTCACGCTGATGGTGACGGAAATCGCCATCGGCCGCCGCACGCGCCAGAGCCAGATGACGGCCTACGGCAAGCTGCATTCCGGGTTCGGCATCCTGGGGTTCCTCTCGACGCTGATCCCGTTCGTGATCGTCCCCTACTACTGCGTGATCGGCGGCTGGGTCCTGAAGTACTTCTGGACGTACCTGCGGATCGTCTCCGGCGACGTTTCGTCGGTGGCGGCGCTGGAGGAGCCGGGGGCGTTCTTCGGCGGGTTCGTGTCGGCGCCGTTCGCGCCGTTCGGGTACGGGATGCTGTTCATCCTGGCGTGCGCGCTGGTGATCGTGCTGGGGGTGAAGGGCGGCATCGAGCGCTCGAACAAGGTGATGATGCCGCTGCTGCTGGCGATGGCGGTGGGGATTTCGGCGTTCGTGTGCTGCCAGCCGGGCGCGGCCGAGGGGCTGAAGTACTACCTCGTGCCGAACATGGATTCCCTGCGCGCGGCGGGGGCGGACGGCGTGGCGCGCTTCTCCGTCGCGCAGCTGGGCAAGACGGTGCTGGGCGCGATGGGGCAGATGTTCTATTCGCTGTCCCTGGCGATGGGCATCATGATCACGTACGGATCGTACATGCGGGAGGGCGACTCGATCGAGAAGAGCGTCCGCCGGATCGAGATTTTCGACACGCTGGTCGCGGTGCTGGCGGGGCTGATGATCATCCCGGTCGTGTACATGTACGCGGTCAAGACCGGCACGCCGGTCAAGGAAGCGATGAACGCGGGCCCCGGGCTGATGTTCGTGACGCTGCCGCGGGTCTTCTCGGAGTTCGGCGGGGTGGGGCCGTGGGTGGGGCTGTCGTTCTTCCTGCTGGTGGTGTTCGCGGCGCTGACGTCGGCGATTTCGCTCTACGAGGCGTGCGTGGCGGCGGTGTGCGACCTGCTGAAGATGGAGCGGCGGCCGGCGACGTTCTTCACGTTCTTCCTGATTTCGTTCCTGGCGGGGTTCTCGGCGTTGGGGTACGGGGCGTGGGGCGACGTGACGCTGGGGGCGGGGCTGCGCAACATGGGGATCGCGGGCGACTGGACGCGCGGGGGGTTGCTGGGGATGCAGTTCCTGGACTTCTTCGACTTCGTGACGAATTCGTTCCTGATGCCGATCGTGGCGGCGGTGACGTGCGTGTTCGTCGGCTGGGTGGTGGGGACGAAGGCGATCGAGGACGAGGTGGCGCGCGGGCAGGACGGCGGCTTCGCCGGGGCGGGCTTCTACCGCGCGATGGTCCGCTACATCGCGCCCACGCTGATCACGGCGATCCTGGTCAGCGAGGTCTGCCGCGCCTTCGGCATCGGGGGCTGGAAAATCTGACGGGGAAAAGGGGGCGTAGGGGGGGATGGGCCGCGCGGTTCGCGCGGCTTTTTTCATGGGTGCGAACGTGAGGAAAACGATGGGAAAGTCTTTGTTTTTCTGTAATCTCACTGCATGGGGGGGCGGGGGCGCGGGAGGGGAGGGGAAAATTTTTTCCAATCATTGGAAAACGGGCGAAAAAATTTTCCAATCATTGGAAAAATGGGGAGGAATTTTCCAACCATTGGAAAACTTTTTTCCAATCATTGGAAAAAATGGCCGGAGTTTTCCAATCATTGGAAAGTTTTTTTCCAATGGTTGGAAAATCGGGGAGCCAGCGGATTGGCCGAAACCCGGGGGGATGCGGGGGAGGTCAGTCGAGGCCGACGGCGCGGCGGGCGGCTTTTAGGGTTTGCTGGGCGGTTTTGCGGGCGCGGGCGGCGCCGTCCTGGAGGATGGCTTCGACTTGGTCGGGGTGCGCGGCGAGTTCTTCGCGGCGGGCCCGCATGGGGGCGAAGTGTTCCTCGAAGAGGGCGGCGAGCTCCTTCTTGGCGGTGCCGTAGCCGAGGCCGCCGGCGCGGTAGCGGGCGGCGAGGTCGGCGGACTGTTCGGGCGTGGCGAAGAGTTTGTGCAGGGCGAAGACGTTGCAGGTGTCGGGGTTCTTGGGGGCTTCCAGGGGGGTGGAGTCGGTCACGATCGACATGATGCGCTTGCGGGTCGCCTTGGGGTCGCCGAAGAGTTCGAGGGTGTTGCCGTAGGATTTGGACATCTTCTGGCCGTCGAGGCCCGGGACGACCGCCACGGATTCGGCGATCAGCGGCTCGGGGATGCGGAAGACTTCGCCGTAGAGGTTGTTGAATTTGACCGCGATGTCGCGCGTGACTTCGAGATGCTGTTTCTGGTCCTTGCCGACGGGCACGACGTCGGCCTGCTGCATCAGGATGTCCGCCGCCATCAGCACGGGGTAGGCGAAGAGGCCGTGGTGCGGGGCGAAGCCTTTGGCGAGTTTGTCCTTGTAGGAGTGGCAGCGCTCGAGGAGGCCCACCGGGGTCACGTTCGAGAGCAGCCACGCGAGTTCCTGCACCTCCGGGACGTCGGACTGGCGGTAGAAGACGGTCTTGGACGGGTCGAGGCCGCAGGCGAGGAAGTCCAGCGCGACGTCCCAGGTCTGGCGGCGCAGGCGCTCGGGGTCGGTCACGGTCGTGAGGGCGTGGTAGTTGGCGATGAACCAGTACATTTCGTTCCGGTCCTGCAGCTCGAGCATGGGGCGGATGGCGCCGAAGTAGTTGCCGATGTGCAGCTGGCCGGAGGGTTGGATGCCTGTCAGTACTCTCATGGTGGGTCCTTTGGGGTTGTAGGGGCGCAACTGTACCACGCCGGGGCGCGGGGGAAAGAGAAAAGCGCGAGGGGGAAGGGCTCAGGACGGGGGGGCGGCGTGGTGGGGGGAGACGGGGGGCGGGGGGGAGGCGAGCCAAGCGGGGAGGAGGGTGCGGAGGGCGGCGGGGAGGAGGGGGGAGGTGGGGAGGTCGGCGAGGGGGAGCCAGTCAAAGGCGATGTGGGGTTCGGAGGAGGGGGGCGGGGTGGGGGCGGTGGCTTCGAGGGTGGGGGCGGTGCACTGGAAGTAGAGGCCGAGTTCGCAGGTGTCGCCGTAGCGCTGTTCGAGGATGCCGAGGAAGCGGCCGGGGGTGCAGTCGCAACCGAGCTCTTCGCGCCATTCGCGGGAGAGGGCGGTGGGGGAGGTCTCGCCCCACTCGACGTGGCCGCCGGGGAGGTAGACGTTGCCGCGGGCGACGTTGCGGCAGACGAGAAGGCGGGCGCGGTCGGGGGTGAGGCAGACGCCGCGGACGACGATTTCGATGGGGGGCGGCATGGGGCTCACTCGCCGATGATCTTGACGAGGACGCGTTTGCGGCGGAGGCCGTCGAATTCGCCATAGAAGATTTGTTCCCAGGGGCCGAAGTCGAGGCGGCCGGAGGTGACGGCGACGACGGTTTCGCGGCCCATCACGCTGCGCTTGAGGTGGGCGTCGCCGTTGTCTTCGCCGGAGAGGTTGTGGTCGTAGCGGGTGTAGGGTTTTTCGGGGGCCAGGGTTTCGAGCCAGCGCTCGAAGTCGCGGTGCAGGCCGGATTCGTCGTCGTTGATGAAGACGGACGCGGTGATGTGCATGGCGTTCACCAGGCACAGGCCTTCGCGGATGCCGCTCTCGCGGAGGCACGCCTCGACCTGCGGGGTGATGTTGACGTAACCGCGGCGGGCGGGGAGGTTGAACCAGAGTTCTTTGCGGTAGGATTTCATGGGGGGCCTTTCGGTCAGACGGGGACGTTGAGTTCGTTGAGGACGACGGAGGAGAGGAGAAGGGAGCCGGCGCAGAGGAGGATGCCGTCGCGCTTTTTGGCCCAGGCGATGCCGCGCTGGAGGCCGTCGGGGAGGGTGCCTTCGGCGGCGGGGATGCCGGCGGTTTCGGCCGCGGCCTTGAGTTTGTCCATGGGCATGTTTCGCGGGGTGTCGAGGGGGACCAGGAGGCAGGCGTCGACGACGGGTTTCATTCGGCGGAAGAAGCCGGGGGCGTCTTTGTCGGAGAGCATGCCGCAGAGGAGGGCCACGGGGCGGCCGGAGCGGAATTTGCCGAGGAAGTCGGCGAGGGAGGCGGCGGCGTCGGGGTTGTGCGCGGAGTCGAGCAGGACGAGGGGATTGCGGGAGAGGATCTGGCAGCGTCCGGGCCAGCGGACGAGGGTGAGTCCGGCGCGCACGGCGGGGCCGGGCAGGGGCTGGCCGAGGATGTCTTCGAGGCACTGGAGGGCGGTCAGGGCGATGGCGCAGTTGTCGAGCTGCCAGTCGCCGAGCAGGGGCAGCCGGAAGGGCGGCCAGGCGTCGCCGGAGGCGGTGGATACGGAGAGGGTCTGGCCGTCGGGGTCGAGTTTGGTGCGGCGGATGGCGACGTGGTCGGCGGCGCGCCAGAGGGGGGAGTGGGTTTCGCGGGCGCGGGCTTCGATGACGGCCATGGCTTCGGGGCGCTGGAGGCCGGTGACGACGGGGCGCGAGGGTTTTATGATGCCGGCTTTTTCGGCGGCGATCTCGGGGAGGGTGGTGCCGAGGTAGTCGGTGTGCTCGATGCCGATTTCGGTGATGACGGAGAGGAGCGGGGTGACGATGTTGGTGGAGTCGAGGCGGCCGCCGAGGCCGGTCTCGAGGACGGCGATCTGGACGTTCTGCTCCTGGAACCACTTCATGGCGACGGCGGTGGTCAGCTCGAAGAAGGTCCCGGGCCGGGCGCCGGGGACCCCGGAGGCGGATTGGCGGGCGTCGGCGGCTTCGACGTCGCCGAGCAGGCGGGAGAGGTCTTCGTCGGGGATCGGGGCGCCGTCGACGCGGATGCGCTCGTTGAAGCGGATGAGGTGGGGGCTGGTGTAGAGGCCGGTGCGCAGGCCCGCGGTGCGCAGGACGCTCTCGAGCATCGCGCAGACGCTGCCTTTGCCGTTGGTTCCGGCGACGTGGATGCAGGGCAGGCGGTCCAGGCCGACGCCGAGTTCGCGCACGAGCGCGAGGGTGGTGTCGAGTCCGAGGCGGATGCCGCGGCCGCCGGTGCGGCCGTAGAGGTAGGTGAGTTTGGCGTTGAGGATGGAGGCGAGTTGGCTCATGGGGGGGGAAGAAAGGGAAGAGGCCGGGATTCGGGGTTTTCGGGATTCCGGGTTTCCGGGGCCGGCAAACCGGGATGCCGGGATGCCGGAATTCCGCGGGGCTCAGACCGGCGCGGCGGCGGGTGCCGGGGCGGCGGGGGCGGGCATGAGGTAGTCGAGGAGGAGGGCGAGGCGGGCCTTGAGTTCGCGGCGGGGGACGATCTGGTCGAGGAGGCCGTGCTTGAGCAGGAAGTCGGGGCGCTGGAAGCCGGCGGGGAGGTCCTGCTGGATGGTTTCCTTGATGACGCGCGCGCCGGCGAAGCCGATGAGGGCGCCGGGTTCGGCCAGGATGACGTCGCCGAGGGTCGCGAAGCTCGCCATGACGCCGGCCGTGGTGGGGTGGGTCAGCACGGAGATGTACGGGAGGCCGGCGTCGGCGTGGCGGGCGAGGGCGCCGGAGGTCTTGGCCATCTGCATGAGGCTGAGGAGGCCTTCGTACATGCGGGCGCCGCCGGAGGCGCAGACGATCACCAGGGGCAGGGCCGCGGCGGTCGCGCGCTCGATCAGGCGCGTGATCTTTTCGCCGACGACGGAGCCCATGCTCGCGCCGAGGAAGTTGAAGTCCATGACGCCCAGGGCGAGGGGGCGTCCGTCGAGGCGGGCGCGGCCGCAGGTGACGGCGTCGGGCTGGCCGGTCTTGCGGCGGTTGTCTTCGAGCTTGTCCTGGTAGGGGGCGGGGCCGATGAAGCCCAGGAAGTCGAGGGACAGCAGGTCGCGGTCCCATTCCTCGAAGGAGCCGTCGTCGGCCAGCATGGCGATGCGGTCGGCGCGGTCGAGGGGGAAGTGGTAGTTGCACAGGGGGCAGACGCGGAGGGCTTTGTCGAGCTCTTCGGAGTAGAGCATTTCGTTGCATTCGGGGCACTTGAGCCACAGGCCGTCGGGCATGTCGCGCCGGCGGGATTTGCCGAGGCCGTTCTGTCGTTTCAAAAACAAGGGCATGGGATGTTCCTTTTTCGGGTGCGGGGTCCCGCGGAGGGGCGGGGCCGGACACGGGGGGAAGATTACGGGGAGGGGGCGGCCGTGTCAAATGCGTTTGGCGGAAGGGGGCGGCAAAGCGGGAAAGACCATGGCGGGGAGAATGGGCGGCAAAGCGCGGAAAAGTCAATGTTTTTCCCGTGTGCAAGACATGCCGGGCGGGCCCGTGGGCGGGCGGCGGCGGGGCGGTCCGGGCGTTTCCCCTTGAAAATCCCGGCGGGGCGGGTAAAAAGGACGGAAAACAACGGCCGGCCGCCGCCGGCCCCCATCCAACCCAAAGGCAGACACATGAACAAGAAGACCCTCAACGACGTCGAACTGGCCGGCAAGCGCGTCATCATGCGCGTGGACTTCAACGTGCCGATCAAGGAAGGCGTCATCAGCGACGACACCCGCATCCAGAAGGCGCTCCCCTCCATCCGGTACATCCTCGACCACGGCGCGAGCCTGGTCCTCATGAGCCACCTCGGCCGCCCCAAGGAGAAGGGCTACGAGGCCGACTTCTCCCTCAAGCCCGTCGGCGAACACCTCGCCAAGCTGCTTGGCAAGCCCGTCGCCTTCGCGCCCGACTGCCTCGCGGCGGATGACCAGGTCGCGGCCCTCAAGCCCGGCGAAGTCCTCCTCCTCGAAAACACCCGCTTCTACAAGCAGGAGCAGGCCAAGGTCAAGAAGGCCGAGGGCATGACCGACGACGAGGTCAAGGCCAAGAAGGCCGAGCTCAAGGAGAAGCAGAAGGAAATGGCGAAGAAACTCGCCAGCTACGGCGACATCTTCGTCAACGACGCCTTCGGCACCGCCCACCGCGCCCACGCTTCCACGGCGGTCATCTGCAAGTACATCCCCGTCAGCGTCGCCGGCTTCCTCATGGAGAAGGAAATCCAGTACCTCGGCAACGCCGTCGAGAACCCCGTCCGCCCGTTCGTCGCCATCCTCGGCGGCGCGAAGGTCAGCGACAAGCTCGCCGTCGTCAACAACCTCCTCGACAAGGTCGACACGCTGATCATCGGCGGCGGCATGGCCTACACCTTCCTGAAGGCCCAGGGCCACGACGTCGGCGCCTCCCTCTGCGAGCCCGACCAGCTCGACTACGCCCGCGAGATGATCGCCAAGGCCGCCGCCAACGGCAAGAAGCTGCTGCTGCCCGTGGACAACGTCGCCGCCGACAAGTTCGCCGCCGACGCCGCCACGCAGGTGGTCGGCGACGACATCCCCGCCGGCTGGATGGCCCTCGACATCGGCCCCGAGACCGTCAAGCTCTACTCCGAAGCCATCCGCTCCGCCAAGACCGTCGTCTGGAACGGCCCCATGGGCTGCTTCGAGATGGCGCCCTTCGCGGCGGGCACCTTCGGCGTCTGCCAGGCGGTCGCCGACAGCGGCGCGACCAGCGTCATCGGCGGCGGCGACTCCGTCAGCGCCGTCAACCGCAGCGGCCTCGCCGACAAGATGACCCACATCTCCACCGGCGGCGGCGCCTCCCTCGAATACCTCGAAGGCAAGGAACTCCCCGGCGTCGCGGCCCTCAACGACCGCTGACCCCCTCCGGCCTGGCAACTGGAAGAGAAACTCCGATTGGTCCGATGCCTCCGCTAACGCTCCGGCAAAGCCATCCAATGGATTTCCCAATTGCCATCCAACGTGCGCAACGACGGATGCCCCGGATCCGGGGCGTCCGTCGTTGCGCACACTTCGGAGATTCATGGAATCCAAGCAGGCGGAGCGTTAGCGGAGCCATCGGACAAATCGGAGTTTCAAACCGGGGGGCTTGCTAGATGGCCGGCAAATTCCACCGAGAAGACGAAGCGGCGGGCGCCCCCGCGCCCGCCGCCCCCTCCCCGCGCACACCGGCCGCGGCGGCGGCGGTGCGCGACCTCTCGCTGATCCGCAACTTCAGCATCATCGCGCACATCGACCACGGCAAGACCACCCTCAGTGACCGCCTCCTCGAGCTGACCGGCGCCGTCGCCAAGCGCGACCAGCGCGACCAGCTGCTCGACGACATGGACCTCGAGCGCGAGCGCGGCATCACCATCAAAGCCCACCCCGTCACCATGGCCTACACCGCGCGCGACGGGAAGACCTACGAATTCAACTTCATCGACACCCCCGGGCACGTCGACTTCTCCTACGAAGTCTCCCGCTCCCTCGCCGCGTGCGAAGGCGCCCTGCTCGTCGTCGATTCCACCCAGGGCGTGCAGGCGCAGACCGTCGCGCACGCCTTCCTGGCGGCCTCCCACAACGTCCGCATGATCCCGGTCCTCAACAAGACCGACATGCCCGCCTCCGACGCCGACTCCGTCGCGCGCCAGATCGAAGACATCTTCGCCATCCCCGCCGAAGAAGACTTCCGCGTCAGCGCCAAGACCGGCGCCGGCGTCCCCGACGTCCTGGAAGCCCTCGTCGAGCGCATCCCGCCGCCCAAGTCCGAATACCCCGGCGAGACCCGCGCCCTCGTCTTCGACAGCGAATACGACACCTTCCGCGGCGGCATCGTCTACCTGCGCGTCTTCGACGGCACCCTCCGGCGCGGCGACCGCATCCGCCTGCTCGGCACCGGCCGCGACTACGAAATCCAGGAAGTCGGCGTCTTCAACCCCAAACTCTGCCCCTGCGCCGAACTCGGCGCCGGGCAGGTCGGCTACGTCATGGCCAACATCAAGAACGCCGCCGAAATCCGCATCGGCGACACCGTGACGAGCGCGAAAAAACCCACCGACCACCCCCTTCCCGGATTCCAGGCCGTCCGCCCCATGGTCTTCACCGGCCTCTACCCCATCGACTCCGACGACTACGAAAAACTCAAATACTCCCTCGAAAAACTCTCCCTCAACGACTCCTCCTTCCAGTACCAGAACGAGTCGAGCGTCGCCCTCGGCTTCGGCTTCCGCTGCGGATTCCTGGGCCTCCTGCACATGGAAATCGTCCAGGAGCGGCTCCGGCGCGAATACGACTGCGACATCGTCGCCACCTACCCCGGCGTCGTCTACCGCGTCTACCTGCGCGACGGCACCCTCAAGGAAATCGACAACCCCGTCTTCCTGCCCGACCCAACCGAAATCGACCGCATCGAAGAACCCATCGTCCGCGTCTACCTCATCTGCATGGGCGACCAGATCGGCGACATGATGAAACTCGTCATGGACAAGCGCGGCACCCTCTCCAAGACCGAATCCCTCGACGCCAAGCGCGTCATGCTCACCTGCCTGATGCCGCTCAACGAAATCCTCATCGACTTCCACGACCGTCTCAAGAGCGTCTCGCGCGGCTACGCCTCCATGGACTACGAACCCGCGGGCTACCAGGCCGAAGACCTCGTGCGGCTGGACATCCTCGTCCACGGCGAAATCGTCGAAGCCTTCTCCTGCATCGTCCACCGGAGCAAGGCCGAAGCCCGCGGCCGTCAGATCTGCGAAGTCCTGGTGGACATCATCCCGCCGCAGCAATTCGCCATCGCCATCCAGGCGGCGATCGGGGCCAAGATCATCGCGCGGACGACCGTCCGCCCCTTCCGCAAGGACGTCACCGCCAAATGCTACGGCGGCGACATCACCCGCAAGCGCAAACTCCTCGAAAAACAGAAAGAGGGCAAAAAGCGCATGAAACAGTTCGGCAAAGTCGGCATCCCCCAGGAAGCCTTCATCGCCGTGTTGAAATCCAAGAACTGACCCTCCCCCGCACACCCCCCCGCCGCCGAAGCGGCCTTCCCTCCCACCCTCCCTTCAACTGCCCGTCCGCCCCCTAACGCTGCCCGTCCGCCCCGTCCTTTCCCTCGCTCCCTCCCATCTCCTTCTCGCCTTCCGTGTCCCCCCGTTTCGCGTGCCGCTCTCCCCTGTGCAACACAGTTGCGATATCAAGGAAAACATTGAGAATTCTTGAGTTTTGCGTGATGTTCGCCAAGCGTCTGCGCGCCGGAGGACCGCCCCCGATGACGGCTTCTGGCTCCAAACAACCCTTCCACGTGGAAGATTGCGCGGACGCCATCGCCGCGTTGGCTGGGTTGGGTTGGGAACATCGTGGCGAGTTCGTCCGCTCCACGATCTCCCGCGCATTCAGGGACGATTGCCTTGTGGCGGACGCGGACTTTCTCCGTCCAATTGACATTCAATGGAAAAACCTGTTTTCCAACGATTGGAAAAAACTTTTCCAATCATTGGAAAAATTCCTGTTGCCATGAAAAGCCCCTTGCTGGCGCAATCGGGCCAAGGGATGACACCATTGCCGTGGCGGCGGGACCTGTCTCCCGCACGCCGTGGCGCGATGCCGCCAATCGTCCCCTACCGGCGGCGGTTTTGCCGGGCCTGGAGGGGGGCGTTGAGCCAGGCGCGGATGTCGGATTGCAGTTTTCGGGTCTCCGGATCCGGGTTCAGCACTCCGAGAATCCTCCGGATGGCATCCCAGAACGCCTCCGCCCGCTTCCCTCCGGTGTTCGCTTCCAGCCCGTCGAGAATGGTTCGCGATACCAAGGAATTTGTTGGGCTTTCCTTGCGTTTCTTGCGCCGCCCGCGCCCGGGTTTCGGCGGCTGGATGCGGCGGATCGTCACCATGCGCATGATGCCGAGCTTTTGTTCGACGGCGAGCACGAGGTGGGTGTACTTGGGATTCTCGGAGAGAAGGGCGAGGAGTTTCTTGCGGGCCGCGGCGGCTGCGCGGCGGTCGGCCGCGGGAAGGGCCGCGAGCTGCGGGGGGAGCCCATCGCTTCCGGGCAGGAGCCATTCGATGGGGATGCGGGCGTCGAGGCCGATGAGCTGGCGGAGGCGGGTGGCCAGCTTTTTGTAGTGCATGGCGGTGCTGTATTTGATGTCGGGGGTGTTCTCGCGGAGCCAGCCCTTGAGGCCGGGCTGGCGGGCGGCGATGCGGCGGCGTCCGGCACGGTTCTTCTTGAACACGAAGGTGTTGTCGAGCGTGGGCTCGAGGTCGGCCAGGCGGGAACCGATGCGGAGGCGGGTGCAAAGGCCGCGAGGGTCGGCGTCCCAGAGGTCTTGGAGGTCCTCCGGGGAAGGGGTGCCGCGCAGGGAGGGGGACGGCTTGGGCGGGGCGGGCGGCGGGGGCGGGTTGAAGTGGTTGTGGATGCGGCGGACGAGGGAACGGGCGCCGTAGTAGAGGAGGTGGGTGCCCAAAACGGCGGTGAAGCCGGCGAGTTGGACGGGGAATGCGACCTGGGCCTGGAGGTCGGAACGGTTGCCGGTGCCGAAGAAGGCTTCCGCAAGGGCGTTGAGGTAGTTGGGAGGGAAGATGGGGGCGGGTTTCATGGGCGGGAGCATGGCGGAAGCGGGAGGGGAATGCAAGAATTTTCCTTGATATCGCGAGTGAATTGGGCGTGGGTGGAAGGGGGAAGGGGAAGACGGGGAGAAGGGGGGGGGGAGAGGGGGGAAGGTGAGAGGGGGAGGGGGGAGGCGGAGGGGCGAGAGAGGGAGGCGGAGGGGCAGATGGGGCGGAGGGGGACGGGGGGAGAGGCGGGGCGGGGTGGGGAGGAACTCGTATGGAGAGGGCAGGGGATGGCGGGGCGGGTCAGATGGAGGAGTCCATCTGGTCGAGGAGGCGGGTGAGGACGGGTTCGGCGGAGGGCCAGCCGCGGCGGAGTTGGATGAGGTCTTTCGCCAGGAGGTTGTATTCGGTCAGGAGGGCGGTGCGCTCGGGGGCCGGGGTGGAAGGGGCGCGGAGGAGGCGGGTGATGTCGCGCTGGCGGCGGACAAGGTGGCCTTGCCAGATGCGCAGGAGCAGGTCGCGGACGGCGCGGTCCGGGGTCGTGATGTCTTCTTTGCCGGCAATCCGGCTGCCGCTGTTGGAGATGCGCGCGGCGAGGGTCTTGCAGGCGTCGGGTTCGTCGTCGATGGCGGAGAGGAGGTTCTCTTCTTCGGCCAGGGCGGTGATGATCGGGCGGCAGGCGGGATGGGTGATGAGCGGGTAGCGGAGCCATTGGCGGACGAAGCCCGCCAGCTCGGGGCTGGAGTCGTTGCAGAGGAGGGTGGCAAGGTCGTATTCTTCGGGCGGCGGTTCGGCGGGGATTTCGGGGATCGGCGGAAGCTGTACGGTGGCCGGATCGGGGGCGGTCGCGGAGGGGGCGTCGGAGGAGGCGGCCTGGGCGCGGTATTTGCGGCGGCGGGCGGCTTCGAGGTCTTTCATGAGGGAGGGGACGCCGACGCCGAGGGCGGCGGAGGCTTCGCGCATCATGAGTTCGGCCTGGGCGGTGCTGCGGGCGTGGGTGGCGAGTTCGATGACGGGTTTCAAGGCCTGCATGAGTCCGGCCTGGGTGGTGGGGTCGAGCTGGCCGGACATGCCGTCGAGGAGGAATTTCATGGGGGAGCAGGCGGCGGCGAGGACGGCGGCGAAGGCGTCGGGGCCCTGCTTGAGGATGAGGGAGTCGGGGTCTTCGCCGGGGGGCAGGGAGGCGAGGGAGACGGCGAGGCCTTCGTCGAGGAGGAGTCCGGCGGTGCGGAGGGCGGCCTTGTGGCCGGCGGTGTCGGCGTCGAGGACGATGAGGACGTGGTCGGCGTAGCGGCGGAGCAGGCGGGCGTGCTGGTCGGTGAAGGCGGTGCCCTGGGATGCGACGGCGTTGGTGAAGCCGGCGGCGTGGCAGCGGATGCAGTCGATCTGTCCTTCGACGAGCAGGGCCTGGCGCTTTTCCTGCATGGGGCGGCGGGCCTTGTCGAGGGCGAAGAGGATGCGGCTTTTGCGGAATACGGCGGTTTCGGAGGTGTTGACGTATTTGCCGGCGCCGCGTTCGTCGGGCTTGAGGAGGCGTCCGGAGAAGCCGACGGGGCGGCCGAGTTCGTCGCGGATGGTGAACATGACGCGGTCGCGGAAGCGGTCGTAGGTGGCGCCTTTTTCGCTGGTGGAGAGGAGGCCCGCGGCGTCGAGGCGGCGGTTGCGGGAGGGGTCGGAGGAGAGGAAGTGCCAGTCGTCGGGGGCGTAGCCGATGGTCCATTCGCGCCAGAGGTCGGGGCCGATGGAGCGGCCGAGGAGGTAGGCGCGGGCGGCTTCGGCGCCGGGGGTGTCGGATTCGGCGAGTTCGCGCTGGTAGCGGGCGGCGGCGTCGGCGTTGGCCGCGAAAATCTCTTCCTTGGTGGGTGCGCCGGGATCGCGGGGGCCGCCGCCGGGGGCGCCGTCGTCTTCGTATTCGAGGGCGACGCCGGCGCGCGGGGCGAGCATGCGGAGGGCGCCGGGGAAGTCGACGCCGTCGTAGAGCATCACGAACTTGAAGATGTCGCCGCCTTCGTGGCAGCCGAAGCAGTGGAAGGACTGGCGGGCGGGGTTGACGTGGAAGGACGGGGTCTTTTCCTTGTGGAAGGGGCAGCAGGCGACGTAGGCGGAGCCGGCTTTCTTGAGGGGGATGACGCCGCCGATGTAGTCGGCGATGTCGATGCCGTCGCGGATGCGGTCGATGACGTCCTTGGAGACGAAGCCGGGCATGGCGGGTCAGTCGCCGGCGACGGGGGGGAGGGGGTAGGCGTCGGGATTGGCGGCCGGGACGGGCGGGAGGCCGGCGGCGCCGTCGTCGGGCGCGTCCATCGGCGGCATGACGAGGCGGACGCCGGTGGGGACTTCGGCCTGGATCATCTCGGCGCGCTCGGCGACCGCGTTGTAGCCGTCAATCAGGACGGGGAGGAGCGCGCTGCCGACCTTGGAGTCGTAGCGGATCGCGCGCTGGAGCCAGGCGGCGTCGACCAGAAAGTAGGCCGCCAGCAGGACCACCGAGAAGATCACCGCGCGGCGGACCGCCCCCGTCAGCAGGCCGCCCACGCGCTCGGGGATGCCCTTGAAGCGGAAGTCCATCAGCGAGCCCAGCGCTTTGCCCAGCAGCCACATGCCGAGCATCGCCGCGAGCCAGATCGCCACCACCGAGATCAGGCGCGTGACGAGCGGGTTCCAGTCCGTCGCCACCGCGATGCGGTCGGCCAGCGGCGCGTAGCCGGCGCGCACGGCGACCAGCGCCACGACCGTCGCGACCAGCACGCCCAGCTCGCGGGAAAGGCCGCGCCTGAAGCCGAGGATTGCGCCGTAGAGGACGGAGAGGGCGAAGGCCCAGTCCACCCAGTTCGTCGTCTTGCACCAGTCGAGGATCGCGGTAAACATGGGGGTGCTCCTTGCGGGTCAGCCTTCGTAGCCGTCGGGGGCGGGCTCGGAGGTGGGTATTTTGAGGTCGGGCTTGGCGGCGGCGGGGGTGGCGGCGCCGTCGGGGGGCGGGGCGACGTCCAGTTCGGCGCCGATCATCACGCCGTCGTCGAAGAGGAATCGCCCGTCGAAATGGCGTCCTTCGAGGACGAGCGGGTACCAGAGGCGGTCGTCGGCCCACATCTGGCCGTAGGGCATGTCGCGCTCGTCCATCCAGAGGGGGATTGCCTCGGGGGTGGGGGAGGGGACGCCTTCGTAGGCGCTGGCGGTGAAGACGTGGCAGCGGAGGGAATACCCGTTCGTGAAGCGGAAGTTCAGCACGCCCGCCTCCTTGACCCCCAGCGGCGTCACGCGCAACTCTTCCTGTGTCTCGCGGATGGCGCCCTGTTCGGGCGTCTCGCCCGGGTCCACGCGGCCGCCGGGGGCGTTGATGAGCCCGGTCCCCATGCCCTTGAGCTTGCGGATGAGCAGCACCATGCCGTCCATGCGCACGAACATCAGCGTGGCGGTCTCGCGCGGTTGCCAGTTTGTCCAATCCAATTCCGTGAACTTCACGTCTGCTCTCCTCGATGACGCCCGCGACCCTACCACACCCCCGCCCCCCGCGCAACCGTTGCGCGGGGGGGGGAAAAGGGCACCTTCCCGTCGATTGCAGTCGATTGCAATCGATGGCAGACGCCTGCAATCGACGGCACCGGCGGGGGGTAAACGCCCCGCATTTTCTCCCTCATTTTCATGGGCGGGAGAATGTCGAAAAACCTCGGGAAACACTCATGCTTTCCTTAATCTCGCTACTGGTTCCGAAGCCCCTCGCCGAAGGGGAAAACGGTGAGATCCCCTCACTCGACGGCGGCGGGGGTGGAGGAACCGCGGAGGCGGACGAGTTCGTCGTAGACGGCGCGGAGTTCGGGGGTGGAGAGGGCCTTGTCGGTGGAGTCGAAGAAGTCGGAGAGGTCGGCGAACTTTTCGTGTTCGTAGACGCTGGCCTGGACGCCCATCTCAAGGCGGTCCACCTGCTTGACGAGGCGGGCCTCCGGGGTTTCGCAGGCTTCGTACTCCTCCCAGACGGCCAGGTATTCCTTCCCGTTGGGCAGCTTGGCGAGGACGCGCCCGACGGCGGCCTTTTCCAGTTCGTGCTTTTCTTCGAGGGACATCTTGCCGGGGACGATGTCGCCGGCGTGGATCTCGCCGAAGTCGTGGAGGAGGGCGAGGAGGAGGATCTTGGTGCGGTCGAGCTGCGGGAAGTGCGCGTCCGCCAGGAACAGCGACAGCATGGCGACGCCCATGGAATGCTCGGCGACGCTTTCGCACTGGTCGCGCGGGACGCCGGCGCGGAGCCAGCCCTGGCGGTAGAGGGTCTTGAGGTGCTGGAATTCGTACATCGCCCGCACAAGGGCGGAGGCATCGGTGTCGGCAAGGTGGCGGATGGCGCCGGGTCGTTTGGTTTCCATGGTGTCGTTTCTCCCGCCAGAGGAGTCTCCGCCAGCCGCCGCGCGGAAGCAAGCCCAAAGAGCGGCGCGGGAAAAAAGAGAAAAACAAGATTGCCAAACGGGGGGACGGCTGGTAGAGTCCACGGCAATTTGTGTAAAGACGACCGAACAAAAGGACCGAAGAAAACAACATGCCAACGATCAATCAATTGGTGAAAAAGGGGCGCAGCCCCCTGCAATCCAAGTGCAAATCGCCCGCGCTGCAGAAGTGCCCGCAGCGCCGCGGCGTCTGCCTGCTGGTCAAGACCATGACCCCCAAGAAGCCGAACTCCGCCCTCCGCAAGGTCGCGCGCGTTCGCCTCACCAACGGGCAGGAAGTCACCGCCTACATCCCCGGCGAAGGCCACAACCTCCAGGAACACAGCATGGTGCTGGTCCGCGGGGGCCGCGTGAAGGACCTCCCGGGCGTCCGCTACCACATCGTCCGCGGCACCCTCGACTGCCTCGGCATCGAGAGCCGCCGCCGCAGCCGCAGCAAGTACGGGACCAAGACCCCGAAGGCCGCCAAGAAGTAAAGGGAGCGCACGATGAGAAGGCACAAGGCAGAAGAACACAGCTTCGCACCCGACGCCCGCTACAACAGCGAGCTGGTGACGCACCTGATCAACATCATCATGAACCGCGGCAAGAAGTCCACCGCCCAGCGCACCGTCTACGGCGCCCTCGACGCCCTCAAGGAAGGCGTGCCCGAGGCCGAGCCGCTCGACGTGTTCATGCAGGCGCTCGAGAACATCAAGCCGAAGGTCGAGGTCAAGAGCCGCCGTATCGGCGGTGCCACCTACCAGGTCCCGGTCGAAGTCCCGGCGATCCGCCAGACCAGCCTCGCGCTGCGCTGGCTCGTCGACTACAGCCGCGGGCGCAAGGGCGTCTCCATGCAGAAGGCCCTTTCGCTCGAGCTGCTCGACGCCTACAAGGGCCAGGGCAACGCCATCAAGAAACGCGACGACACCCACAAGATGGCCGCCGCCAACAAGGCTTTCGCCCACTACCGCTGGTAAAGGTTCCGCGAAAGGCTTCGGCCGGAATTGCACAAAGTGCGGGACGCCCCACAGGGCGTCCCGAATTGTTTCCGGGCACCGCGGGGGGGAACGGGCCGGGGAACCGGACGGGGATGGGCAAAAAGAAAAGGCAGGGCACAAACCCTACCTTGCTTTTTGCCCGATTGGCGTGCGGATCAGTAGGCCATGCCGTTGTTGGTGATGACCTGGACGACGACGAGGCCGATGACCGTCAGCAGGGAGAGCAGGGCGAAGACGGACCAGACCGCCCCCGTCTCCTCTTCGGCCGGCTGGGAGATGAAGGACGGCTCCGGGGCAAAAGTCGTCAGGGAGCCGGGCGCCGGGCTGGAGGAGATGGTGACCGAGGAACCGCCGGCCGCGCTGCCGGGGCGCTTGAGCTTGATGGTTCCCGCGGGCCGCGGCGAGGGCGCGGGTTCGGCGACGGGCGCGGCGGCGGCGGGACGCCCCGGGGAGAAGGTGGCCGGCGCGGGGGAAGAGGGCGTCAGGCGCACGGTCGGACGGTTTCCGATGCGGATGGTGCGGGGATTCCCGGCAACGCCCGCGGGCGCGGAGGTCTTGAGGGGAATCTTCGAGGTGTCGAGCAGGGCGGTGCGGCGCTTGTAGATGTCGTCGTCCACCGTGGCCGCCGGTTGCACGGTGGCGCCGAGCCCCAGGCGGGAGGTCTGCGCCTTGGCGATGGTCGGAATGGCGGAAATGTCGATGCGGGTGGTGGTCGTCTTGGCGTTCATGCCCACGCGGATGCCGGGGGCGGGGGTGACGGTGGCCTTTCCGAGCTCGATGCGGGGAGCGGGCTTCGCGGGAGTTCCGGCGGGGTTGTTCAAGTCAGCCATGTATTTCCTCCAATCTGTCCATTCGGGGGCATCTTAGGCGCGCGACGGGAGCGCGTCAATCCCTAGTTTTGCGGAGGCGTTTCGAGAAATGGCATGGTTGAGGTCCTTGGGGGCGTCCCCCATGGACATTCTTTTCCACTGCGATGCAGGTTTTGCCCCTCTCCTACATCCGCCGGTTCCGACGCGCCTCCAGCGGCGCATTCAGCCAGTCCCGGATGTCCGACTGCAACCGCCGCGTCTCCGCATCCGGATTCCGCTCCCCCAGCACCCTCCTGATGGCCTCCCAGAACGCTCTTTCCCGCTCCTCCCCCGCTCCCACCGACACCCCTGCCCCAACCACTCGCGATATCAAGGGATTATTGGGCTTTTCCTTCGATTCTGGCCGCCGTCCCCTCCCCGGTTTCGGCGGCTGGATCCGCCGGATCGTCACCATCCTCATGATGCCCAGCTTCGATTCCACCGCCCGCGTCAGCCGCGTCACCTTGGGGTTTTCCGCCAGCAGCGCATCCAGCTTCCTCTTCGCCCTTGCAAGCGCCTTCCGCTCCTCCGGCGGCAATCCGGAGAGGCCGGTCTCCGCTTCGTCGCTGTCCGGGAGCAGCCACTCCAGCGGAATCCGCGCATCCAGCCCCACCAGTTGGCGGAGGCGGGTCGCCAGCTTTTTGTAGTGCATGGCTGTCGAGTAGGTGACCGACGGCACGTTCTTCTTCATCCACCCCTTCAGTCCGGGCTGCCGCGCGCAGATGCGCTTCGAGCCGTTGCGGGTCTTCTTGAAGACGAACCGAGAATCCAGTGTCGGTTCCAAGTCCGCCAACCGCGACCCGATGCGCAGTCGGCCGCACAGGGTCCGCGGATCGATGTCCCACACGTCTTCGATCTCCTCCGGCTCGGGCACGCCGCGAAGGGACACGGCCTCGCGCGGCTCCGGCGGCACCATGGTTTCGCGCGGCGCGACATGCCGCCGCAGGCGGGCGAGGAGTTGCCTGCCGCCGTAGAAGGCGAGGTGGAGGGCGACGGCGCCGGTGAAGGCCGCCAGGCCGAGCGGCAGGAGAATCTGGTCCTCCATCCGGGCGTAGCGGCGGTCCAGGCAGGGCATGAAGAGTTGCTGGAGTTCTTTGAGGTAGCCGGGGGGGAATACGGGGTCTGGTTTCATGGTTGCGAATATGGGAAAAAATCGGGGGAATGCAAGTGTTTTCCTTGATATCGCGAATTCTTGGGCAGAGGCCGCGGGGAGGGGCGGGGGGGAGGGTGGGGGAAGGGGGGCGACAGGCCGGGACGGAGACAGGGCGGGGGGGGAGACAGGGCGGGGGGGGAAAAGGGGAAGGTTCCGGGGCGTTCGGGCGCATCTCCGGTTTGTGCAAGGGCGGACCAAATCCACGCTTGCATATTCCCGCGCGAGGTGCATGGTGGGGCGAGGCGTCCCCGCCGAGCCGTTCTTGCCGGTTTTCCAGACCTCCTGTCCCCTTCCACACCGGCTCGCCGGGGACGGCTCGCCCCACCAGAAGCCTTGCTATCCAATCAAGGGGCACCAAATGTCGAGGCGAAAGGGAGGAGGGTGCACACCCCGGAGATGCGCCCGGGGCGTTCCGGGGGTGCACTACGGGATTGCGGGCGGGCGGGCCGGGTGGTAGGGTGCGGGGAAAGCGAAAGGAAGCGACAATGGCGCAAGACAAAGGCATGATCGTGGTGACCGGCGCGGCCGGCTTCATCGGCAGCAACCTGGTGGCGGAGCTGAACCGCCGCGGCGAAGAGAACATCCTGGTGGTGGACGAGCTCGGCGCCGACGAGCACTGGAAGAACCTCCGCGGACTGCGCTTCGCCGACTACCTCCAGTCCGGCGAATTCCGCGAAGCCTTCAACACCGACGGCGCCTGCCCGCCCGTCCGCGCCGTCTACCACCTCGGCGCGTGCAGCAGCACCACCGAGACCGACGCCGACTACCTGGTGGACAACAACTTCCGCTACACCCAGGAACTCTGCGGCTTCTGCATCCGCACCGGCGCCCGCTTCGTCTACGCTTCCTCCGCGGCGACCTACGGCGACGGCGCCCAGGGCTATGCCGACGACCTCTCCCGCATCGACGAACTCCGCCCGCTGAACATGTACGGCATGAGCAAGCAGCTCTTCGACCTCTGGGCGCGCGGCCAGGGCCTGTTCGACCGCATCGCGGGCCTCAAGTACTTCAACGTCTACGGCCCCCACGAAGACTTCAAGGGCGACATGCGCTCCGTGGTCCACAAAGCCTACGGCCAGGTCCTGGCGACCGGCCGCATCCGCCTCTTCAAATCCCACCGCGAAGGCTACGCCGACGGCGAGCAGCTGCGCGACTTCGTCTACGTCAAGGACGCCGTCGACATGACCCTCCACTGCGGCGAGCACCCCGAATGCTCCGGCCTCTTCAACTGCGGCACCGGCCGCGCCCGCAGCTGGAACGACCTCGCGAAGGCCGTCTTCGCCGCCATGGACCGCGAACCCAACATCGAATACATCGACATGCCCGAGCACCTCCGCGCCAAGTACCAGTACTTCACCCAGGCCGACATGGCCCGCGCCCGCGCCGCCGGATACACGCGCGAATTCACCTCCCTCGAAGACGGCGTCCGCGACTACATCCAGAACTACCTCGTCCCCTGCACCGACGGAGGCGTCCCGTGAAAAAGGCTCCCGCCGCCCCCTCCTTCCCGCCCCCCTTCCCGCCAACCAAGACCCGCGCCGTCCGCGCCGGATCCGTCACCTTCGGCGGCGCCCGCCCCCGCCTCGCCCTGATCGCCGGCCCCTGCGCCATGGAAGGCCGCGAAGCCGTCCTCGACCTCGCCGCCCGCCTCGCCGCCTTCGCCAAGAAAGAGAACATCCCCCTCGTCTTCAAGGCCTCCTACGACAAGGCCAACCGCACCTCCGTCGGCTCCTACCGCGGCCCCGGCCTCGCCCAAGGCCTCGAATGGCTGGCCGAAATCAAGGCCACGTACCACCTTCCCGTCCTGGTCGACGTCCACGAACCGTCCCACGCCGCGCCCGCGGCCGAAGTCGCCGACATCCTCCAGCTGCCGGCCTTCCTGTGCCGGCAGACCGACCTCGTCGTCGCGCTCGGCGAAACCGGACGCGTCGTCAACATCAAGAAGGGCCAATTCCTCTCCCCCTGGGACATCCGGCACGTCATCGCGAAAGTCGAATCCACCGGCAACAAGAAGATCCTCCTCACCGAGCGCGGCGCGAGCTTCGGCTACGGCAACCTCGTCGCCGACATGCGTTCCCTGCTGATCATGCGCGAGACCGGCTATCCGGTTGTGTTCGACGCCACCCACAGCGTCCAGCTGCCGGGCGGCCGCACCGACGGCACAGGCGGCGACGGCCGCTGGGCCCCCTACCTCGCGCGGGCGGCCTGCGCGGTGGGGATCGACGGCCTGTTCCTGGAAGTCCACCCCAACCCGCCCGCCTCCAAATCCGACAAAGACAACGTCCTGGCCCTCTCCTCCCTTCCCGCCGTCTGGCGCCACTGCCGCGCCATCTCCGACCTCGTCGCCCGCTAGATTCGGAATTTTCCAACCATTGGAAAAATATTTTCCAATCATTGGAAAACTGACGAAAAATTTTTCCAACCATTGGAAACTTTTTTCGCATTTGCCGGACGCGGGCGGGCAGTCCCGAATGCTGATCAGACAAGCTCCGCCCACCCATGGGACAAGCCCGCTCGGTCTCCTTTCTCCTCTGCCTGCGGCGCAAACACGGAGCGCGCGGAGGAAGGAGACACGGAGGTTGCCGGGAGGGGGTTTCGCTCCGACGGCATCTTTTCTTTCTCCGTCTCAAAAACCCTCCGTGTCTCCTTCCTCCGTCCCCTCCGTGTTTCGCGCCGCGAGCCGGGTTCCCAAAGAATAATCCTTAACTGATCGGCATTCCGGGCAGTCCCCTGCCCGCCGCGCGGAAGGGACGCGGCATCAAGGCAAATGGGAATCGTTCCATGCGCCTGCCAGGCACACGGCGGCGAAGGGACTCGCCGCCCTACCCCAAGGTTGGGTTTTCCGTCGCTTCCCAACCGTTTCCCAACCGCATGGTCGCGCGGAAGCGCGACCCTCCC
>JAEEGG010009630.1_pt1 | contig 21602 bp, 19 predicted proteins | sample 9134161 | NCBI WGS metagenome assembly JAEEGG01 (sample SAMN16246543, study PRJNA631951) | gut metagenome | biome: gut microbiome; feature: rumen; material: CR-attached | host: Bos | place: Iran: Karaj | collected 2018-10
ATCTATTATCATAATACTCCCTTACAAACCTTTGATTTTTCTTCAAGTAAATCTACTAACTGCATTATATCCATTTCATGATACTTTGAGTAAATAGCTTCAAATTCACCAATATTAACAAATTCATTAATTTCTTTAAAACTCTTCCCGCTATACCATTGGTAAAAGCATAAACTCCAGCCTATCCAATATTCCACACTTCTTTTGAAACGAAAATCATAATCCTTCATTTCTATGTCTTCATTTTGAGCAATTACGTAATATGCCAACTCAGTCCCAGACATTCCGGCTACGACAGAAGATGCACCTCTTTCAAATCTTTTGCAATAATCAGAATTTAAAAAAAGCAAATAAAACACATCAAGATCATATCCGTAAGTATGAACAGCTACATCAAGCATATTAGCTAGAGTTATCTGCGCCTTATATAAAAGATTTTCATCGTATGCGTGCATCATATTATTAATTGATTGATTCAAAATAATCTATCGTCAACTTAAATCCTTCTTCGATACTGAATTTTGGTTTCCACCCAAGCGATTCAAGTTTATCTGTACTCATACGGATAGGTTTTTCTACGGGGCATTCAAGATAGTTTTCATCATCACGTTTCTCGAAAACAACTTTAAGTTTTTTCTCAGGATATAAGGCAACCAGTCTCTCGGCCAGTTCCCGAATCTGTACTCTCTGATAATTGTTGTACAGATTGTATGCTTCGCCGCCCTGTCCTTTAGTCATCATCAAAATAAAGGCCTCCACCGCATCCGCAGCATAACAGAAAATACGCTCTGTTGTTCCCGAACTTTTGATTACTATATCTTCGTTATTTACGATGTTTTTAACGAATTCGGTAAATACTCGCTTGTCATTCACTAAATCCATTGTAGGGCCATATGTGTGCGCCAGGCGGGTAACTACAGTCTTTACTCTATACTGAACAAAGTACGCTTTGCAAAGAAGCTCACCCATGCGCTTGCTCTCGGAGTAACAGTTCCTGATATTCATGCTGTCCAAGGCACCAAATCCGGTAGTCTCATCATAAACAGTATCCGAAGGAGGAATGTTTCCGTACACTTCTCCGGTGCTTAAGAAAAGAAAAGATTTTACGTTTTTTTTATGAGCTAATTCTAAAAGATGATAAGTTCCCATAGCATTGGGCATCAAAACATCTACAGGTCTCGTATTGTAATACTGCGAGCTCGCAAGGCTGGCCGCATGAACTATATAATCAATATCATAACTGATATTAAGTTCCGAGCAGATATCGTCATTAATCTCAATAAAATACTCTTTATCAAGATAATCACCAAAACGAGCGACCATCTTATCATGACTTCTGCCCTGGCAGAGTATCTTAATATTTGCATTATATTCTTCATTTAAATTGATCAGGTAAAACACAAAGAAAGAAGCGAGCATTCCATAAGAACCGCTTATAAAAATCGTAGCGTTGAACAAATCTTCGCTGTTAGATAATAATGAATTGCCGAAATATTTTCTGTCCATAAATTAATTATACTATTTTCAACTCTTAACACAATCCAAAATATAATTCATAATGTTTTCTTCTGAATTCAATTTATTTTCAATATAATATTGCTTAACTGAATTCTCATCTATTATATCATTTCCAGCCTCTTCTTCACTATATCCATTTCTTTTTTCAATCCAGGGAATTTGTGAATGGCTTATTTTCTCCATGGTTTTAGGTGAATAAAGACCAAATGTTTTTATAACTAAATCAATGGCCTTCATTTCTTCTTCTGATAGTTTCGAAACCAGGCAGCCATGCGTACTATATATACCATCATCAATTGGTTTATAACCATATTTTTTATATTTATTATAAACACAAGGATATACAGGTCCATGAGCCCAAGCCTGACTGTCTTCATCAATTAAACGTGAACCGTTTAATGCATAATTAACACCATTAGAGAAGAACAATAGTTTTTCCAAAGCCAATGGTGTAACCTCCTCCAAATGAGTAATAAGATAATTAGAAATTTGATCAATTTTTGACGACCCAATCTCATTCAGTCTTTCATACCTAGTCATAATTTTTCTATATGTAACATCCTTTAATTTTACTTTATTGGCTTCAACATATTTCATAAATATCTTTTCATCATTTAAAATATTATAAAGAATAGCAGAATATTCACGAGCAGGTAAAAACCCTTCAAAATACCGTTTAATAGTAATTTTGCCAAAGCCTGCTATATCAGATAACGATTCTTTACCTAAGTCATATTTATTCAATAACTCCGAAATATCATCTATTGTAATTAAGCCCATCGCTTTTTCATATGCTTCTATTCTTTTATAGGCCTTTAAAAAATTATAATTATTGTCAGTAGATACTTCTGATTTGCATTTTTTACATCTTCCAACCTGAAATCTAAAAACAATCTTCTGTCCTTTATACTCATCTTTTATTTCTTCATCTTTAACATCAAACTCAACCAAATCATCACAATTAGAACAGTATGTAATCATATTTTTATACATATAAACCACCATCTTCATCATAATCATCAAAGCTAACCTTAACTATATTTACATTAGGCAATAAAAAACAACCCCCTTTCCATACAAATGATACGCTTTTGTGTTTTTATTGGTTTTCGTATCATCTTAAGTTTACCATATAAACATAATAAGTCAAGGGATTGCAATTTAAAAAATTAGTCTGTGAAATTGTGAAAAATATACCAAATAAGGATTAAATTTCTTTCAGATAATCCATAAAATTCTGCTTATTCTCTAGAGCTGTTGTTGTAGGTCTTCCAAGGTCTTCTCTCGCTCCGATTGAACATTTAACTTCAATTAAACTCAATTCATTTCTTTCTTTAACTGCATTGAGTTCATTATCCAGATCTTCAAATGAATCAACCGAAACAGCATACGGATATCCACAAGCTTTGGCTACACCCACCAAATCAATATCTGCAGCAACTGTAGGCATTCCGCCAACAGTTTCATGAGCTCCGTTATTGATGACTACATGAATTAAATTCTTAGGCTTATTTGCGCCAATAACAGCCATTGAACCCATATGCATGAGCACAGCTCCGTCACCGTCAATGCACCATATGCGCTGCTCTGGTTTATTGATTGCAACGCCGAGAGCAATCGAAGAACTGTGACCCATGGAACCGACTGTAAGGAAGTCGTACTTATGGCTCTGGTCATTAGCAACTCTTGTTTCGAAGAGTTCTCTCGAAGCCTTTCCCGTGGTACTTACAATGGGATCTTCTCTGCTTGCTGCAACTATATGTTTTATGATTTCTTCACGAATCATTTTGTTGTCGTTTTTATATTCAACCTTCGGAGCATCGGTTAATGCACCTTTTCTGATGACAAATGCAACGTCTTTACCTTTGGATAAAATCTCTCTGAATTCAGACATCTTTGCAGATAATTCTTCTTCAGTCGTTTCCTTACCTATCACAAATGTTGCAATATCCATATCTTCAAGAAGCTTAACAGTCACTTCTCCCTGATAGATATGCTGAGGCTCATCATGAATACCGGGCTCACCTCTCCAGCCGATGATGAAAATAACCGGAATTGCGTAAACCTTGTCGTTTAAAAGAGATGCAACAGGATTGATAATATTTCCTTCACCGGAATTCTGCATATAAACAACAGGTACTTTACCTGTAGCAAGATGATAACCGGCAGCGAGAGCCGTACAGTTACCTTCATTTGCAGCAATAATATGATGCTTGGGATCAATACCATATTTATCCATCAGAAAATTACATAAAGCTTTTAGCTGACTGTCAGGAACGCCTGTATAAAAGTCCGAACCAATTATTTCTACAAGTTTTGCTACATTCATTTATTTAGTCTCCTAAATCTCATCAATCAAAGTAATAATCTGATTAATAGGCATAAGTCTGTCATCAACTTCTTTTGCACGATGATATTTTAAAATATCTTCTGCAGTCTTCTGCATAGCAGGGAAAGCAGAACGTGTAAGCTGGTTGGCATAGATAACAATATTCACTCCGTGCTCAGCGAGTTCATTTTCTGTAATAGTATTAAAACTCGAAGGAACAACCACTATAGGAGTAGTTTTGTTTTCCGCACGGAATTTATCACAGAATTCAATGATTTCAGCAGGGTCCTTCTTTCTACTGTGAATCATAATACCATCCGCACCTGCAGATACAAACGCTCTGGCTCTCTCGAGCGCATCTTCCATTCCTTTTTCAAGAATTAAAGACTCAATGCGAGCAATAATCATAAAATCATCCGTAAGCTGCGCTTTCTTGCCTGCAGAGATTTTAGCACTAAATTCTTCAATAGAAGCCTGAGTCTGTTCAACATCAGTTCCAAAAAGTGAGTTCTTTTTAAGCCCCTTTTTGTCTTCGATTATTACTGCACTAACGCCAAGCCTCTCAAGAGTACGAACAGTGTACACAAAATGCTCTGTTAATCCTCCTGTATCGCCGTCGAAAATAATTGGCTTTGTGGTAACTTCTGTAATATCTTCTATAGTTCTGAAGCGGCTGGTCATGTCAACGAGTTCAATATCAGGCTTTCCCTTTGCAGTAGAATCACAAAGAGATGAAATCCACATAGCATCAAACTGATCGAGTTTACCGTCACATTCAACTACTGTCTTTTCTACAATAAGACCGGTAAGGCCACTATGCGCTTCCATTGCTTTTACGATTGGAGTCATCTTTAAAAGATCGCGAAGACGTTTTCTTCTGTATTCAGGCATAGCAAGCTTTTCGCGAAGCTGTAAATCTATTTTTCTGACCTTTTCAGTGTAGGTGTAAGGAACATCTATTACCTGGCCTCCATACGCTTTTACGAGTTCTTCAACATGATTACGAATAGTCTTTTCAGGTCCTGTAACCCAGTTGTCTCCATGGACGACAAAATCAGGTTTTATGAGGCTTATAACATCATCATAAAGCATATCGTCCTGAATAACGACCTCATCCACACCATCCAGTGAACGGTATAATTTAACACGTTCTTCCTGGCTTACCGTCGGGAATTTGTTATAACGAATCAGTGCTTTATCAGATAATGCGCCTATAATAACGCGACCATATTTCTTCGCTTCGTTAACTATATTTAAATGTCCTTCATGAATTACATCAGTGCAAAAACAAGTATAAGCAGTCTTCATAAATAGTCCTTTTCTTAATTATACCGGACAGGTATCTTAACGCCTGTATTAATTAATGCCTCTTTAAAAACCACAAAGAAATCTTTAATATCCGCTTCATCAATCGCTCCAAGAGCGCAAAGGCGGAATGTATTGGTAGTCGAAATTTTACCGGGATAAATGGTAAATCCTCTCTCATAGCAGTAATCATGAACCTTTTCAAAGCTAAAATTAGGATCATTGGGATAAATAGCCGAGGAAACAAGTCCAGCGCGAAGTTCAGGCTTAATTACCTGTTTAAATCCAAGTTCATCGAGTCCTTCATTAATTGCATTAAACACTCTGGTATGACGCGCCCATTTTGCCTCTTCGCCTTCTGCCCAGTATTCCTTCAATGCTTCTATGGTTGCATAAATCGTCTGAACAGGAGGTGTAAAATGCATTTCTCCGGTCTTTTCAAAATACTCATACTGAAGATATAAATTACAGTAATAGCTTCTTTTAGGATAATTCTTTGATTCTTCTATAATCGCACGATTGCCGACCACAAAACTTAAGCCTGTAAATGCCATAAGACCCTTCTGCGCGGATGCCATACAAAAATCAATATTGTCTTTCTCAATATCAATTGGACGCATTGCATAAGTACTGGTTGTATCAACCGTAAAAGTAGCACCATACTTATGTGCCAAAGCGCCAATTTCACGAATAGGATTAAGAATGCCTGTACCGGTTTCGTTATGCGTTGTATGAACAAGACCGATATCAAGATTGTTCTTAAGTGTCTCTTCTACAACCGCAAGGTCAGGCTGTTCATCTACAGGGAATTTTAAATCAATATGAGGCAGATTATAGTATTCACAAACTTCAACTGCTCTCGTACTGTAAGCACCATTATTAACAACAAGCACTTTCTTTCCTTCTGCAAGAAGTGAGTTAATACATACATCAATATTTATGGTTCCGCTACCGCAAAAAAGAACTGAAGTATATTTATCAGTATCTCCATGGACTATCTTTACCAAATCTTCACGAAGGCCTTTCATTAATCCTGCAAACTCTTTTTCGCGAGGACAAATATCAGGAACAACCTGAGCATATTTAACTGTATCTGTCGTGGTTGAAGGACCGGGATTTAATAGTATATTTCTTTTAATTTCGTTCATTATTATACCTTTCAAGCTTTATACATCATATGTTTTATCAATTGCTTTAAGTTCATTAAAAGTATCTATTTCGACAATGTCTTCATCACGACACTCTCTTACTTCCACTGCATAATGATCTTTCTTATAAACAAGCGGAACCTGTTCCCAGTATCGTTCTTTGCCGCCAGGAGAAGAATAAACCTCAGGAATATCATCAGCAAGCTTTTTGCCGTCTTCTTCGTTCCAGAAGGAAATACCAACCATCTGATAACAGTCAATACCACCAACTTTCTCTTCCTTAATAACTCCATCCTTCACCGTAAAGCACCAGTCATCTGTTCTTTCTTTTGGAATAGCAAGGAAATCGGAAGTGTAATGATATTTCGTGATAATATCAGGATTAGATAAATACAAATCCGCTTCGAATACATATGCGTTTGATAACAAGTTTCTAGCAATCATTCCCGAACTGATATTGTTTGCTTCATTGTATACAGGATTTTCAAGAAACTTAATCATAGGATACTTATATAAAAGCTGATCGAACTGTTCTGCCAGATAACCACGAACAATATATATATCATTGATATCTGCTTTTAAACAAGCGTCTAAAAGAGTATCAATAATACGCATTCCTTTTACTCTTACCAACGGCTTAGGGGTATTAAGAGTAATAGGAGCTAACCTTGAACCAAAGCCTGCAGCGATAAAGATTGCCCTTTTAGCTCTGTAAGGCTCCAACGAAGCTAGGCCTTCTTTAGTTATCTTTCCATCCTGCATCAAGCCCAATTCGTTCAATTCTTTCACAATTTTATTGACAGTGCCTAAAGAATGAACACATTTATCTTTAATTTCTCTCTGTGATAAAGGTTCATCGGAAGAGGCCAAGATTTCAAGAATATCAAATTGTTTTCTGGAAATATCCATATAATCTCCTAATTAAATATAACAAAAGCAATTTGTTCATTTCAAACATTTTATAACATAAATCTGAACAAAATAATAATAACATTATGAATTTCATATGTCAAAAAAATATTCTGATAGACCAATTATATGTAAAATATCTAATTCTCTATATCTTTATAATCAAAAGAACCTATTATCTATATTTTTGAAAAAAAAACTGTCAGAGTTGAATTTCAACTCTGACAGATAATAAATTATTCAAAATAGATTATAATGAAAAATTTTTAGCAAAATATTTCAATTAAGGATTTAAGTTAGATAACTTAGCGCCTGCTGTGAATACTCTATATGATTCAGAAGTTGTAGCAGTTGAAGTTCCAGAAGGATAAGTTACAGTAACAACAACATCATATTTTGCACCATTAAATGAATTTTGTCCACTTGTATTGTCAGGTTCAAAACATTTACCATTAAAACAAACACCAAGTACATCTGTACAGAAAGGGTCGTATCCTAACCCAACATCAGACTGCATTCCACTTCCGGCTGCACTTCCCAATTTCATCTGGCCATATTTATTACTATTTTGCCAGTCCGAAGAACAATCAAAGATAGTGCCTGTATAAGGATTGTCGTTACCAGGAATATCCGAAAAATCAAGTGTTCCACTGCAAGTTTTACCAAAATATTCTTTAGCATCTCTAATACAAATTCCTTCAATTTCTATATAAGAATAATAGTTCTTACCTGCACCATTATTTATAGCATTGATAGGAATATATACCATGCCTGCACCTTTTAAAAGTTTTACCTTCGGAGTAGTAATATTGATGGTAATATTTTTATTTGCGCTAGTGGTACCGGTAATCGTACAACTGAAAGCCTGATTTGTTGTAGAATTGCAAGAGGCTGTTGTCGTAAGATATCCTGAAGTTGAACCATCTGTAATTAAATCTACAGTAGCCATATAACCACTTGTATTTAAACCGGAAGCTTTAACAAAACTATATTTTGATGTATCACCAGATATAGTAATAGTTTTACTGGGATCAATATCAAATTCCGAAATAAGATTAAGAAGTTCGTATCTGCCCATTTTATAATTAACTGTATCGGGATTAGAAGGTGTAGGAGTGGTTGTAGGACCGCCGGTAAGAAATGCATCACTATGAGCAGCTGATTTTTCAACAGAAGCATTTCTAAATACAACTTCTTTGGAAGCTTTATAAGTGTAAGTTCTGTTTCCACCATCACCGTCAGCTGTATTTTTCATTTCAATAACAACTTTGCATTTATCATCACCATTATTACTTTGTAAACCTTCAATTTTAATATCATTTACATTAGTAGCTAAAACTTCATATCCTGAGTTAGCATAATCATACTCTACAATATGATTAGCGCTATCAAGTTTTATTTTATGTGTTTTATCTTTATTATCTGTAACAGTTAAAGTCTTAGAACCATTATTAAACGAAACACTTTTAGCATCTACTAGTAACTCTTCTATCTGAGATAATAACATTTGCGAATTTTCCTGCAACTGAACCTCAGCATTTTCATTTCTATAAGATATAGAAGCATTTCTCATTATAGTTACAATGCTAAGCATAACAACAGAGAAAATAGCTATCGATACCAAAAGTTCAGCTAATGAATAACCTTTATTAGTTTTCATATGTTCTCATCCCTCCATTAATAATTTACATAAGAAACTTTTACAGTTCCAACATGAATATTTAAATCAATGATAGCTCTTTTTCCATGATTATTATCTATCGTAATTCTATTTAAATTACCAAACTGACCTGTTTCATTAATACAAGGACTAAAAGTAGCACCATTATCATACGAACATTCAGCACCAACAAAAGCTCCGGTAGAAGGGCTAAATTTTAATCTTAATTGAGTATTTCCACTTATATCATCATCAAAAGCAGAAGGGCCCGTACCGTTCAAAATGGCAATATGCATGTTACAAGGTGCATTACAAACATTATATTTATCACCGATGTTTTCACCATAGTAATAATATATATTGCTTCCCTTAGCCGCAAAAGTTATACATCCTTTTTTTGCTCCTTTTGACAATGACAAGGTTTTCGCATGATTTATACCTGTTGATAATCTGTCAGCTCCTTTAGTAACATTATTTCTGTTAACAATGCTCATAGTCACTGTAGCTAAAGTTGTAAGAAGAATCATTATGGCAAGAACAAGTATAAATTCTATATAGGAAATACCTTTATTCTTATATTTCAAAGTCATAGCAATACCCCCTATTATTCTTTAGTCCAATCAGTAAAGCCAATAGCCGTCTTAGAAGGAACAGGAGTACCACCTGTAGTACCACTACCTATATTAAATATTGTAGTAACATAAGCATTACAATTAGGTTTGAAGAAATCTTTAATGCTAATATTCTGTGTAGCAGCATTTTGATAATCAGCTTTAAACGGGATTTTGCAACTTGCATCATTTAAAATTTTATTAAACGCACGATCACCCATTTTGGATACACAAATATTGTTCGTATCATAACAATATATAGGCATTTTGGCAATAAACGTTGAATTCGGAACATTTGAAACAATATTACATTGTGAGTTGTTAATCTTATTACTTACAAAAATTAACTCATTTGCATAATTCTGGTTCAAGTCTCCTTCAGGATAAGTAGCATAATAATCCTTACCATCCATAGAAAACAGTTTATTGGATTTTACATGATAAGCCTGATCTGCTTCATAACAATATTTATTATATGAGCCGGCTTGTTGAAGAATATTAGTAATAACGCCATCATTATTAGCATCATTATCAAATAACATAAGATGATCAGCTAGTTTGTCATAGTTTTTCTTATCTAATGTCTGAACATTGCCGTACATTATATTCTTACTTTTATCAGGGGAAGTAATACGTTCAACATTTCCCGCACTATCTTTTACTTTATAAATATTAGAATTGTAACCAAGTTTCAAATCTCCGTTACATATAAATGCGGCATTATCAGCAACAAAAATATCACCATATACTGTAATCGAACCATCTAGTACATTCAAAATAGATTTATCCTTTAGATAAATATCGCCAATTATGACATTATTATCACTGTTAAAATTCATAAAAGAAGTAGAATCAATATAAATGATAGCCTTCTTATAGTTATTCTCATTCATGGTTATTTGTTTAACATAACCATTAGTATCATAAGTTTTACTTAATGAAGTAGGCGAAGAATACGGTGATACAGACTGAGGCGAAGCTAATTCGGCACCATTCTTGAATGTTGTAGTATACGATCCGGAGCTATGATAATCATAATCACCCATAATAGTATTACCGGTAATGTTTAATCTAGTAATTTTATCACTAGCTTTAATTCTGATTGTATTGTCAAGAAGAAAAGCACATGAACCAACGCCACCGGATGCTCCACCACCCTGTGCAATTTCAACATAGAAATTTATATCTGTTTTAATTGTATTTTCATAACTTCCTTCTTTTTCAGAAGCAATGTGATTAATAGTAACGTTATCTAATGTAATCTGTTTACCATTCGTTTTCTGAGTAACATAAACATTTCCATTATGGAAAATATATTCTTCGTGGTCTTTGTCAAAATTACCGGTTTCAGATGCGTTAGCCCAGAAAGCAACACATTTATCGCCATTACTTTTAGTACGAACTGTTTCGCCGGGAAAAGCTAAATTTGCAATTTTTTCAGCACTATAAGTAAAATTAGGGTCACCAGCATTAGCAGGAGTAGTATTATAATCACTTAAACTACCGTTTATCAATGTACCAATAGCACCGTTTACATCAGTGGAGCCGGGAATAACATCTCTAACCTGTGCTGTAACAACATTTATTCTCTGTTCAGTCTCATAGAAATTTGATTTAGACTGACTGTTAACAACTTTCATCTGGTAGTTGTTTAAAGAAATAACCAAAAGAGTCGTTGCAACAATAGATATGAATGTTATAGCTATCATTACAGATACTAATGCAGCACCTTTATTGTTAATCTTTTTCATAAGTCCTCTCCTTAATCCTCTAATTTACTATACATAGAACCCTTATATGTAGCCATTAATGTTCTTTTTAAAGGGTCATTATTCGGCTTATAATAAACGTCAACTTTTACCTCATATAACTGATAATTACTGCCATCAAACAAAGGACTAATCGTAATATGGCCATCATAGTAATAACCATTACTTTGTTCAGGCCACCAAAAATCGTTAGACGTAATATTGCCATCATAAGTCATTGCTTCATAATGTTCTACAATAGATTGTCCAACATCATTCGCGCCCATCATAATTCTGGCTTTCTTATTGAGACTCATAGATGAATAAACAGTCTGAATAAGAGGAGTAACAACTATAGCAAGTAATATAACAGCGAGCAGAATCTCAAGAAGAGAAAAACCGGAATTGTTTTTCTTCATTTTCTTAATAATCTTTTTCATTAAGCCCTCCATCTTTTCTGTTTTGAAATTATAAATATTAGTCTAAACCAACAAGAAAAGCATTTATAAATTCAAAACCTTCTTTATTCCTGCGGCTACATAAGCCGCAGGAATAATTTACAATAAGTACCATTAATCTTCAGTAGTTTCTGCTTCTGTTTCTGTTTCAGCAGGAGTTTCTTCAACAACAACTTCTTCCTCTTCCTCACCTTCAAGTACAGGAAGTTGATCAGCGAAGATAGCTTCGTTTCCGCCTCTGTCAATTTTAGGAATAGGATGCTGCTCTACCTGTTCTTCGTCATTAATGAATGCAAATTCACTAATGTCAAAAGAACCGTTAATTTTTCCGGTATCTCCATTATATTTCATAGAAATATTAGGAATAGTCATTTTGTCTGAATATGTGAAAATATAATCTATAAAATCTTTGATTTGCGTATAATCACATTCATAAGACACACCTGTAGTAGTTGTTAAAGCAGTAAGTTCAGAATCAACAACAGTAGTTTCATATGCACCGAAATTTTCGGCTGACATTTCAATAGGAAAACTTAATTCTGCATCTCTCAAGAACATGATTGTATTTTCCTGTAAAATGCCTTTTGCAAACCCTTTAACAAGATCTTTTCTTTCTTCATTCAATCTTGCAATTTCTGATTCATAGAAAGGTCTCTTTGTATCAAGGTCCTTTAAGTAATTATATCTATCATTTAATGTTACAAGTTCATTATCGAGCTCCTTGATCTTATCAATCTTCGGTCTGATAAACAGAAAAATAGGAAGAACGATAATAGCAATAAGAAGAATACCTAAAATAAGCTTTTTATCTCTATCTGAAAGTTTCATTATTCTTCACCTCCTTCGGTAGTATCTGATACCTGAGAAGGATCAGTGGCCATTTCAATAATGCCAGCGGTAAATGATTTATCAACTATTGTACAAGACAAATCAAATTCAAGTATCTCTCCTGTATTGATATATTCTTCACCATCAACTGTAACAGTAGTCTCATCATTTTCATTTTCTTCTGCTTCGGATTCTTCCCATCCTTCAATCTTTTTAACCTGGAATGAAGGAATACTAAATGATGTAATGTAATCAAGACCTTTGAGTTGAACGATAAAATCTGCAAGAGCTTCTTTACTGGTAGCATACCCCTTAAGAGTTACTGAACCATTTACTGCTTTAATATCGTCAACATGAGTTCCTGTAGGCATTACTTTTTCCAAATCCTGAATAAACTGAAGGAAAACAACATTGTTTGTGTGAGTTGTATCAGTAAATGTCTTTACAGTATTATAAGCATTAAGAGTTTCTTCATACTGATTTGCTATATCTTCAGCAATCTGGAGCGTATTAATCTGAGTTTTCTTAAATTCAACATCTGCTTTCTTTAAAGCAAACTTAATCTGATACCAAGCACAGATACCAATCATAACAACAGCTGCAAGAGCAATGACTGCGTATAAAATCTTATCAAGCATTGCACTCGAAGCTTCTTTTGTCTTGCCTGACTGAATCTTTAATCCGATAGGACTAAGGACAGCACCGAAACATGCAAGGAATCTTAAAGCCTGATCTGCTGAAAGGTAAGATTTCTGGGATACCTTAATACCATTTAATGTATTAAATCTGGTAACTTCTGCACCGAGTTCCTGTCTTAAAACTTCGTCGATACCGGCGATAGATGCACCTTCACCGAATACCTTGATACCATCAATGATTCTTTCGGGGTTACGTGATCTATGATATTCAACGATACGTCCGATTGAAGAAATGAGATATCTAACAGCCTCGGAATACTCTTCGTCAGTAACACTTCTGTCCATACGATCCTTATCTCTAAGGAGTTCAATGGCTTCCTTTTCGGTAAGTTTCTTAATTTCCATTATGGAATTAATAACTGCGTTTTTACCATAAGGAACAGAACGCTGAAGGATAATATCCTTGCCTGCCATGATATTAACGAAAGTAGCATCTTTTTCAATCTGCAATACGAGGTTTGTATCATTCTCGTTATTGCTCATCTGAAGTTTCAAAAGCTGCTGAACAGAGTTTCCTACGTAGTCGATGTCATAAACAGAAAGTTTTAATTCGTCTGCAATTTCATAGTAGCCTTCTACCAAATCCTTGGGAGCTGCTACAGCATTAACACGAATCTTCTTTCCGTCATCATCCTGGAAAGTCTCCATTACGTTGTAAGCGAAGATAAATTCACCGGTCGTAGACATCGGGAAATATTCGCTCGAGTTTGCGTTTAAAACGGAATTAATCTTCTTGGTTCCGTTTACAAAAGGAATAACAACTTCCTTACTTGCAATCTTCTTAGAAGAAATAGTAAAGATTGCTTTTGCTTTACCGGCTTTACCGATAATTTTGCCCCTGATGGCGCTGGCGATTTCAAGTACGTCGGTAATGTAACCATCGTCGAAACTGCCCGCCGGAGTACTGACTTCATCAACACTGTTAACTGTGATATTGGTTGCGGATTTTCGCGTAGCATCAACAACCCTGATGACCTCAGAACTGATGTAAATGGACAATAATCTTTGATCCATTATTCTGTCCCCTTTCAATGAAGTTTAATGATATTTATTTCAAGCCTTTTTAGCTTAGAAACCTTATTTAATAGCGCTTGTCAGAATTCCTGTGTACCATTCAATGATAGGATTTCCGAACAGTATTGTTAAATAAATGCCTGCGCAAAGATACGGGCCGAAAGCAAGCTGACTACCTTTTTTGCTGATCTTCATTCTGATGATATGAATGATGCTTCCGAGCACACATCCAATTACTGTAGCAAGCAGTACATGTTTCCATCCAAGAAGAAGTCCAACTGCAGCCATCAGATAAACATCTCCGAGGCCCATCGCTCTCTCTTTTGAAATCAGCACTATTATAAGGAAAGGAATACTTACCGCAAACATTCCTATTAAATAATAGTACCAGTGAGTGTAGTCAAGAGCTAATCTAACAGCTCCCAAAACACCTATGAATATATTTAATGCAAGATTGATTTCTTTGGTTCTTTCATCTATTACCGAAATAACAATCATGCAGGATGCACATAAACAATATAAAATGATTACCCACTGCAATCCCCAAATGTAAAGGACAGCCAACCATGCAAGAGCATTTCCAAGTTCTACAAGAGGATACTGGATTGATATCTTGGCTTTACAGGCTCTGCATTTTCCACCCTGGATTATCCAGCTAAACAAAGGTATTAATTCGTACCATGAAAGAACATGTCCACATTTCATGCAGTGCGATCTTTCAACTGCTATGTCCTCTTTAAGAGGAATTCGGTATATACATACATTAAGGAAACTGCCTATTAATAATCCGAAAAGAAAAACAATAATGGATACAGCAATCACTCCGCTAGTTCCTATCCAAAATAAGTTATCCATAGACATACGTCTCCCGTTGCATATTTATCCAGTTAAAGTAATTATAGCAAACGTAAACCTTTTATTCAAGCAATCCAATGGGTTGCATTCATTAAAATTTTATAAACAGATTGTTTACATTTTGTTCATTTTTACTTATAAATTGCTTTACCGGAACTTGTAATCCTACGCTAATTACAAGTCCCGGTTATTGAAAGGGTTTTTATTAATAAGAGTAAATTACTCCATTACCAACATCTGATGCATCGTTTGCAATATTTATAGTATTATCACGTCCAGATGCGTCACTGCCATTTATCCAGACATAGTATTTTCCATCATAATACTGAGTAAACATCTCACCGTTCTCTCTTGCAATCTGAGTTGTGAAATGGTTTCTGTTATCAGCCACAGAGAAAACATCGTATCCCACGATGTCATTAACGCATCTTGAGAATTCACTTTCTGAAATGGTATCAAGTTCCACTCTACCGCCAGAAGCCAAAAGATCTATCTGACTTTTACTTGAATCCTCAGCATTTACAACATTTGGATCCGACATCGCAATCACTATAGCTTCCTGGATGCTGTCGCAAAGCTGAACATCCGCAGAAACTTTAGTTCTAGTTACATAAATGTAAAGTAGTGGTACCATAACGCCTACCAGTATTGCAAGAATTGCAATAACAATGATAAGCTCAACCAAAGAAAAGCCCTTATTATTTTTCATATCTGCCTCCGTAAGAATTTTCTATACGAATGCATAATCAGCCCCTTTACGCGCGTTAAGAAAATGATTATGTATTCATATACCCCTTTTACACAATTTTATTGTATCACCCGTAAAACATTTGTCATTACGCGTTCAATACAAATAAATCCTATCTCACGAAACATTTATAAAAATTCTATAAAATTCAACCATATAGGGCTTTTTGAAGCTCATCTCTCTCAAGAAGAGGTCCCATATCTTCTATTGGTCTGCTGGCCATTTGACCGTCTTCTTTCATATAGTTAACCTGTTTTGGCAATATCTTCTGAGTAATATCCGTTTTAACAACACATAAAGCCGGACCATCATAATTCAAAGTATCCTTAACTACAGTTTCAAGTTTATCGGGGTTATCAATCAAGAATGATTTAATGCCAAAAGCTTCAGCCACCTTTCCCATATCAGGTAAAGTAAGGCCATCATCAGCCGTGCATCCTGTAAGACGGCCAAAGTTTCCACTTTGAGACTGATAAATCATACTGTAACCACTGTTGTCAGTAACAAACAGTTTAATCGGAAGTTTTAAACGCTTAACTACCTCAAGTTCCTGGATATTCATTGCAATACTACCGTCTCCGGTAATGCATACAGTTCTCTTACCGCCCGAAGCAACACAGCTTCCGATTGACGAAGGAATATCATATCCCATAGAAGCAAGACCCGAACTTAAGAATGCTCGTTGTCCTTTCTTTATTTCAAATACCTTCATTGCAATATCTACAGAAGTTCCCGAGCTGGTAAACTGGTAAATATCTTCTCCGTTCATATTGTCAGAGACAACTTTCACCAAATCATATGTACTGACAAGGTCTTCCGACGCTTTAATATCACTCGTAAATATCGGATAATTCTTTAGCAGCTCATCACAGTGGTTCATCCATTTAGAAATATCTATTTTATTAATCTCGTCTTTCCTTTCTAGTAACGAATTAATAAAAGACTCAGCATCTGCAGCCACTTTCAAGTCAGGCTTAACGCTTTTTTTGTTCATTTCATTTTCATCAATGTCTACCATGATATGATAAGCATTTAAAAGGAAACTGTCGTAATTGTATCCTGTACTTAATATATTTAATCTTGTTCCTATGGTTATAACAAGGTCAGCGCCTTGCTCTATCAGATTGGCAGCCCTTTGCCCTACCGCGCCCGGTCTGCCATAGTATAAAGGATGATCACTCTCGATCAGATCAACACCGTTCCAAGATGTAAGTACAGGGAATCCGAGATATTCAAAGAGTTCTCTTGCTTTATCCTCAGAACGAGAAAGTCTAATTCCATGACCTAATACAATAACGGGTTTTGATGCTTTATTAATTGCTTCGATAGTTTTATCAATATCAGAATCTTTTACAGAATAATCATTCTTTTTGGAAATAAATGATTCGAGCGAATCAGGATTAACATCAGAAGCCTGAATATCCAAAGGTAAATCAATCCATACAGGCCCCGGTCTTCCATCGTTAGCCAAGAAAACAGCCTTTTCAAGCTCGTATTTAATCGTTTCGGGAGAATCCACCTGTACTGCATATTTAGTATAAGACTTTACAATAGATATTATGTCAACCTCTTGAATTCCAAACTGTCTAATCTTCTGGTCTCCAACAAGATCCGCTCTCTTTGCCTGACCTGAAATATATATAACAGGAATTGAATCTATATACGAGCCAACACATCCTGTCACAGCATTAGTAGCTCCTGGGCCACTTGTAACCAAACATACTCCGTATCCTTCATGAATTCTAGCGTAAGCTTCGGCAGCTATAGATGCACCCTGCTCATGTAGCATAAACACACCATTAAGTTTTTCCGACTGCCCAAGAGAATTATTTAAATGCATAGCTCCGCCACCGGTAACACAAAAAACCGTATCAACCCCAAGGCTGGCAATATAATCCATTACATAATCTGATATTTTCATTAAATCACCTATGCAAAAATGCTTTCTGTAATAAAATTTATTTTCATATCGTTTGAATATTTCTTAACATCTTCAAACATATCTTTTATCTCTTCGTTTAACTCTTCCCATTCCTTACCGGGATTTACTGTCGGAAGGGATTCATCGGCATAACTTTCGTTATATGTTCCTTTGAATCCATCAAAGCCCGAAAGATAAACTTCTTTAGTATCTAAGAAAGATAACAATCTTAAAGCACATATAACCGCATTATCAAAATGCTCCCATCCACGTTTGATCGCTTTGTCGTATTGAACGATATAATCACCTTCGTCTGCACTTGTCTTTATATTTGATAAGAGGATTCTTTTAAGGCTGTTATACTTATCTTTATAAGCAATACGTGCATAATCATAGCGCGCAGTGTTTGTAAGGAATAAGAAGTCCGAATCATAGATGCTATTTAAGGCATTTACAGATATAGTAACGACATCTTTGTTTTGATCTATAAAATCTTTAATTTTCTTTTCTTCTTTGATAATAGATTTTCCGGGTGCAATCAAAAGAACTTTATCTGATAAATCTTTTTTTAATTTATCTATTGCTAGCGAATCATCACATACTCTGCTTTGATTCTGTATATATTTTTCCTCAAGCAGATTGTAATCATATTTCTTCCTGTCCTCAGGAGAAAGTGATTCTATAACATTACGCATATCTCTGGCATTAGTCTTATGCTTCTTAGTAAGATAAGCAATATTATTTACATGGCTACAATAAATACCTGCGATACAATACTCAGTTGAATAACCCCACTTGTATTTCTCTGCATATTTGGTCATATAAATATCAATAGCATCCATAATCACATCAAGATCATAATTGCCGTTATACTTTTGATTCAGATAATTAGCCACAAGTTCAGTCGTTGCATTACCTGCTCCTCTTCCCATACCGCATAGCGAAGCATCTATGATAGCCTCTCTTTCAGAATTCTTCAAAAGTTTCATAAAATGAATTGCATTAGAAAAAGCAAGTTGCTGATTATTGTGAGAATGAAATCCCAGTGCAATGTTTTCATTTAACTCTTTATCAAGAACACTAACTATTCTCTCAAGGTCGTCCTCATACATTGCGCCAAATGTATCAACTATGGAAATACCCAAAGGAGATATTTTATTGCATTCAAACGCAAGTACTTTTAAATCATCATCGGAATAAGCAAGAGTATTTGCTGCCTGGAAATATACATTATAACCTTTATCTTTTATTTCTTTTCCAACATTGAGACCTTCTTTGAAATGATTAAAAGGAAATACAACTCTGATAGAATCGCAAATATTTTTTTCATCTTTAGTCGGAAGCAAACTAATATCATACCTGTCCCAGTCAATCATAAGGACATATTTGCAATCAGGATTGGGCTTTAAAACATAATCATTTACTTCACTAATAACATGATAAAAAGACGAGTCCTTTTTATGCTCGTCATTTTTAAGCCATCCGCATTCAATGATATCAATGTTGGCTTTATTCAGTTTATCAATTAATCCTTTGATTGAAACATCCCCAAACATAGAGTTTACGATATATGCCCCGTCACGAAGTGTACAATCAAGGAGTTTGAATTCGCCCACTTTAATACCTCAACAAAATTTATTCCCAAGATTTCCAAGGCGCATTTCCGGTATCCCATAACTTCTCAAGCATTTCTTTTTCTCTTAAGTTGTCCATACACTGCCAATAACCCTTATGAACATATGACATTAATTGACCGTCCTCTACAAGTTTTTCCATGGGTTCTTTTTCAAGAATAGTTTCATCGCCTTCAATATAGTCAAATACCGAAGGCTCTAACACCATATATCCGGCATTAATAGGTGCCGAATCAGCTATATTCTTTTCACGGAAGGATTTTACCGCATTATCACCACCTATATTTAGAATACCCTTCTGCTGTTCTAGTAAAACGGCAGTTAAAGTAGCAATTCTTCCGTGATCTTTATGAAACTCAACCAGTTTGTTAATATCAACATCACAAACAGCATCACCATAAGTAAGCATAAAAGTTTCATCACCAATGTAATCCTTGACTCTTTTAACACGACCCGCAGTCATGGTATTATAACCGGTATCACATACAGTAACTTTCCAGGGTTCGATTTTAGTTTTGTGTACAATTAAATCATTCTTTCCTTCAGAATAATCAAATGTTACATCACTCCTATGAAGAAAATATTCTGAAAACCACTCTTTTATCATGTGCTGCTTATAACCTGCGCATATAATAAAATCATTGTAGCCATAATTTGAATACTCTTTCATAATATGCCATAAAATAGGCATACCGCCTATTTCAACCATGGGCTTCGGTTTCATATAACTTTCTTCTGATATTCTGGTTCCGTAACCACCTGCTAAAATTACAACCTTCATTTCTTCCCCTTTTAAAACAATTTTTTTATGATTTCTCTTCTTTATTATCAGAAAAACCAATTCTTTCCTCTTCAATAACAAGAGGTCTGACTTTAATTCTCTTAAGTATTTCTCCTACATATTCTCCAATAACTCCAACGAACATCAAAAGAACACCGCCTATAAAGAATATACCAATCAGTATAGGCGCCTGGCCTGTATCAAAATAATTCCAGTTAATCAATTTCCATACAAGGTATGCTATACCTATACCAAAACTGATAAATGAAGTAATAAGACCAAGTATTACAGCAAGTTTAAGAGGCACTATGGATGTATTAATCATAGTATTAAAAGCATAGTCAGCATAAGAGTTGAAATTAAAACTGCTTTTACCGGATTTTCTTTTAGGCTGTGAATATTTAACGAAACTAACCTTATAACCAAGTTCTGCAATAATGTGTCTGATTGAAGGTTCCGGTTCATTAATCTGTTTAATAACCTCGATAACGCTTCTGTCATATAAGCCAAAACCTGTAGTCTGTTTAAACTGCTTAATATCAGACAGTTTATTAATAATAAAATAATAAAGGCTCCTGCATGCACGCATAATCAGACCTTCATCGCTTTTATTCTTCTGACCGAGAACAACCTTATAGCCCTTCTCCCATTCGGACACAAAATCCTTAATAAGTTCTGGCGGATCCTGAAAATCGCCTGCAACAGAAATCACAGCATCGCCGTCTGCCTGGAACAAACCGTAAGACAGTGATCTTAAAGGTCCAAAGTTTCTGGCATTATGGATACCCTTAATATGAGGATCTGCTTTACTGCATTCACATATAATATCCCATGATTCATCAGTAGAGCAGTTATCTATGATTAAATGCTCATATTCATAATCAAGCTCAGACATAATCTCACGGACTTTGTCAGTTAATGCCTTAATATTTCCTTTTTCGTTATAACAGGGTGTAACAATACTGATTTTTTTCATAATAACCTTTCAGCTAACATTTGAAAAAGAAGTTAGTTTCTACTGTTTCTTCAGTAATCTTATCAATCTGAATTAATTCTTTGTCTTTCATTACATAGCATTTATATCCAAACTCAGCCATATAATCTATAACTTCATTAGGATGATAACCGAAACGTGCGGAATGAATTCTTAAAAGTTCGCAATAAACAAGAGGCTTAAATTTGCTTAAGGTTTCTTTAGCACCTTTTAATACAAACTTTTCATTTCCTTCAACATCAATCTTAATAAAACCTATATTATCAATTCCTTTTGATGCAACAATATTATCAACAGTATCTACAAGACAAACTACTTTTTCCATCTTGTCTTTACCGGTATATTCTCCCATCTCATTGCTGCCTTTACGATAGAATGAATCTTCGATAGGCTGCATGGAAGCAGCTTCATCAGTTGCGGGAAGATAAAAATCAAAACTTCCG
>JAEEGG010009631.1_pt1 | contig 21601 bp, 17 predicted proteins | sample 9134161 | NCBI WGS metagenome assembly JAEEGG01 (sample SAMN16246543, study PRJNA631951) | gut metagenome | biome: gut microbiome; feature: rumen; material: CR-attached | host: Bos | place: Iran: Karaj | collected 2018-10
GATTCCGTCATCAGCAATTCTGTTGCTCTTTCTAATCTGGAGCCAGAGCCTATAGCCCCTGAAATGGTCGATAAATGGTCGATAAAGCCCTCTTTGGCAGAGAAACTGGTCGATATTCTGGAATTTGTGGCTGATAAGGACGAATTCGCCACAGAACAAATAGTCAGTCACTTTGGTTTTAACACCACCACTGCCAAACGGTATCTTCGCCAACTTACTGAGTTCGGCTACTTGGAACCACATGGAGGCAATAAGAACAGAACCTATGGCAATAAGAAATAGAAACCCGTTACAAAATATTCAGGAAGATGGAGATGATGCCTGTATTGATCAGATCGGCAAACATGGCGCCGATGATTGGGACGATGAGGAAAGGCTTGACGGTATAGTGGTATTTATAGCATACGGCACTCATGTTGGCCATAGCATTGGGGGTTGCACCAAGACCGAAGCCACATATTCCTGCACAAAGTACGGCAGCATCGTAGTCGCGACCTAATAGCGGGAATGCTACGATATAGGCAAACAGGGCCATCATCAATACCTGAGATACCAGGATGACTATCAATGGAAGGGCTAAACTTTGAAGTTCCCATAGTTTAAGGGATATCATGGCCATTCCAAGGAACAGAGAAAGACAGATGTTACCCACACTGATGATCCGCTCCATATCAAGCAGTTTTTCTGCCTTCACCCGTTTGCCGTTCCGCTTGTAACTGACGAATCCTAATGTGTTACGAACAATAGCGGCTAAGATCAAGGCTCCAAAATAGGTGGGGAACGTGATACCTGTCTTCGCGAACAACCAACTCAATATGGCACCTCCGCCCATGACCAGAATGATGCAATAGGAAGCCTTTGCATACTGTTGGAACTCCTGCTCGTTCGTACTGACTCGCTTGGCACGACCTGTTGGTGAAGCCTCGTCACTCTCGATACCAGCCATTGCAGGGTCAACATCATCATCATCTTGTTGTTGAATCTGTTCATGCGTCAGTTTCTTGCGGATGATCCTCTCTGCTAACGGTCCGCCTATCATAGAACCGGAAATCAGGCCAAAGGTAGCAGCTGCCATACCGATTGTTCCTGCACCAGATAGTCCCATGCTTTCGAGGACACTCGCAAATCCTGCTGCTGTACCATGTCCGCCTGTCATGGATATACTACCTGAAGCCATTCCGATCAGAGGATCAACACCCATGAGGCGGGCAATTCCCATTGGCATCAGGTTCTGCATGGCAATAATGACAACCAACAAGGTCAGCATGATGATCAAAAGTCTGCCACCTTGCTTTAATACCTTCAGGTCACTCTGGAAACCAACGCTGGTAAAGAATGCCAGCATGAAAACATCCTTCAATGTGCCATCAAACGACACCACAACATCGAACCAGCCATATAGCATGAGGGTTATCAATGAAAAGATGATACCACCGCTTACTGGCGACGGCACACAGAATTTCTGCAGAAAAGCAACCCTTCGCGTTAAGACCATACCGACGATGAGAGCCAAAGCACCAATGCCGGCTGTCTGTATCATATCCAGTTCAAAACTTGTCATACTCTGAAAGATGCTAGTTGTGCAAATATACGAAGAATGTCTGTATACACACAATAATTGCTGATTTCTTATGTTTTTTTATATTTTCTCTAATGGTCAGGACTAAAATAATCCAAAGGACCTTCATTTTCTAAATAATCGGAATATTTCTTTGCCATTAAACAAATAATTCGTAACTTTGCCTCCGAAGGACTCTATTCAAGGATAATAATTATGAATGTAAAAGCAAGTAATGTGCTGGCCTGAACTGGAAAGGCATCATCAACGATGAACGAGTCAAGAAATACAAATAAAAAGAATCAGAGGAATCCGATGAATATCCAAGAATTACTAAATCGTACAGATCGCTTTGCAGCCAATGCTGGTTGCAAGATCACAGAAGTGGACACAGAACATGCTGTCGCTGAGATGGTAGTGACCAACAGTCATCTGAATGGGGCTAATGTCTGTCAGGGAGGCGCATTGTTTACGTTGGCCGATCTGGCCATCGCTGCCCTGATGAATGCCCGAGGACAACTGACTGTCGGCATCAGCAACAGCATCATGTTTGTGTCGAGTGCCAAAGAGGGTGACCATCTTCGTGCAGAAGCCGTCACCGTCTGCGACCATCACAAAATTCCATTCGTCGAGGTGCGTGTCACCAATCAGGAAGGCCGTCTCATCTGTCACGTTACAGGTATAGGCTATCGCAAATCCGTCTCCCTGCCACAATAAGAGCAGGCAGGATGAAGAAACAGATTCAGGGGGCAAGCATAGCCCCGATGGTCTGGCGGATATTCCGCTTGGCAGTCTCTGGAATTATGGCTTCCTCAAGAGGAAGGTCAGGCGGATTGATGCAAGTAACTTGAGAGAAACCTGCATCGAGAAGTATCTGACTGTCAGCGATTCTGCCTGCTATCAGGACGACAGGAACATGATGTTTCTGAGCGCACTGGAGTATGCCAAACGGGAGTTTCCCCATCAATGTCTGACGATCGGCAGAGCCTTCACCTGTGATGACGAGAGAAGCATCTTTCAGCAGCTTATCGAAACGGATGCTCTCAAGCAGCAGGTCAATGCCAGAACGACAGTCTGCATTCAAATATTGCAGGAAAGCATAGCCAAGACCTCCAGCGGCTCCTGCCCCAGGCACGTCCTGACGATCGAAGCCGAAATGACGGGCAGAGACCTCAGCAAACTTCCGGGCACGGGCATCGAGTTGGAGAACCATCTCATGCGAAGCCCCCTTTTGAGGCGCAAAGACATGCGCAGCACCATTCTCTCCACAGAGCGGATTAGTGACATCGGTGGCAATGGTGAAACGGACATCATTGAGTTCACGGACCTCATCCCAAGTCGACCTCTTGGCAAAGGCATCGATGATGGCGGTAATCATTCCGATGCCACAATCGCTGGTAGCACTTCCACCCAGTCCGACGATGATGTGTTGACAACCGCGACGAACGGCATCCACCACCAGCTGACCTGTGCCATAACTCGTTGCCACCATCGGATTACGCTCTTCAGCAGAGAGCAACGTCAGTCCGCTAGCCTGCGCCATTTCGATGACAGCCGTCGAGCCATTAACCAAATATCTGGCCGTTATACGTCGCATCAGCGGATCGCGGACAGCAACTTCCACCAGTTCACCCCCGATGGCACTCTGGAATGCAGTCAGAAAACCCTCGCCGCCATCGCTGACAGGTATCTGAACAACCTCAGTCTCAGGCATTTTCGAAAGAATGCCAGATGCGGCAGCCTGATTAGCCTCCGTTGAGGTCAGGCAACCTTTAAACGAATCTATCGCTACAATTATCTTCATACAAGTGCAAAAATACGCATTATTTTCTGAAAACCTCAAAAAAATTTGGTTTTTCGTGCGCTAATTCGTACCTTTGTCACAAAATAAAACCAAATGATATGATTATGAAAAAGATTCTAGCTATCTGCGTGATGCTCCTGGGGAGTGTGAGCACCATCACTGCACAAGTGAAACTGCAAACCAACAATGTTGACGAAGTCCTGAAGGCGATGACACTTGAAGAGAAAGCTATGCTCGTCGTTGGCGGCAACCGCCAGATTACAACGAGTGGCGACAATGGTATGATAGGCGGACATGCCCAGCGTGTGCCTGGTGCCGCTGGTGCCACTCAGTCTATTCCCAGACTCGGCATCCCCTCGACAGTCCTGACAGACGGTCCTGCAGGTGTGAGAATCAGTCCCAGACGTAACAACGACCAGAATACCTATTTCTGCACAGGATTTCCTGTGGGCACAGCCCTCGCCTGCACTTGGAACACCCAACTCGTAGAGGAAGTCGGAAAATGCATTGGCAACGAGGTATTGGAATATGGTTGCGACGTGCTACTCGCCCCAGGCATGAATATTCACCGTTCACCACTCTGTGGCCGTAACTTCGAATACTATTCCGAAGACCCGTTGGTGACGGGAAAGATAGCTGCTGCCTACGTGCGAGGTGTGCAGAGTCAGGGGGTGGGAACCTCTGTGAAGCACTATGCTGGCAACTCTCAGGAGACCAACCGCATGGGCGTCGACGAGGTGATGTCACAGCGTGCCCTCCGCGAGATCTACCTGAAAGGTTTCGAGATTGCTGTGCGTGAGGCAGCTCCCTGGACGGTGATGTCGTCGTATAACCGCCTCAACGGTCCCTTCACTCAGGAGAACCGCGAACTGCTCACCACCATCCTGCGCGACGAGTGGGGGTTCGATGGTATCGTCATGACCGACTGGACAGGTCTGCGTAATACCGCTGCCCAGATTCAGGCAGGCAACGACCTGATGGAACCTGGTAACGACTCACAGATCAAAGATATTATAGATAAGGTGAAGAATGGTGCATTGAAAGAATCCGATCTTGACATCTGCGTGAAGCGCATCCTGCAGTATCTCGTCAAGACGCCTGCCTTCCGCAACTACAAATACTCCAACAAGCCCGACCTGAAAGCCCATGCTGAGGTGACGCGCCGTTGTGCCACAGAGGGCATGGTTCTGCTTAAAAATGGACAATTGACAATGAATAATGGACAATTGGCTGCGCCATGTCTGCCGATAGACAACTCGAAGACCGTTTCTGTGTTTGGAATCACATCCTACGACTTCATTGCTGGCGGCACCGGTTCTGGCGACGTGAACAAAGCCTATACCATCGATATGATGCAGGGACTTACTGAGGCAGGTCTGAAAGTGAACACCAAACTCGCCAACCTCTATCAGAGTTACAAGAAATATCAGGAGAGCATTACTGCTGCGGGGCCTGCACGTGGAGGTTGGTTCTGGGGTAAGGCCGTTCTCCCAGAGATGTCCGTCAGCCGTAACATCATCAACGTTCAGGCACAGGAATCCGACGTTGCCATCATCACCCTTGGTCGCCAGGCTGGCGAAGGTTCTGACCGTCAGGAGGAAGGTGATTTCACCCTGACTGATACAGAACGCCAGCTCATTACCGATGTCTGCAATGCTTTCCATCTGGCCAACAAGCCTGTGGTGGTGGTGCTCAATATGGGTAATGTCATCGAGACGGCTTCGTGGAAGGCAATGCCCGATGCCATTCTCCTCGCCTGGCAACCAGGACAGGAGGGCGGCTATTCTGTGGCTGACGTGCTGACAGGCAAGGCCTATCCTTCTGGCAAACTCACGATGACCTGGCCCAACAACCTCATCGATCTGCCCTCCAGCGCCAGCTTCCCCAATGTTCGTCCAGTAGCGGCTCCTCGTATGCGTGGAAATAATCGTGGAAACAACAAGGTGGAATTCCAGGATTACACCAAGCACACAGAGGGCATCAATGTGGGTTATCGTTATTTCACCACGACTCAGGCATCTGTTTCATATCCCTTCGGATTCGGCCTGAGTTATACCACTTTCTCCTATAGCAAGCCTGTGGTCAAGGCCACAAAAGACGGTCTCACAGCCTCGATCACCATCACCAATACTGGCAAGAGAGTTGGCAAGGAGGTAGTCGAGCTCTATGTCAGTGCGCCTGCTGGTGGTCTTGAGAAGCCTGCCCGCGAGCTGAAGGCCTTTGCCAAGACACGCGAACTCCAGCCTGGACAGAGTGAGACACTCACGATGCAGCTCTCGCTCTACGACCTGGCATCCTATAATGAAGCCACTCAGGCTTGGGAGACTGCTGCTGGCAAATATACCATCGGCTTTGGTGCCAACGTAGAGGACATCCGCGTCACAGCACCTTACACGCTCTCTAAACAGCACACGGTGAAATGTCACGACGTCATGAAACCCAACATGCCGCTGTAAGTATGTGGATGGATCTGGAAGTCAGATATCAGGGAGCAGTTTTCTTGTGTGTATTAACATTATTTAACTTGCTTTTTACCCGTAATTTGCTGCTTTTTTCGTATATTTGCAACAAATATATCGTTTTAGAGTATATCAACACATGTTTAATGAACTATAAATGTAAACTATTATGAATAAAAGAAGTTCTTTTGGAATTATAGCGATTGCAACCACCATGTTGGGTGCGATGCTGTTTTCATCATGTAGTCATGATGAGTTTTATTACAGTGAGGAGAAAGTCGAACAGAGTGTAAACGACAAATATGCTGCTGCTTTTGAGAAAGCGTTTGGCAAGGTAGGCCCCAATGTAGATTGGGGCTTCAGCAGTAAGAACGCCAACACGCGTGCCTTTACCCGTGCTGTGGGAACTTATGCTCAGTACAGAGGTAACATACGGCCTACCATTTCTTTCCCGACAGACTGTGATGCCAGCAAATTCAATACTCCAGATTTCACAGAAATTCCTTCTTATCAAGGATATCTCACAGCGAATCCAAACTGGATCAAAACTGAAATTAGTGGTTATGCAGAAGTCTATATAGACCAAGTCCAGGCAATTAAGATCAATGGTGGCCCCTCCGATCAACAAAGAGCAAAACTTTACATCAAAGCAGGAACGTATGATTTCACAGGTGTATCGTTTTATTTAGGCAAATACGTAGATTTATACTTATTAGAAGGTGCAACTGTTACATTCGATAACACAATTGCTGCTAATGCCCTATTTGATATATACATCGCTCCTGGAGCCAAGCTAATAGCAAATGGCGAAAATGGTTTAATAGCGAATTCCGGTGCCCGTGTATATAACCATGGTACAATTACATGTTCCAAATTTGAAGTTAACTCGTCCAGTTTCCTCTATAATGTAGGAACATTGACAGCAGGAAGTGTGAATGCCGAAAGCAATGATAGTAGAATCGTCAATGATAACACCATTAATTCTACCGCTGTTGTAGTGAATGCAGGTGCTGTGCAGAACAATGATATGTGGACCGTTTCTGGCACTACTCACATCAATTCCAACAACTCAGGCTGGGTAAACAATGGACATTGGACAACTGGGAATTATGCTTATATCGGCGGTAGCTGGAACGTGATCAATAATTGTTACCTTGAGGTGGAAAATGATTTTGAAATGAATATTTCATCAAAAAAAGGAGCATTTAAGATTGATGGTGGCGGCGGTGTGCTGACAAATAATTTCTATGGAGGTAGGGATTCAAGTACAGGTGCCGAATCAGGTCCGTTTGTAATCACCATGGGTCCGAAAGCAGTTTTCGTAGTTAAGGAGGATGCCCAGCTTGAGGCAGGACGTGACGATGACGAAGGATTTGGAATCTTTGGTCCAGCCTCAGGTGAATATGCTGTATTCCAGGCCAAGCGTATTGTCAGAAACTCATATCTTGCAAGTATAAATAGTCACGGTGCAGTGGCCTATGGCGGCAACCTATACGTTTCTGCAGAGACTCATTTTAAACAGGGATATGACAGCGATGGTACTGGCACTTATGTTCCCCGGTCGTTTATTATTGAAAAGCCCGGTTTCAGCATAGACAATAACATTTATGGAGAAGGCTTCAAATCTGGCAAACCAAATGTCAACATTCCTGAGACACCATGTAGCCCAGGTTTCCAGGGTGGCGAAGAACCTAGTGATCCACCACTCTATCGTGTGATAGCTGAAGACCTGTCGGCTGATCAAGCCGGAGACTTCGACTTCAACGATGTCGTATTCGATGTAGTGAAGTATGAGGAAGGCACAAACAAGACCACTCTGAGACTTCAGGCATGCGGTGGTACACTGCCTCTTAAGATCGGAAGCAATAATGGTGCAGGCGGTGTAGAGGTTCATTCACTTTATGGAGAGACCGACCCAGATCCTACTACTGGTTTATATAATATGTGGAATACAAGCCCAGATTTAAATTCACATGATCCTGTAGACTTTGAAATTACTGGCGAATACACAACTCCTGAGCGACTTCTTAATCTTCGCATAGAAGTAAAAAAGGAGGACACATGGATGCTTCTGACTGCCAACAAGGGTGTGGCTGCATGTAAGATTCTGGTTGACGACCGCTTCCCCATCGTTCCAGAACGTACTGGTATTGCCAACAAGTTTGGTAATTTCACCAAATACGTTCAAGGTAATTGGAAAGAAAATGATGACTTCTGGTGGATCCAGAAATAATAACACATCAAAGCACTGACGTTCAGAGACCTATCATTATGAAGAAATCAAGTAACTTCCAAAGACTTGCAGTAGGCATAGCCCTGCTGTTTGCTACCAGCAACTACACTTACGCCCAATTCGGCGGACTGCTGAATGCCGCTAAGAAGAAAGCACAGGAAAAGGTTGAGAAAGCAGTTGATAAGAAAGTAAAGGAACAGACTGACCCTCAGAGGAATCTGCCAAAGTCTGATGCTGAACAGGGCGATGTGGATTTCTATTACGCGTCAGGCAACCGGCTTGGTTTGTGGCACCCCAAGACTCGCACTTTCGAGAGATTCGCCCAAGACGAGAACGGCAAATGGATTTCCCAGAGCTACACATTCAAAGAAGACGGTTCCGTGGTCTTTGAAGATGGAAACAGAAAAGGAGAAATCAACGCCAATGGCACGATGAACAGCACCAAGACACAAGGCATCTCCCTTGACAAGTCCACGGGCGAAGTAAAGCACAACGGCACGTGGGTCGGCAAGGTCGACGAGGATGGAAATGTCTATATGTTCAATGACAAAATGATTCGTGCTCATTCGCCTATTGAAAAGGAGATTGAGGTCTATGTGCTTTTCAACATGGTAGCTACAAACGAGTTGCTCACAGAGTACAAACAGAAATACGATGCCCGTGTGAAGGAAATTCAGGAGAACCGTCAGGCACAGCTTGCCTCAGCAAAGGCTAATCAGAGAAACGAAGCTGCCGGCGGTAAGGCCATGCGTCTCTGGAAGGGTGGTAGCGTGGCCGGCGAGATCCGCGCCAATAATGAGGTATGGATTGGCGGCTCCAATCGTGGCAAGTTCTCACCCAATGGCGACATTTGGGTAGGTGGCAGCGTAGCCGGTCAGATTCTTAACAGCGGCGATGTTCGTAAGAACGGTTCTGTCATCGGCAAAGTACAGGGCAACCAGGTCTGGCTTGGTGGCAGTATTGTTGGTGAGATCCGCAACAATGGCGATGTTGTGAAGGGTGGCTCTGTCGTAGGCCGTGTTGACAACATGAGTGATGTTCGAAAGGTTGCCGTCCTCTATTTTTTCAACTTCTATAATTTCTGATTTCACTTCATCAAGTAATGTCAATAGTCATGTGCTCACATTGTGTCTGACACTTTACTATGTGGATGCTGACATTCTCGCTGTTGCCTTTGATGGCACTCGCCTATATCGGTTGGCACGTCTGGTGTCTGCTGCCCCTCAGTTGGATATGGAAGGTGATAATCCTAGCGCTGATGACGGGAGCGTTTCTGCTGTTGTTTGCAGGTTTCATGCGTACGACAGACCGTATGCCCATGCCGTTGGCAATTGCAACCTACGAAATCGGTACGTCGAGCATCATCATCCTGCTCTATCTCTTCATGCTGTTTCTGGTGCTCGACCTTGGGCGGCTGCTGCATCTGCTGCCTCGTACCTTATTCTATCATAACTGGTGGATGGTAGGAGGCATCGCTATTGGTATGTTCGCCCTTTTTTTGTATGGTCATCTGCATTATCAACACAAGTATCGCGAGGAACTGCAGCTTTCCACGCAGAAACAACTGAGCAAGCCCATGAAGATTGTGGCGATGAGTGACCTGCATATCGGTTATCACAACCGTCGCAGCGAACTGCACCGTTGGGTGGAGATGATCAATGCTGAGCAACCCGATCTAATCCTCATTGCTGGCGACATCATCGACGGTAGCATGCGACCTGTGATTGAACAGCAGATGCACGAGGAGTTCAAACTGCTAAAAGCACCTGTCTATGCCTGCATCGGCAACCACGAGTACTATAGCGGAGAGCCCAGAGCCAGACAGTTCTATCAGGATGCAGGCATCCATCTGCTGCAGGATTCCTGTGTCACCGTAGGCGATCTCTGCATCATCGGACGCGATGATCGCAGCAATTTCCGTCGTGATTCGTTGGGTGTGCTGATGAAGAAGGCTGATCGCTCGAAATACTGCATCCTGCTCGACCACCAGCCTTATCATCTGGATCAGGCTGAACGTCAGCAGGTTGACCTTCAGTTTAGTGGCCACACCCATCACGGACAGGTCTGGCCCATCTCATGGATTACGGAACATGTCTACGAATGTGCCTTCGGCCCTTACCAGCGAGGCAATACACATTATTACATCAGCAGCGGCATAGGCATCTGGGGCGGAAAGTTCCGCATCGGCACCCGTTCAGAATATGTTGTCATAACCCTCAACAGATCAGTTACCTCACAATAATCTTCTGCGTAACTGATCCTTGGCGAAGGAGGTAGATGCCAGGAGTCAGGGATTCGATGCTGTTGCCACAGAACTGGCCAGAAAAGGAGAATACCTGATAGGGCTGGGATTTGTCGAGAGGTAATGCACGGATACCATTTGACTTGTAAGTATAGCCGAGTTTCTTATCCATCCAGGCGAAGCGCTCCTTCAGGAAATCCTTCACATTGTCGACCTCTGCCTGATAGCTGCCCCAGATCTTGAAATTCTTCTGCACAAGCTGGTTCATGATGGGCCAACGCAGGAAATTCAGCTGCTGCGACTGCTCCAGTTCCTCAGCCCAACGGTCGATGAAGGGGATCAGGTTCTCCTCGTTGAGTCCTGACTGACGGGCTTCATCCCAGATGTCCAACATTTGTTTCTTGGCATTGGCATCATTAATCACGATATTATCAACGAAAGTCTTCATATTACCAGTAACACTGCCACCACTCCGATAGACAAAGTCGGACTTGCTGTTGATAGGGTTGGTGCGCGTGTCGTTATTAAAGGCCAAATCAAAGTCCCAAACAGGTCCCACATGCAACAGATCCTCGTCACGCTGCTTATACATAAACACGCTCCAATAGGTATCCGTATTAGCCGAAAGTTCTCCGATGAGGAAATGTTTCAGGAAACTGTTCACATCGAGGTAGGTAGCCCACTGTTTCTCCATCTGATTGAAGAAGTTCGTGATATATTGCTTCTGATTGGCGGTGATCTCATCATCGTCAGGCGACTTGATGGTGACAGGATTGCCCTTGGCAGACTTAAACCACGAGATTTCCTGATTCGCGTAGGCGTCCACCTCAATCAGATAGCCGCCTGTCAAGGCACTACCCTGATTGTCATTAGGTGTCATCTCCGTGATATTCACGCGATTCTTATTGATCTCCACCTGGTCACACAACTGGTAGCAGCCCTTATATTCGCCATTGAGGAGTACATCGACAGCTGTACCGTAGGGCGTATAGGTCATCCCCATCTGTCGACTCATTTCGAAGGCTAACAGGTTGCGCAGCAGGGTCTTATCGCTGTAGTTAGGGATGAGCGTCCATTTCTTCGCCTTGGCAGGCGCATCGAGCACGTTCTGTTTCTTGTCGAACTTGATGCGATAAGGTCGCTTGGGGTAGGCGCGCGAGCCATTACCCCGTTCGCGGGTCGTGCCTGGCTCAGAGAGCAGCTTGGTGCCGTCGTTGGAGATGATTGTCAGTTGCGAGACAATCTGGTGCTCCTTGTCGTAAGGAATCTCACCATTCAACGTGTGGATGCTGACGGTTGGCAGGTTCGTCACCTGATAGAGATGACTTTTATCGCCAGCGCCAGGATGGCCGTAGAATTCCAGTTCTGCGATGTTACAACGAGCCTCGGAGGGTCCGATATAACGCACATAACGGAAGCCCTTTGAACACTGGACGTCCGCATACGACATCGTGCCACCCTTACCTATCTCTGGGATGACATACAAAGGCAGGGCATCCATGAAATCCTCACGATTGGCCCCTTCGAAGACACCCAACTGCACACGGCTCTCACCCACACTGCTATTGCGAGGTGCCCAGCCCACACGGGTGATGACATGCGCCTCGCCTAAGTCAAGACCAGTCCAGGTGTAGCTCTTATCGTATGAGGCAAAGAAGGTAGTCAGGTCGCCATCAAAGGCGTTCTCACGGGTATTGACGGTGTTCGTGCGATCGGCACTATTATTGTAATTCACAGTTTCGATAGTGCCGATCACCGTACCTTTCAGCAGGTCATCGCCAAAAGCGGGTGTCAGCAGTAATGCCCACAGGATGGAGGCAAGAAACAGTTTCTTAATCATGCTTCAGTCGGATTCTCTGGTTCTATAGTTGGGGTTGATTCACTCTCGATAAACATCGATTCGTCCATTTCTGCTAACGATTTCTTCTTTTTGTTCTCTCTGGCACCTGCCTTCAACAGATTCCTGGCAGCGGTGATGATGCTGGGTCCACTTTCTGCGGTGGTCGTCTTCAGTTTTTTCATCTTCTTAAGGGTGTCGTTCATGCTCGACTCCACCTCCACGAAACGCACGCCGAAGTCCTGTACACGGTCGATCACCGTATTGGCAGCATCCATCATGGCCTGCTGGTTCTCCAACTGTCGCACCTGAGTCCACATCATCTCTAATACGCGCAGGTTCATATACATGGTCTGGGGGCCGAGAATCATCACGCCCTCATCGTAAGCCTCGCGCCAGAGGGTGGTATCATTCAGCAAAGCAAGATTCAAAGCCCCCTCGATTGGCACGTACATGATAGCGAAGTTCAGACGGTTATAGCCCTCGGGCAGATATCGGGTGTACTCCTTCTTAGCCAGACGACGCACCTGAGCCTTGACGCTGTCAATATGAGCCCTCAGATAACCGCTCTTCTCTGGTGTTCCGTCCTCTGCATTCATATAGCGCTCGTAGTCTGTCAGCGACATCTTGGAGTCGACCACCACATGACGGTTGTTGGGGAAGTGCAGGATGAAATCAGGCACCAGACCCTTGCCATCATCGCCCTTGGCCCCCTTGCCCACCTTGTCTCTCAGGGTTTCTTGGGTATCAAACTGTTCACCTTCATTCAGTTCAAGGTCTTCCAACAGTTGTTTTAGCTTCAGTTCACCGAAGTTACCCTGAATTTTCACCTCGCCTGTCAGGGCACGCGTCAGACGGTCAGCGGTCTCTCCGATCTCTGCGCTCTTCTCCATATTGGCCTTGATGGTCGCATCGAGTCGGGCCAATGTTTCTGTCTGCTGAATCTTAGTCTTGTCGAGGGCCTCCTGCATATCCTTCAGACTCTTCTGCAGGGGATCGATGATCTTCGACACCTGTTCTGTGTTCTCCTTACCCAGTTCCTCCTGACGCTGCTTCAGCACCTTTTCCGAGGTGGACATCATCTGCTCTTTGATGAGTTCGAGCTGACTCTGCATCTGCTGTTCATAGAAGTCTCTCTGCGAATCCAATTGTTTCTCGAGGTTCTCCACGTTCGTTTTCTGCACGTCACGCTCAGCCGTCAGTTTGATAACAGACTCAACTAAGCTTTTCTTTCCACGGTTTCCGACGAAATAGCCCAAAACTGTCATCACAATGATGGCTATGATCGTTATAATCAGGTAGATTTCCATATTTCTTTTTTTCAGGAAGCAAAGATACAAAAAAGAAGTGAAAAGTGAATAGTGAATAGTGAAAAATTTGCTACCGCTCGCAAAAATCATGAACTATGAACTATGAATTATGAATTAATTTCGTACCTTTGCATTCAAATCAAGCCAAATGAAGAAAGTTAAGAACAGCGAGTTGCTGCTCTCGTATATCCGAGAGGGGAAAATGATGACACAGAGTGAGAAGCTTTGGCTCATCGTCAGTCTGAGTATTCCCTCAATCTTAGCGCAGATATCGGCTACGGTGATGTTCTTCATTGATGCCTCAATGGTAGGACATTTAGGTGCCAAGGCCTCAGCAGCCATCGGACTGGTAGAGACCACAGGCTGGCTGATGGGCGGTCTGGCCTCAGCAGCGAATATGGGTTTCTCTGTGCAGGTGGCCCATTTCATTGGTGCCAACGACTTCGAAGCCGCCCGAAGGGTCCTGCGACAATCGATGGTCTGTTGTCTGGTCTGGGCCTTAATGATCTCGCTGATCTCAGTGATCATCTCCCCCTTCCTCCCCTACTGGATGGGGGGCAGCGAGGAAATCGCCCGCGATGCCTCCATCTATTTTGCCATCTTCGGTCTGGCAGGCATTTTCTTCCAGGCAGAAGGCTTAGCGGGTTCGATGCTGAAATGTTCTGGCAACATGAAGATTCCCTCAATGCTGAACATTGGCATGTGTGTGATGGACGTGATTTTCAACTACCTCTTTATCTATATCCTCGACTTAGGGGTAATGGGAGCTGCCATCGGAACGGGCATCGCCATGCTGATCACAGCCGTCCTGATGCTTTATTTCCTGTTAGTCAAGTCGAAAATGCTATCCCTTGTAGGACGATCAGGATCTTTCAAGCCCAAGTCTGACACCGTAGGCACAGCCTTTAAGATTGGTGCGCCGATGGGACTTCAACACTTGTTGATGGGAGGTGCATATATCGTCAGCACCATGATTGTGGCGCCTTTGGGAACCATTGCCATTGCTGCCCATTCGTTGGCAATTACGGTGGAAAGTCTCTGTTACATGCCTGGCTATGGCATCGCAGAAGCCGCCACCACTCTTGTAGGACAAGGCATCGGAGCAGGACAGAAGTTGCTGACCCGTTCGTTTGCCTGTATGTCTGTGGGCTTGGGCATTGCTGTGATGACGGTGATGGGCGTGCTGATGTGGACCTTCGCTCCAGAACTCATGTCGCTGATGTCGCCTGTGGAGGAAGTCATCGCGCAAGGCACGCAAGTACTGCGTATCGAGGCCTGGGCAGAGCCACTGTTTGCGACTGCCATCGTCTGCAATGGTGTGTTTATCGGTGCTGGCGACACGATGATTCCTGCCATCATGAGTTTAGCGTCGATGTGGGCTGTACGTCTGACGCTGGCTGCCTCGCTCGCGCCGAAGTACGGTCTGAAAGGTGTGTGGACGGCAATGGCCATCGAACTCACCTTCCGAGGCAGCATCTTCCTCACCCGTCTCTTCAAAGGCAAATGGGGGAAGCGCTACTCATTCACGACAACGTCGACATAGGAATTGGGATAGTTGTCACGCATGATATCTGGAACGATTTCACTATCTCCGATACCACTGACACCTGCAATATTAATCTTATAATAGTTATTTCTGACAACCCCATAATTCATGGATCCCATTGTTTCCGCAAAACCCGTACGATGTTGTATCCAATAGGTATAATACGTCTCGTAAACACCCATGTTAAACTTACACTGCTTGATACCGTAAGTCTTCAACTGCGCATCAGTATAGGTTTCCAACTCATCAAGCAGAAGACCACTGGCTACATTAATCGCCTGCAGGGAGCCATAGAAATTATAGTTATACAGGTAAATAGTATGAGACCAGTACTCTGCCCTGTCTTCTTTAACCAGCGTCCTTGATTTGTTGTCATAGAGATAGACGAAAACCGGACTCACAGCAGCCTTAAATACAATGCCTGGTGAATATCCGTTCTTCTGGTTTGTCTTGTACGAAGTATTCTCCAGAATATAGGCATAACCAAAGTTACCTGCAGCGGGGATAGAGGCAAAATCATCCGTGGTGAAAGTTCCAAACCAAGAGGCATAATAATCCTTGAACTTGGCCGCATCTGTTTGGTTGGATGTCTTGTCATAAAAGAAGGGATCTATCACATAATTCTCACTTTGCTCGTTTAAGTCACCAAAATTATCTGGGAATTGGAAATCAGGTTTCTGACTGAACCCATGTAGGATGTCGGTATGCTGGAAAAGGTAGTATTGCCTGTTCAGGTTTACAAACTTGTAATTGGTGAGGTTTATGTCTGCATACTTCCTATTATCATGACTTAATTCGAAATTGTTTTTTAAAACACCTATCTGCAGTTTGGCCAACACACGTTCCATATCCAATGACAGGACATAGGGTTTGTTTGCCCAGGGAACCAAATCTACAGAGGTCAACGACGTAGCGCGGTTTGTCATAACAGGTCCCGCTTCCGAAATACTGGGTTCAATACCATCCTGATATGTGATGGCATCCACCAGATTAAGGAACTCATCCTGATCTTCGATGTCATCAGGGATATGATTGTAATTGGCAACAGCAAAGATATTATACAATCCCACTCTGATTTTCAGCGACTCAATAATATAGGTAATATCGTATGTTGTGTCTGGCGTGTCTTCCTCTTGGGTCAGGTTCTCAACAACAGCCTTAGTGACGAATTTATTTGTCTTTGCGTCGAAGAAGAATAATTCCAAATGGCTGATGGTATACTCATTCCGGAAATAATCTTCATCTACACCGCGTATGTCTCTCGAGACCCTCATCCTGACAGACAAATCAACGACACCCATATCCTTGTTCTGTAACCCACTCAAGACAGCGTCAATCGTATCAAAATCAGCCAACGGAGAATCAGAGAATGCTGCCTGTACGATTCCCTGGCTGTCAACAAGATAAGTCCGCGGTATACCCCTGGTAGCAAACTTATAATAAAGATCTTTGTCACAAGGCGAATATACAGGCATCGACAGTCCTGTCTTTTCCCAATATGCTCCAACCTCGTCCAACGACTGGCTACGGGGAACATTCAGCACCGTGATTGATGCTTTGTACTTGTCGTAAATCCTTTGAATGACAGGAAATTCCTTTTGACAGTCAGAACAGCCCGTATCAAAGAAGTTAAGCATATAGACCTGTCCGCTTAACGATGATGAAGAAATGATTCCTCCATCGCCATCTGTCAAGCTGAAATCCGGGACAGGATCTCCTACATTCACTTTGTTGATAAGCCCACTGCCCTCGTCTTCATCTTTCTGACAAGCGGTCTGCATGAACGAGACAAGCACTAAGAAGAGCCATGCGAAGTATGATGTGGGATATTGCTTCACGACATTACAGTTTTAAGTGGTTTTTAGCCCTCAGTCGCCAACTGTTCACTTGTAACTGAACAAGCTGGTTAAGGTCACTCGAGAGGTAGAACACAATCGTATAGAAGTCTTGTCTGTCAAGATATTCCTGTACTGACAACTCTCGGCCAAGATTAGTATAGAGAGCACCTATCATACCTATATATTCAGGGAAAGAGATATTGAAAATCGCATCTCCGGTATCCTTCTTCTCAAGGATAAGACGACAATCCATATCTTCCATCAGTCTCAAGGTACTGATACCGAAATTGACACCATTCAATTCACCATACTCAGCATCATCGAATGTGACAGCATTCCGGACAAAAGGCTCGTAAGTTATCATGTTGTCTGATATCAACCTATTACGGGCATCCATGACACCATTAGCAGAAACGACTCGCATGTCATAGTCATCGGGACTCACAGTTACATCGTCTGACATCGTAACAACAAGGCAACTCAACTGATTCGTATTCTTCATCATATAGACGTCATGCACTACGTATGAGTCATCAAAATGAACCGTCTGCAAGTTGCCATAATACAAGTCGGGCAGATTGGAAGACACCGTTGACCCCGATTGCGCAAGCGACAGGCTGAATTGGTCCATCGTACTCCTATCTCCCGATACGGCATAGGCATTGTTTCCTATGCCGCTCCACACCACAAACTGGTAATCACCCTCAGGAAGTCCTTCTATCCTGACACGGTGTCCGTTTGCCTTAAGAACAGATTGAGGAACATCTAAACGAGAGACATAATTCCCGTCAGCATCATAGACATATACCATCACTTCCGATATATATTCTGGCGCAGCCTCTACATCTAATATATTGTAGGTGTAATGCAAATTGAGCCAGAATCCATAGGGACAGTTGTCGACATCATCCTTCACCCATGTGCAGGATGTCATCAACAAGATGCATAATATGGAGCAAATCTGTTTCAAAGCACGATATCTGTGAGGTCTCTTACTATCCATGGTTTTACATTTAGCACAACCTTCAGGTACGTATCTCCCTCGTCGGGAGTGTCTGGTATGATCTCTGGACCTTCATCTCCGAGATCTGATACACCGGTAATAAGCATACGATAGAGGTTATTACGAACAATGGCAAACTCCATCACACCCATTTCTGTAGGTTTATTATTGTCAAGATGGCGAACCCAGTATTTGTAATAGCAACGATATCCGTCATCGGTCTTTTCGAATTTCCGAGCCTGATACTTGTTTGATGGAGACCCGGTAGCACTGACTGCCGCTGCCAAAGCTTCTGCAGAGTCATAGAACTTACGCTGGAAGAAGTAGAGCACCTCTGGATAGAGATTTTTATCGGTAATCAGTTCCAAATTGCCCGAACTGCCCAGATGGTAGACATTGTTTTGGGGTTCCATGATAGCCTTGAATAATACACCGGTAGAATATCCATTCTCCTGAGCTGGTCTCAAGGAACAGTTCTCCAAGCAATAGGCAGTCTTGTAGTTCGGAGTCTGGCTGACAGCATTGAACGAATTCCATGGTATCTGATTCGGGTTGCTGTAGCCACCAGCGTAATTCTCATAATACTTGTCTGCATTTGTGAAATTAGACGCATCAATGGATTTCTTGAAGAAATAGGGATCAATGACATAGCCGTTAACATCTGATACATTACCAAAATGGGTCATAAGATTCCAATCCGGTTCATTCATCGAGGTCAACACTGCCGTATGACGGTAAGTATAGAAATATTTGGGAACATTCACAATAAAATATCCGTCAAGTTTTATCGAGGCATACTTATTTCCATTATTGTCTGTCAACTCAAATGACTCAGCTGCTTTGGCCACATCAAGGCGCGCAAGAACTCGCTCCAATGCGATATTGATGACATTGACATCGTTATCACTACTTTTTGAAATCGTTGTGGCGATATTATCTGAAGCACGGTTGGCCATGACAATACCCCCGGAAATATCTTCTATTAACGCTTTGGTATACGTGATACTATCAATATCGGCAAGGAACTTGTCTTCCTGATCCGTCTTGATCTGCCGATTGGTATTCGCCGTAACAAAGATGTCGTATGTTCCATGGGGTATAGAAATCGGTTCAGTTTCGTAAATGATATTTCCACTACCATCAGTGCCAAAGAAGGTAATGCCCGACAACTGAACGCTTTTCGCGAGAAGCTTAGTCATGTTATCAAAGAAATACACTCTGGCACTATTCACTTTGTATTCATCTGCAGTTCCCTGCACATGATTATAGCTGTCTTCAGCACTGCGGGTTGCAGTGGAAGAGTTACTCTGCAGTCGGAACACCACCTTGGAATCTTCTGGTGTATATCCCTTTTTACTATCGTCGACTGTTACTTCTTCAGTCTGGCCGCAACTGCACAGTAGAACTGTTGCAACGAATAACGGATGTAAGAATTTTTTTAGCTGGAACATATAACTACGATTTTTATTATTACTTTTTTCTTATTTTCTTGAATTCCTCAAGCTGCTTAGTCGCCTCGGAGAGTCCCTGTTGCCGGGCTTGCTCTACCAACTTGATGGCAGTGTCAAGGTCACCCTTGAGATAGGCCACGAGCCCCTCGTTCATCGTCTTTTCCGGACAGGCATTCACCTTACTCAAATACTCCGCAGCTTCGTCTGCCTCGCCTTTTTTGAGCGAGAGACAGGCCATTGTCAAATTAATATAGCTATCTTGCGGATAGAGTAGATAAGCTTTTCGAATGATCGAGTAGTATTTAGTCTCGTTGTTGGCATATTTGTCTGCCAGTTTGTATATCTCATTGAGATTGAGGTTGATAGGCCGGGTTTCAAAAACCACTTCTGACTCTTCAACAGTGAATGGTCTGACGGTATACTCAACAGTATAGTTAGTGCAACGCAACTTGGGGTAGATGTTATTCAGGATATATGCATATCCTTCTGGCGCCTCTTTACGCATACGCAGTTCTTTCTCGTCGAGATTCATTGTCAAAGTCGCTATGCTAAGCAATTTGTCGCGTTGAGGAATATAATTCTCTTTCCTTAGTTCTTTCAACAGTCCATCCCAGTTTTCTCCCATGCCACGCGCCTCCATTCTAATACCCTTTACCAGTCCTGCGCGCAGAAGATACTGCCGGAGGGCATCGGTACGTTTCTCACTGAGCATGATGTTATGGGGATTGGTACCTTCCGGTGATGCATATCCCTCAATGACCATTTTACGGATAGTGACATTGGAGTCGTTCTTGACAATGTTGACTGAGTTGTGAATCTTCTGCAATTCTGTAGGATTATTCATGTAATCGGGCAGAATATCCCATTTATTGACCACGAAGTTAAGATACGCCGATCCTTTTTCTTCACGCACCTTCACGCTCTTATCAGCAGGTGGCAGCAGATATACGGGGAATAGCTGAATTTCGGGTTCTTTCTCCTCTTTTGGGAAAGCCGCAACAATCTCCTCACCTCTGTCTACCCAATCCCTGCATGCACAACTCTTTTTCTGTAGCTTCAAAACAGCATTCTGCATCCAAGGCTCGTATTGCACAGTACGGAGATAGCTGATCTGAAGATTTTCACCGTTTTTCTTCTGCAAGGCAAGAGCTTCAGGGAATTCCGATTTCAGGTCGCGCTCAAAATAGATCTGCTGATTCCGACTGTTGACAAATATCAGTGGAAGTTCAACTTTACGCAAAGAAGTTGTATCGATGATCTCAGGTGCAATAACGACTGATTGTGAGAACGGGATATCCTGAATGGCAGTCAGTTGTAAGGATACAACCAAATTGCTGTCAACAACTGCCACGGCAGAACGGTCAACCTTCATCACATACTCATACTTGGGACCAGTTTTCTTACCATTGTCTGGCATCTGAAACGCTGAGATGGTCAGCGGCATCAGCATGAGTAACAATATCGAGGAATATATCTTCATTTTCATCAAGGAACAATATTAAAATACGTATATGATACTTAAACCCAACCTTGAGACGCCTATATAATTATACACGCCATCATCTTTCAAGTTGCCACATTTTTCGCACGCGTACTTCTTATAATTAATATAAGTATATCCAACGCCTATTTCCGCACCAAGATTCCAATGCTTAGCCAAAGCGTATTCATAACCCGCTCCGATACCGCCGCCCAAGAACCATCCTTCATAGCGATTCGGCTTAAGACCTTTGAGCAGACCGAACATCAAAGTTTCATTAGCGATATTAAACTGTCCACCATGTGCGTAAGGTCCCCAGAAGAAGCCATTCATCACCTGACAGGGCCACAGTCGGTACTGAGCCTGAGCCGTCCAATGTTTGTGTACTTCTTCCTCACCTCTTTTCCAAGGCCGGATGCTACCATACACTTCAAAAGTATTATTACCAGGAAGAGGAATTTCTACGCCAGCAGAGAAGGTTCCCATCAAATCAAACAACAGATTATTATTGATGGCGATGTGCTGGGCGTGAGATGAAAGACTGCCAGTAACAACCAACAGCAATAATATGATTGGCTTTTTAAACATCATAGAAGAGATTTTGTGCGTCATATCTAATTTTGTTTATGCAAATATAAGTTTTATTTTCTAAATTTCCAAAATTTTGCCTAAAAAACACAAGTTGATTAACTATTTTTATCATTTCAACGCTGTTTATCATATATTTATACAAAAAATAACCGCTCTCGAATCATCAACGACTCAGGAGCGGCACCAACAATCTATGAATAACTAAAAACCTTTTTTCGAAACAAACAACTTCGTCTCACGACGGTGTTG
>JAEEGG010009634.1_pt1 | contig 21594 bp, 4 predicted proteins | sample 9134161 | NCBI WGS metagenome assembly JAEEGG01 (sample SAMN16246543, study PRJNA631951) | gut metagenome | biome: gut microbiome; feature: rumen; material: CR-attached | host: Bos | place: Iran: Karaj | collected 2018-10
TCCGGCGCTGTGCTGAGCTTCAGCGCGGCCGGTTCTGCGGACCCGGACGGCTATATCATGCAGTACCGCTGGGATTTCGGCAACGGCAAACGGGGCGATTACGCCGCCAGCCCGGTGAGCTACACTGCCCCCGGCCGCTATACCGTCACCCTCAGCGTGACGGATGATCTTGGCGCGGTGACTACGGCCACCGAGACGATCATCGTGGGCGACCGCCGCCCGGACCTCTTTGTGGAGGCGCTCCGCTGGAGCCCCACGGACCCGGAGGAGGGAGACGTGGTCACCGTCACCGCCGTCATCGGCAACAAGGGACTGGGGGACGCCACGCTGGGCTTCCTCACCGGCTTCTATATCGATAATCAGTACATGGGCTATGCCAAGACTGACGTGGACGAGAATGGCGTCAGCCTGGGCGTCGGCCAGACTGCGGAGGTCACCTTCAGCTACCAGGCCACAGCCGGAACCCACATTGTACGGGTCGCGGCAAATGACATCCTCAATACCCTTTCCGAGACCAACAAGGCCAATAACGTCCGCAGCGAGGTCATGAGCAGCACCCAGGTGAACTTCGCGGACGTGGCGGTCACCAATCTGCGCTGGACGCCGGAGGGAACCTCCTTCGATACCCAGGAGCCTTTCATGTACCGGGTGGATGTGGAGAACCTGGGCTCTGCCGACGCGGAGGGCTTCACCGTTTCCCTGTACGTGGACGATGTGTTCACCGGCAGGCAGACCGTTCCCCTCCTGGCGGCGGAGGGTAAGATCACCCTCAGCTTTGCGGCGACTCCCACCGCCGGTGTTCACCAGGTAGAGGTACGGGCGGACGACCTGAACCCGTGCCTTGTGGAGCAGAACACCGAGAACAACCGCGTGACCGTCACCACAGGCGCCTTCGCTGTGGCCTATCCCGAACTGGAGGTCACGGAGGTCACCTGGCGGCCCACGGAAACCACTCTCACAGAAGGGACGAGCCTCCTCTTCACCGCCAAGGTCACGAACCTGAGCACCGTTACGGTGACAGATTCCTTCCGGGTGAGCTTCACCATAGACGGACATATTTTCCGCACCGTCACCGTTGACGGCATCGCCGCGGGCGAGGTGAAGGAGGTCCAGGCCAAGTGGACCGCCGCAGACGGTGACCACAGCCTCGGGGTGCTTGTGGACCCGCAGCACGCGGTCACCGACCCGGAGACGACGGTGCGCCGGGATGTGGATATCCCCAGGCTCAGTATTATCTATCCCAGTGTCTGTGTGACGAACGTATCCTATTCGCCGCTCCACGCTGAGGTGGGCAAGCCCGTCAGCTTCCTGGTGACGGTAACGAACAACAACGTGGCAACAGCCTTCAAGCGCTTCACCGTAGGCCTCTTTGTGGACGGCCAGGCCGTCAGCGGCGCGGTCATCGACGGGATCCGGGGCTTCAGCACCGTTCCTGCGGTCCTTACCTGGACCCCCAAGACCGGCGGCAGACACACGATCACGATCCTTGCGGACAGCTACGGCGAACTCAAGATGGACGCCCCGGCTGAGGGTACCAGCCGCAGCTGGACCTCCGTGATCCCGGTGAGCGAATCCCTGACGATGACCACCTATCCCGCGGAGTCGGACCAGGACGATGAATTCCTGGCGGTCCTCTTCAGCACCAATGAGGAGAAGATCACCCTCACTGCCGACCTGAGGCACTCCGCGTCTCCCAACGTACCCATTACCCCCAATGAGGACGGCGCAGTGTATTACACCCTCACCAAGGACGGCGCCGTGGTCGGCGGACGGGAGGGCTGGCTGCGCTACGATCACGCCATGGGCTGCTATACCCTGGATATGCCCCTTGGCTCCGATATCGCCACCGGCACCTACCAGCTGGACTTCACCGGCACCTGCGGCGCGGAAACGGTGACCGCCCCCACCGCGAACATCAAGATCGTCCGGGAGGGCCGGGTCTCCGTGGAGACCAACAAGAGCACCTACCGGCTGGGGGAGAGCATCTACGTCAGCGGCAGCTTCCTCTATTCCGACGGCACGCCCGTGGTCAACGAGCGGGTGGTGCTGGACTTCCAGCTGCTTCCCGCCCTGAAGGAGCCCATCAAGAGCATAGACGACAAGGGCAACGAGATCTTCATGCGCTACCAGGCGGAGGAGATCGTCTTCGTGAAGACCGATGAAAACGGCAGCTACTCCAGCGTCTTCACCCCCTTCACCGGGGAAGCCGGGGAGTGGACCATCAGCGCCTTCGGCTATGAGAATATGATGGGCGTGGGCGCGACTGCCTCCGTGCAGGTCTGGGGCCTGGCCAGCACGCCTTCCTCCGTGACCATCGCCGCGTCCGAAAATTCCCAGTTCTCCAAGGAGATCACCGTTCGCTTCCCCGCCCCCGCGAACCCTGACGCCCAGCCTCTCACCGGTCTGACCGCCGCCCTCACCAAAAAGTCCGGCAGCGGCATATCCGCCACCCTGGATACCACGAGCCTGACCAGGACCCTGGCGCAGGGCGCCTCCGCCTCCGTGACCCTGAACGTCTCAGCGGAGCTGGGCTGCTCAGAGACTGCGGATTATGAGATCCTGTTCAGCACCGACCAGGGCGCCTGGACCAAGACCGTCGTTCACCTCAACCTCATTCCCGCCACGCCTCTGCCCGTGACCGACCCGAAGTCCGTCTCCGTCGGCCTCAACCCCGGAGATACCGTGAGCCGTGTGCTCACGGTGACGAACAAGGGCAAGGGCACGCTGACAGGCCTCCGGGCCGCGGCTCCGGAGGGCATCCCCTGGGTGAGCACCGGCTCCTTCGGGAAGACCACTCTGCTGCCCGGGGAGAGCACCACCTTCACCGTGACCTTCGCTCCGGGGGAGGCGGTCAGCCTGGGCCAGTACCAGGATAAGCTCACCGTTTCCGATTCCACCGGCAAATTCTACGCAAACGTGGCCCTCAGCGCGGAGGTCACCGCCCAGAAGACCGGCGGCGTCTCTCTCCGGGTATCGGACGACGTGGGGAGCCTTGTGCCCAACGCCACGGTGACCCTCATCGCCAGGGAAGAGTACGTGAGCGTGGCGGGCGGCGAAGAGAGCACCTATTACCAGAGCTACACCGCCCGTACGGACGAGAACGGCATCGCCCAGTTCTTTGATAAGCCCCTTGGGGAGTATGACCTGGTGGTCACCGCACTGGGACGGGAAAAGTACGTGGGTGAATGCGAGATCATGCCCTCCGCCGGCGCGCCCTTCACCGAGATCACCCTGAAGAACCTGCCTGTGCAGATCGAATGGACCGTGGTGCCCACCACCATCGTGGATGAATATGAGATCAAGCTGGAGCTGACCTTCGGCGCTCACATCCCCTCTCCCTCCTTCGGCTTCAACCCGCCCTGGGTCAACATCCCGAAGAACGTGACCGAACCCGTCTACGTGGAGGCGAACGTAGTCAATACCGGCCTCATCCCCCTGACGGACGTGGTGGCCTCCATCGTCCGGGAGAAGCCGGGAGACATGGGCATCAGCATCGTGGGCGGCGGCTACATCGGCGAGATCGCGGCACAGTCCAGCGCCCGCATCCGGCTCCTCATCCAGCCCGGCGTGTACAACCTGCCTTACGGCAATAACGCCGGCGGTCTGCCCAAGAACTACATCCGGCTGGAGGGCTCCTACGTCTCCTTCGACCCGGATACGGGGCTTCCCGTGGACCCCGCCCCGGTCATCAACGGAGCCCTGCCCCTCTACAATCCCTCCGATACCCCCGTCACCGTGACGGTGCGTCTGCCGGAAAACGGAAACAAGGCGGAGGAAGAGACCATTGCCCTGCCGGAGGGCCAGATGGAAGAGCTTCGCTATATCGCCCCCCAGGGAGCGGATCGGGAGAAGGAACTGGAGCAGGGCGGCGGCTCGGTGTATGAGATCGTCAAGCTGAGTCTGGATCAGACTGCCACCCTGGAACGCCAGGCCTTCGACGCCACCCTGAAGGTGACGAACGGCTACCCATCCTCGGCCCTGTCCAACCTCAGAGTGGACGTGCTGGTGAAGGATGAGGACGGGGTGGACGTCTCCAGCCATAACTTCATCATCTCCACCGGCGTGACCGGCATCTCCGACGTGGACGGCAACGGCAGCCTGGCCTCCGGCGCGAACCTCACGGCCACCTGGCAGATCATCCCCGGCAGCGGCCTGGGCGGCACGGACCCGGAGGGCAAGGTCTACTACGCTTCCGCACTGGTGTCCTATTATGTGAACGGCAAGCTTGTGCAGACAGAGACGGAGGGGGTGCCCATCACCATCCTGCCGCAGCCCAAGCTGACCCTCAACTACTTCGTGCCCCACAACATCCTGTCCAACACCCCCTTCCGCCTGGGCGTGACCGTGGAAAACTACGGTTTCGGCGAGGCCATGAACCTGAACATCACCTCCGGCCAGCTCCGGATCGATTCCAACCAGAGCGGGATGATCACGGATTTCGAGATCATCGACAGCTCCTTCGGCGTGAGGTCCGGCAGCGAGTTCACCCTCTCCTTCGGCAACGTGCCCGCCGCCACCCAGACGGTGGATCCGGATACCGGCGAAAAGGTGCTGGTGCCCGGTCAGGTCACCGGGTACTGGACGGTGCGGTGGAATATGCCTGTCACCGAAGGGGACCCCTACGAGGGCGAGTTCCGGGATTTCAAGGCGACCCTCACCCACAAGGACTACAAGGGCGTGCAGCTCAATCCCCTCATTACCGCCGTCAATACCGCCATCATCGGGAAGGACGGTCTCCTCGCGGAAGCGGAAGGGGAGGGCGGCCTCACCCTCGTCAACGAGGGCGCCACCGGCTTCCCGGATAAGCTGATCGACCTGCGGAGCGGACTGCGGGTGCCGGTATATGTGCCCGATTCCCTTGCCGTGACCGAAGCGTACAACGGGGAGAGCATGACCGTGCACCTTCCCGCAGCAGGCAAGAACGTTTCCGCCAGGTATCAGGTCCTGATGATCCCTGAGCCTGAGGGCAGCGGCACCATCGCCTCCGTCACGGTGAACAGCGCCGGCGTGGAAAAGACCCTGGCGCCCGGAAACTATTGGAAGGATTACGGCTATATCTACATCGTTGCGGAGATACCCATGACCTTTGACGCGAGCCACAGCCGCGTGCCCGCCGAGGCGGACTATACCGTGACCTTTGGCTCGGCTGCCCGGCTGGAGGAGGTCAACTACTCCCGCTTCATCTACATCCAGGCTGAAGAGGGAGATTTGGGAGCCGTCCAGCTCGGCCAGGGCTATTACATCAAGCAGGAGGCCTTCTACGATACCGGCGTCTATCCCGACGTGGGAGACCGGGATCTGCGGCTGCTGGCGGTGATCGACAACCGGGGCAAGGACGTCCTGTCGGGCTATATCGTCTTTACCGCGACGCCCCAGGGAAGCGAGACCCCGGAGCACCGCAGCGCCGACATTGCCTTCACCCGGGTGCAGCCCTATGCGAGAGTGCCGGTCTATTACGGCGGCTGGGTCCCGCAGAAGGGGATCGAGTATACCGTGACCGCTGAGCTCCATGAGACGGGCGGACGGCTGCTGCACAGCGTTTCCTCCACAGTGAAGATCAACGATCCCCCATACAGCCACGCGGGGGCGGACATTGCCGACGGTGTGATGGGCCAGCCTGTCCACTTCGACGGCAGCGCTTCCTATGATCTGGACGGGTATATCGGCTCCTTCGTCTGGGACTTCGGCGACGGGGAGAGCGGCTACGGTCCTACCCCGGTCCACGTCTACCAGAAGGCCGGGACCTACAAGGCCAAGCTGTTCGTTTCCGACAATAACCTCTCCAGTACGTACCCCTACGAGCGTGACCCCGTGACCGGCGAGATCATTCCCGCCACCTTCACGGACTATAACTACTTCTCGGAGATCCAGGTCACCGTGAACGCGGACTGCCCCGACCTCTTTGTCAACGGTCTCAGCTTCTCGAATCCCAGCCCCGCGGTGGGGGAGACCGTGACCGTGACTGCCACGATCCAGAACGGCACGCTGCCCAATACGGGCGGGCTGACGGGAACCGGCTCGGAGGCGTATTACCTCGTGGGCTTCTACCGCAACGATAAATACATCGGCTTTGCGGAGCTGTCGGGCGACCTGCCTGTGGGCAGCACCACCACGGCGTCCGTCACCTTCAAGGCGGAAGCCGGTCCCCAGAAGCTCAGCGCCATCGTCAACGACCTCGGCCGCAACATCCGGGAGGTCAACTATGACAACAACCGGCGGGATGAAGTGCTCGCCGGGACCGCCACCGACTTTGCCGATCTGGCCGTCACCGCCTTCGCCGCGGATATCACGGACGGGGCCTCTGTATCCTGGGGGCAGCCCGTGAACGTGCAGGCGGCGGTGAAGAATACCGGCAGCGCGGAGGCCGGCAGCTTCAAGGTGCTCCTGTACGATCAGGAGACCCTCATGGCCTCCGTGCTGGTGGACGGCCTGGCGGCTGGAGAAACAAAACTCCTCTCCTTCATCTGGAGACCGGAGAAGGGCGGCGCGCATACGCTGACCCTGATGGCCGACGGTCCCGTTTCCTCCGTGGTGGAGATGCAGGAGGAGAACAACACAGCGACACTGGAGTATACCTCCATCACCGTCCTCTATCCGGACATAACGGTCCGGGAGATGGGCACCGGCGCCACCGGCGCCGCCCTGGCTCCGGGTCAGAACCTCGTTCTGACCGCCACCGTGGTGAATACGGGCAGCGGTGCGGCAACTGAGGCCAGCACAGTCGCTTTCTACGCAGGCGGCCGCTTCATCGGAAATGCGGAGGTACCTGCTCTGCAGGCCGGGGAGAGCGCCTACGTGAGCTTCCTGTGGAAGGACCCCGCATTCTCCGTGACCTCTGTCTACGCGGTTGCGGACGCCTATGAGGTCCTGGCAGAGAGCGACGAGGGCAACAACCTTGGCTCGTTCACCTTCAATACGCCTTTGAAGATCAGCTCCGCAGTGCTGGAGATCACATCCATCGCCGCCACCGGCGCGGCTAAATACGGCGAAGCGGGGGAGACGGTCGTCACCGTGCGGAACAGCGGCGACCGGTCCATTGCGGAAACCTTTACCGTAGCCCTGTACGCCGGATCAAGGCGGGTGGGACTCCGGGAGGTCAGCGGCCTTTCCGCGGGCGAGACCGCGGCGGTGAGCTTCCCCTGGACCGCAGAACAGAGCGGCAGCGTCATCCTGCGCGCCTACGCGGATGCGGAAGGCAGACTGGTCCTGGAGGACCGCAGCCTTGCTGCTGCCGAGAAGTCCGTTGAGATCGCACCGGGCCTGATCCTGACAGCAGCGTCCGACGCCGCCTCCTACGGCCTGGGGGACACGGCTGAGCTCACAGTATCGGTATATACGTCTAACGCCGTGTATCTTCCCCGTCAGGCGGACAGCATACAGGCTGTGCTGACCGGGACCGGGGAGACCATAGTGTTGCATTTCGACGAGAGCACCGGCGCTTACAGCGGGAGCTTCACTCCCACTGCGGCGGGGACCTGTACGGTCAAGATCACTGCATCCCTGGAGGGCATGGAATCCGCCGAGACCGTCACCATTACTGCGGCGGAGGACTTCCGTGTCATCCTGGCCAACGAGGATGCCCAAAGCTATTCCATGGGCACGGCGATCCCCGTATCCGGCACCGTCCTTGCTCATTCCGGCAGCGGCCTCGGCGGCGTGACGGTCACCGTCACCGCAGTGGGGATCGAGCGGTACAGCGCTTCCGCCGTCAGCGATGAGACCGGCCGGTTTGCGGCGGAGATCACCCTGCCCGAGGGCGTGGGCGGCGCCTTCAGCCTCCGGGCAAGCGCCGTGAACGAGGGAGTGGAGCGCCGCAGCGACCGTGTGAGCTTCTACGTGGACGGCCTCTGGCTCGCCCTTGAGGATGAATTGACCGTCGTGCAGGGGTATGAGAGCGTGCTTTCCGGCCGCCTCAACAATCCGGGCGTCACCGGCGAGACGGCGGGCGCCGTCACCGTGAGCGGGCTTCCCGACGGGCTCAGCTTCGAGCTTCTGTCGGAAGCTATAGACACACTGGCGGCGGGGAGCGGCAAAGAACTGCGTATCGCCTTTACCGCCGCAGCCGGGCTTGCTCCCGGCAGCTATCCCGTTGTGGTCAGGGCCGGCAGCGCGAGCCACCGGGTCACCGTGACCTGCATCCGGGCGGAGGCCGTCCCGCGCATCACCGTGATCGGCATGAACGAGGGCGAGCCCGATGGGCTGGAGACCAAGAACATCACCCTCTCTCTCAGGCAGGGAGCGGAGGCTTCGGCGGTCATCCGCCTCACCAATGCGGGAACGGCGCCCATCACCGGCGTGACCGCGACGGCGGACCTGCCCTTTGTGACGGTCCAGTACCCGGCTGACGTGACCGTCATGCCCGTAAACAAGGGCTATTCCATCCGGGATCCCCAGGGCGCCGTCAGCTTCGTGGTCACCGCCTCTCCCACGGATACCTGTACCACCGGCGTCTATGAGGGCAAGGTCACTCTGACCTCCCCCAGCTTCGGAGAACTGACAGTACCGCTGAAGATCTCCGTTGGGGCGGGGCTCATGGGTACGACGGTCTTTGAGGTACGCAGTGAGGACAACTATCTGCTCAGCGGCGCAGCGGTCACGCTGACCGGGCGCAATGAGGCAAATGAACCGGTCATCCTGGCGCAGACTGCGGACGGAGAAGCCCTGGCGGCCTTTGAGAATATCCCCGCCGGGGAATACCTGCTCCGGGTCACCGCAGATGGGTACAGCACTCTGGAGACCGTGGTCACCGTGGCTGCCCTCATTGACCGGACGCCGCGGATCGTCAGCCTGAAGCAGCAGCCCTTCTCCTTTGATATCAGCGAGGAGACCCTGGCGGAGATGCGGACCACCGCCGTGGGCTCGCCGAATTACGACAATCTCGTCTGGCTGGCCAAGCAGCTCAGCGACAGCACGGAGCCGCAGCTCCTGCCGAACTTCATCGCCGACGAGAGACAGTTCTACTATAACAGCGGCAAACTGCAGAACAAGATCTCCTTCAAGGACCCCGATCAGGCGGAGTCCGCCCTGGAGGGCGTCATCCTGCGCATTACGGACCTCAGCGCGAATATGCCCGAAGGCGCGGTATTCTTCTCCACGGGCGGGGTGCTCAGTCCCACAAAGAAGCTGGGCAGGATGGAACCGGGTGAAGTGTTCGACGCGGTCTGGTATCTGGACCTTGAGCGCTTCTTCCGCCACGCGGTGATCACCGAAACGGAGGAGACCGGCGTGTATGCCGTCACCTTCCCGGCGGAGACCACCAGGGAGGAGATCGAAGCCTATATCGCTGCCAACGACCCGGTGGGGGACGGTCTCATCACCGAGCTCAGCTATGACGCGGCTGCCCATACGGGACGCTACAAGGTGCCGGTCAGCGCAGACGGCAGCAGCAGCGCGCCGTCCGACAGAGTACCCATCTTCTATGGCGAAACTCCCTACAGCTTCGACTTCACCATCGAGGCCACCGGCGTGCGGAGCGACAACGGCGGATCCGTCACCACCCGGGTCCCCGTGCGCGTCCACTACGTCGCGCCGGATTACCTGGTGAACGCAGGGGAGAAGAGCCCCTATGACGAGGACGGCAACTACATCGGTCAGCAGTACGGGGATATCTATGACATCTATCCGGAGCTGGAGCAGAAGGTCAAGGTGGAAGCTGCATTCGCCCCCGCCTCCGGCAAGGCTCTGTCCATGAGCTACTCCACCGGCTTCCTCAGCGATATCCAGATGAACGTTCCCCAGATCCCCGAAGAAGACGAGGATGTGGACATGAGCTTCGGCTTCGGCTCCGACGTGGGCTATGAGGGCCAGATCACCAGACTCAGCATGAAGCTGAAGAATCCCTCCAGGCAGTACCCCATGGAGGACCTCACCCTGAACCTGGTGCTGACAGACACGGCCTATGGGGAGGACGGACAGCTCCTGCCCGGCGGCTCGGAGATCCGGATCCCCATCACGGTCCGCACGAACCTCAGAAACGCAAACGTGGATGGAGGCCGGATCAGCGGAGGCAGCATCGACCCCGGCGAGGAGGCGGAGTTTGAATACGTCTTCCAGCTGGAGGAATTCATCAAGTCCATCACAAAGCTGGGGAAGATCGACGAGTCCCTGCTGCCCTACCTTGAGCGCCTGTCCGGTGTTTCCAAGCTCTACGCCCGCTTTGAGATCAGCTTCCTGCAGAACGGCGAGGAGCACAGCATGGTCTCCGGCGTGCGGGAATACGAGGTCCTGGAACAGCCGAAGCTGCACATCAATTATGATCTCATTGACCTTGGGGGCGGAAATTATGAGCTCTGCGCCATGGTCACGAACCTTGGGGAGGGCGATGCCAGGAACTTCACCATGGGCATACCCACCCTGCCGAACACCGGCTTTGATATGCGGATCGTGGACGTCCAGACCACAAAGGGCGTCGTACAGCGGGGCAAGGACCTTAGTTATGACAAGGTCGTGATCGACGTTCTCCGTCCCGGCGATACCGCAAAGATCGAATACTGGCTCACCGTGGTGGGGCAGCTCACAAACGCGCAGCAGATCTCCCTGGGTAAGCTCGCGGCCATGCCTTCCATCCCCATCAAGAGCCAGAAGGGCGACGGCGTTGTGGTCTCCCCCATGAAGCTGGAATCCATGCGGGACCAGAACACTCAGGCCGAGCTGGAAGAGCTCATCGGCGAGCTGGGGGTCCTTGAAGCGAATATCCAGCTCCTCACCGACAAGACCGCTCAGGATCTGGGCCGGTCCCTGACGGACTATTACGATTACATCTTCGAGCTGAACCGCGCTTTCAGCGTGGGTGAGCTCTTCGGCATGACGGCGAATCTGGTGGGGCTCATTGCAAAGGTCAACGAGATCGTCAAGGACGGCACCAAGATCGCGGGCAAGCTGAAGGAGTTCAAGGAGCTCAAGTCTCTCCTCAGCGACAAGGATAAGCTCAAGAAGCTCTTCTCCCTGAAGGAGATCATGGAGAACGCCATGGAAGGCCTGGAAAACATGGTCGAGAAGGGCAAGGAGCTCTGGTGCGTGCTTATCCCGGTGAACTATATCGAAAAGTACAACAAGTATGTGGATGCGGAGACCGCCGTCAAGGCGCTTTTGAACGAAGGCGCGCTGCACGAAGCCTTCGGCGGCTATATCCTTCTGAACGACGAAGCGGTCCGGTATCTGCGGGACGCCAACGACGCCGCCGAGGAGGCCATGAAGACCGCGGATAGGGTCAGGCGCGCAGAGCTTGCCTCGGAAGCCAGATACTGCCTGGAGCAGGCCGATGCCCTGCTGAGGGAGGCCAGGACCCTGAAGGATTCCGGCATGGAGATCTTCAAGGGCATCCAGGAGGCCGATTCCGAAGTGGACAGCGACGCCAACAACTTGAGCGGCCTGACGGAGGGCGTCCTCCGGCTCCAGGTCAACCTGTATATCGCCGCCGCAGAACAGGATGTGGCCACCATCATCCCCGCCGTTGCCACCAGGCTCCTGCAGCTGGAGGCGCTGGAACAGGTAGAGAGCACTGCCGAGGCCATGCGGAGCGCCACAGACCAGATGAGCGGCCTTGTGGGCAACGAGGGACCTCTGGCGGAGGAGCTCAGCACCATGAAAGCGACTGCGGCTTCCATCTATGAAACGGTGGGGTATGATCCCAACGCCACGCCGGAGCAGAACATCAAGGCGCTGTCCAAGGGCGGCGAGGGCTTTAAGTCCAGCTTTACCCATCTCTTCAGGCTGATCTTCAGCAGCACGTACGGCATCCTGGACCTCACCAGCAGCACCATGCTCCAGGATATCGAAGGCACCACGCCCCAGATGGTCAAATCCCTGGGCGAGGTCCTGGATAATTGGCGCAAGGGGGGACGCAAGAGCAGCGCGGATGAGCTCTGCACCGCGATCCTGACCGCCTATTTCGGCGGCGCGGGCTCCGCCTACGATTGGTTCCGGACTGAGTTCAACGCGAATTTCCCCTCGGGAGGAGACCCCACCGAGATCGAGCGCTACGTGGCCACCTCCATGATCAAGCTGATCCCCAGGCAGCTGGTGAATGAGACCCTGCTCAAAGAGAACTATGATTCCATCATCCTGAATGGCGCCTCCTCCGACTACCGCGCCAACATCCAGGCCGCCGGAGCAGCCGCTGCAGGCGCGAAGATCAACGTATACCGCGCCCAGGACCAGATCGAGGCGGATTTCCAGGAGATCATCAGCCTCCTCAGGAGCTATCAGAACGATCCCACCAGCATGACCAGCTATTACCCTGCGGCGCAGCTCCTCGCCTATGTGAAGGGACTGAACAGCTCCATCAGCGCCATGGTCACCGACGGTCATGGGCAGCCTCTCGGCTCCGGCCGGACCGGGCATTACAGGAACCTGTGGACGTACGTCGGCAGCGGAGACGATCTCCTGGTGAAAGAGATCAAGCTGGGGGATATCTACAAAGCCCAGATCCAGATGGACAGCCTCATTGCCGAGGGGTACTCCAACGTCGCGGACCGCTATAACCTGAATGCCCTGCGGGCGCTGGAGAGCATGAGCAGTATTGCGGGCACTGCCTTTGGCGCCGTCGCAGCCGATCCCGTGGTGGGCTTTGCGTCCAGCGCCATGAGCCTGATGCTGGATACCTCGACCTATGTCAGCGCCCAGGATACCCTCGATCGGGCGAACACCTACAATCTGGCAAAGGCCAGCGCGGACCTGAGCGTCACCGGAAACCTCATGCTGTCCCGTGTGCTCTCCATGGCGGCAGACCTGAAGTCCGTCTTCCAGACGATGGACGGCTGGCGCAAGGTCGACCCGGAGCTGCCCCTCACCCTGGTCACCGCGGACGTGGCCGATGCCGTGGCCGCGCCGGATTCCGACGGCGCTTACGTCACGGCGGCGATCTCCGTCCGCAATGACCACAGCGGCAGCGTCACGGTCGCGCCGGAGGTGGAGATCTACGACAGCTTCGGCTTCGTGGATTCCTATACCATGGGCAGCAAAACCATCGCGCCGGGAGAGACGGGAGAATTCATCGAAACGCTGGCGCTTCCGGTGAGTATGCTCCGGGATATGGGCGGCTACGTGGCGGTGTTCACCTTCGCCGCCTCCGAGGCGGAGACCATGACCATCGCGCCGACCTTCGGACCTTACGCCACGCACTTCACCGTGGGCACCGCCGAGACCCTCGCTTACCTCAGAGCCAACGAGATCGCCAGCCAGCCTCTTGGGGGCACCCTGGCGGCGGGGGAGAGCCGGAGCGCTGAGATCACCGTACCCGAAGGCAGCACCCTGCGGATCTTCGCCGCGGCGCTTCCGGGCAGCGCCCTGAGCCTCACGGTCACCGGCGCCGGACAGCAGAAGACCCATGACCACCTGAATGAAAAAGACTTCATCCTGATCCCCGCGGCGTCGGGGACCTACACCGTGACCATCGCCAACAGCGGGGAGACGGACTTCGACTATGACCTCTCAGCGGTGGCCACCCCGGATATGGGGGCGGTGCTGGGCCTGGCCATGCCCTACGCGAGCGTGATCGCCGGTCAGTACAGCTATGAGACGGACAGCGGCACCGTTTCCGGCACCCGCGCCTCCCTGCCCGTTTCCCTCTATGAGACGGGGCTGGCAGAGGGCATGGCGGTCCGCGTCGAGGCGTCTGAGCTGTCGAATGGCGAGAATACGATCCCGGGAGCCGCCCTGACAGACGTCCTCACGGATGAGACCGTGGACAGCACGGTCACTCTGGCAGCGGGCGGCGGCAAGAAGCTGCTGCTGGTCTACCGTCCGAATGAGACCACGCCTCCCGGTGAGTACAGCGGCACCGTGACCTTTACCCTCAGCGCTGAGCAGTTTGAGGCGGAGCTCTCCCCCTATGCATGGACAGAGACCGCCGCAGGCTGGCAGTTCTCCGTCCCGGTGAAGGTCCGGGTGGAGACCGCAGTTCCCGCAGTCCCCGCGATCATCTCCGCCGCAGTGGTGGGCGATTACATCCGGGTAAGCGGTTGGTCTGAACCCGGCAGCTCCGTCATCATCTACATGGCGGGGAGTGAGACAGACGGCGGAGTCGTCAAGTCCATCGTCCAGGCCGAGGCCGACGGTTCCTTTACGGAGAGACTGCTCCCCGAGGGCAGCGGCACCTGGTATGTCTATGCCGTAGCCCAGAGCACCGGCGGCTCCGCCAGCGCCCCCTCAGAGCGGTCGGCGGTGACGGTACGCACAGGGGATACTACGGCCCCCGTCATTGCGCTCACTGCGCCGATGACGAACGTTCAGCTCGTCCGTGCGGTACAGAAGATCAGCTTCACCGTCACCGAGAGCGAGAGCGCATTGACCGGTCTCCCCGGGGTAAAGGTGGACGGAAGCCCGCTGGAGGTCCGGAATGTGAACGGCCGCAGCTACGAAGCCGACTGCAATATCACGGAAGGCACGCATACCATCACCATATCCGCCGTGAGCGAGGGCGGAACCACCACCGAATACTACACCGTGATCGTGGGCGGCAATGTGGAAGCGGTGCTGAATGTCGGCGTCGCCGGAGCCGAGGTCACCCTGAACGGCGAGACCCGGCAGACCGGGGCGGACGGGACCGTATCCTTCAATGTGGAACCGGGCAGCTATCCCTACAGTATTGTGAAGGATGGCTATCTCCCCGTGACCGGTACGATGAATGTCACCCCGGCGAACAGAACGGTCAGCATAACCCTTACGGAGGCAATGACGATCCGGGTAAAGGTCACTGATGCAGCCGGAGAGCCCCTTGCCGGAGCCAGGGCGGTCTTCGGAGACTACAGCGGCCAGACTGACGAAAACGGCATTGCGGAGATTCTGGTCCCCTACGGCGAATACCGGTACACAGTCTCGGCTGCAGGCTATCTCACGAAGTCCGGCAGCGTGACCGTGACTGCAGACGGCACAGACGAGCTGGAAGTGACCCTGGCCGTAAACACTTCAGGCAAGTATCCTGTCTATATGCGCCTCGTGAATGCCCTCGGGAACGGCGTTTCCGGCGCTGACGTGACCTTCGGCGGCGAGACAGGGATCACGGATGAGAATGGAGAGGTCCTCTTCCTGTTGAGCGTAGGTAAGTATAATGCAGAGGTGAGCGCTGCGCAGTATCAGCCGGAGACTCTCACCGCCGCCGTGGACGCCGCCGGTCTGTCCCTCACCGTCACCCTCAGGCCTGCGGGGGCGGAATACGACGAGAAGTACGAGCTCCTGAGCCTCAGCGAGGGCTATACCGCCTATACCCAGGCGGTGGGAGGCGAGGAGATCCCCTCCGGCAGCTATCCCAGAGGTGCGGAGGACAGGTTCATCTATATCGCCGGGGCTGAGGGCGAGCGGGTGCCCATGCTGATCCCTCTCCTGGACCCCTACAGCAGCGATTGGGGCGAAGTGTCCTACGTCTGGGCGGAGGATCATGGCAGCGTGACGGCCACGCGGACACATCAGTATAACGAGACCCATGTGGAGAGCGAAACGGCGGCCGCGAGCTCCGAAGTCACCAGGGCGCCCACATGTGAGGCGTCCGGCGAGACGACCTGGACCTCTGCAGCCTTTGCCAATCCGGTCTTTGCGGTACAGACCTTCAAGGCGGACGACATTGCCCCTCTGGGACACGATTGGGGCGAGGCGGTCTATACCTGGTCCGATGACCGGAGCACGGTCACGGGGACGATAGTCTGCCGCCGTGACGGAGCGCATCAGATCACCGAGACAGCCAGCACCACATCCAGCGTAATTGCCGAGCCGAGCTACGATGCAGAGGGCAGCATCCTGTACAGGGCGGTCTTCACCAACACAGCCTTTACGGTGCAGGAAAAGACTGTCGACATCCCCATGCTCAGCAGTGCGGACGTGAACGGAGACGGCGCGGTGGATACGGCGGACTTCCGCAGGCTGCTGTTCTGGTCCCTTTACGGTCCTGCAGAGTGGCCGCTGGGCGGGAGTGATGAACACTTCGACTTCAATGGCGACGGCACGACCGACATACAGGACGCGGTGACATTCGCGTTCCGGGAGGGTCTTGTGAGCAGCGGCGTTCCGGGCTTCCTGGTCATTGCCGCCTATGATAACGGCCGCATGACTGCCTGCGCTGTACTGGACAAGAACGGAACCCTGAGCGACAGCCGTATCGCAGAGTTCAAGGCTGCGGGAGAGGTGAGAGCCTTCTTCCTGAGCGCCGACTTTAAGCCGCTGGCGGAAGCGGTCAGATAGCAGGGAAGGGATCGAGAAAAGGTCCCCAGAAGCAGGAGGCGCCCAAGCGCAAAGCAGCCTGGGCGCCTCCTGTAATAAGCGTACAGAACTAAAAAAGAAACTGCCTGTTTCCAAACGGAAACAGGCAGTTTTGGAGCTGCTGCCCGGATTCGGACCGGGGACCTCATCCTTACCAAGGATGCGCTCTACCGACTGAGCTACAGCAGCATGGCGACCCGGAACGGGCTCGAACCGTCGACCTCCAGCGTGACAGGCTGGCGTTCTAAACCGACTGAACTACCGGGCCAAAAGCTTGTACATCATAGCATTGAGAGCGAAAATTGTCAAGACATAATTGAAAAAATTTTGAGCGCGGGCCAATTCGGTTTACTCTCCAGACGAAGCGACTCGCCGGTGAGGGGATGCCGCAGCCGAAGGGCGCAGCAGTGAAGGGCCTGCATGCTCTGTCCCATGTCCTCGCTCCGGGCCAGGGACTCCGGCGTGCCGTACAGACGGTCCCCCAGCAGAGGCCAGCCCATGGCGGCGCAATGGACCCGGATCTGGTGGGTGCGCCCCGTATACAGCCGCAGGCGCAGCAGGCTGATCCCGTCCCGGCTCTCCAGGAGGGTATAGGCCGTGGAGGCCGGGTCCCCCGGTCCTCCCGCCTCCCGGCGCAGATCCCGGGGATCCGGCCGGCGGATGGGCAGATCGATGCGGCCCATGGGGGGAGAGGGGACGCCCAGGACGGCGGCAAGATAGAGCTTTTCCGTCTCCTCCTCCGCCAGCGCATCCCCCAGGAGCCGGCAGGCCCAGGCGTTTTTGGCAAAGAGAATGACGCCGCCGGTATCCCGGTCCAGACGGTCCACAGCGTGGCAGCCGTCGCTGCCGCCGGCCTGCAGATAAGCCCAGACCCGGTTGGCCAGGGTGCCGGTCAGCCTGCTGTGTGTGGGATGCACGATGACGCCCTGGGGCTTATTCACCGCCAGCATCAGCTCGTCCTCATACAGGATGCGCAGCCCGCCGGGCTCCGGCGGATAGGCGGGGGGCTCCTCCCAAAGCTCCACCTGCACCAGGTCCCCGGCGCACAGCGGCCGGGAAGCAAAAGCGGGACTGCCGTTTACCAGTAGTCCCTGTTTTTGTTTGGCTCGTCTCAGCTGCGCCGCGCTGAGCCGCAGCGCCGTGCGGCAGAGGCTTTGCAGGGTGCTTCCGGCCTTGTCCGGCCCTACGGTATACCGCAGCGTCACGCCGGGAAGTAGGGGTCCAGGAGAGCGGCCGCCTTCTGGGCGTCCGCAGAGACGCAGACCAGCAGCGTGTTGTCCCGGACGCGCACCTGGGCGTTTTCCAGCTTGGGCACCTCGCCGGGGGCGTAGTCCTGATACGTGGATTTCTGGAAGTCCAGCCGGACGTCCACAGCCGCCCGCACGACCTCCAGCACGGCGGCATTCTCGCAGCGGAAAATGCTGATCTCCTCTGCGGTGGCCCCGGAGGAGAGCCAGAAGAACATCTCCGCACCCTCCGCATCCGTCAGACCGTAAAGAAACGCGCCGATATCCGCGTCCGCAGGCTCCAGCTCATCGGAAAACACGCCGCCGTCCAGCAGGGAAGCGGCCAGGGCGTCCGGCGCGGGCAGAGCCTTCAGCGGCTTCTTGCCGCAGGCGACCATGAGGGATGCGATGAGCAGCAGCGAAAGGAGCAGGGTGATGGTTCGTTTCATGGCTTGACCTCCAGTACGGTGTGGGTCTGCAGGTATTCCCGCCAGGCCTTGTAATACTTGCTGTAGGGGTGGATGCCGTCAAAGGCGCCGCCGGCGGGCAGGTCGCCGTTTTCGTTGGCCATGCTGGAATAGACGTCCAGATAGTGGGCTTCCTTTTCCGCGGCCAGGTCCTTGATGAGCTCGTTATACCGGCGGACCCGCTTGTTGTTGAACACGGAGCCGCTCTCGCTCTGGGCCGCCGTCACCGGCGTCATGCTCTGCAGATAGATGGCGGCCTTGGGCTGCAGCTCCCGGATCCTGTCGATGAGCTTGCCGTAGCGGGTGTAAAAATCCTCGTCGCTCAGGCTGATCTCATTGATGCCCAGCTCGATATAGACCTTGCTGTATTCCTTCTGGGACATGGCGTCCAGAATGGTGACGTAAACGCCGCCGCCCTTGTTGATGGCCTTTTCATAATAGATATTCATGACGCTGATGGACTGGGTGGCAAAATAGTCCGGCGTTTTCAGGCCGCTGTAGAGCATGAAGCCCTGGGCCAGGGAGTTGCCGATAAACACGGAGTCCGAAAAGAAATCGTCGTCCACCGCTTCGCTGGCCGGGATCGTATCCCCCCATTTGTAATCCGAAAGGGGATTGCCGCTGCCGTCCATAAAGATGCACTGGGTCTTTTCGGGGGGGATGAAGCCCGGCGCGCCGCTGGGGACGGGGGACTCCGCAGGCTCTGCCTCACCGCCCCCGGGCTCCTCCGAGGGCTCCTCCGAGGGTTCCGGGGAGGGCTCCGGGGAGGGCTCCGGCGAAGCTTCGGGCGAGGGCTCCGGCGACAGGTCCGGCGGGGAGACCGGTTCTTCGGTGACCCGGAGCTCATCCACCACCGGCGGCTCCCGCACCATGGAGATATCCGCCGTAGGCCGGGGGGCTTCCGCCTGGGCGGGCAGAGCCCGGAAATAGGAGGCGCGGGCCAGACAGACGAAAAGCGCCGCCGGTACGATCCAAAGAACGGCAGCCAACAGCATGCGCCAGGTCCGTTTGTTGACTTTTTTCTTATGGGAGTATACAGCCACGCTTCCTATGCCTCCTGCACCTTGCTCCGTTCATCATAACAAAACCGCGGGGAACGCGCAACACAAATTTGCGTTTTTTCGACGGTCTTTTTCGGGACGCTGCCGTACGGGAAAAAGGGTATGGAAATACGGGGCGGTCTATGCTAAAATCAGCGTGTCCCGCCCGGAATACGGGCGGAGAAAGGAAGGAAAACACATGAAAAAGCAGAGCGTCAAGCTTATCGTCCTTCTGGCCGCGGCCATGCTGCTGCTCCTGAGCGGCTGCAAAAAGGAAGCGAAGCAGGATCCGGATTCCCCCTATCTCTCCGGCCTGCACCATGTGGAGCTGGTCATCCGGGACTACGGCACCATCAGCCTGGAGCTGGATGCGGATACCGCCCCCATCAGCGTGACGAATTTCATCAATCTGGCGAAGGACGGCTTCTATGACGGCCTGACCTTCCACCGGATCATCGAAGGCTTTATGATGCAGGGCGGCGGCGTTGACGAGGAGGGCAACCCCAGGCAGGCCAGCTCCATCAAGGGCGAATTCAGCCTCAACGGCGTCAAGAACGACATCAAGCATGAACGGGGCGTGATCTCCATGGCCCGGGCGAACGACTACAACAGCGGCAGCGCCCAGTTCTTCATCGTCCACAAGACCAGCCCGCACCTGGACGGGGCCTACGCCGCCTTCGGCCATGTGACGGAGGGCATAGAGATCGTGGATGAGATCTGCGAGAACACCCCGGTGGTGGACGGCAACGGTTCCGTCGCGCCCAGATACCGCCCGGTGATCGAGACCATCCGGGTGGTGGACTGAACCGTGGAAGTCCTTGCTCCCGCCGGAGGCCCCGAACAGCTCCGCGCCGCCGTCCGCAGCGGCGCGGATGCCGTATACCTGGGCACCGGCGCCTTCAATGCCCGGCGCAGGGCGGAAAATTTCGCCGGCGAGGGACTTGCTCAGGCCGTGGCCTACTGCCACGGCCGGGGCGTCCGCGTCCATGTGACCGTGAACACTCTGGTGCGGGACGGCGAGCTGGAGGAGCTGTACCGGACGGCTGAGGAGATCGCCCGCAGCGGCGCGGACGCCGTGATCCTCCAGGATCTGGCCGCCGCGGAGATCTTCCGCCGCTGCGTCCCGGAGCTGAAGCGCCACGCCTCCACACAGATGACGATCCACAATGCGGAGGGGGCCGCAGCGGCACAGGAGCTGGGCTTCAGCCGCGTGATCCTGGCCCGGGAGCTGAGCCTGGAGGAGATCCGGAGGATCCACGAGGCCGTGGACGTGGAGCTGGAGTGCTTCGTCCACGGCGCCCTGTGCATGGGCTTTTCCGGCCAGTGCCTGCTCTCCGCCTTCCTGGGGGATCGGAGCGGCAACCGGGGCCTCTGCGCCCAGCCCTGCCGCCTGGATTTCCGGGCGGGGGAGCGGGACTATGCCCTTTCCCTCAAGGATGCCTGCCTGATCCCCTGCTGCCGGGAGCTGGAGGAGGCGGGCGTCAGCTCCCTCAAGATCGAAGGCCGCCTCCGGAGGCCGGAGTATGTGGCCGCGGCGGTGGACGCCTGCCGCAAGGCGCTGGCGGGGGAGACCCCCGACCTGGGGGACCTGGAAAAGGTCTTTTCCCGCTCTGGCTTTACCGACGGCTATCTCCGGGGTCAGCGGGATCTCACCATGTTCGGCCGCCGCACGGAAGCGGACAAGGCGGATTCCGCCGCGGTGCTGGGCAGGCTCAGCGGCCTCTACCGGCGGGAGCTGAGCCGCATCCCCGTGGATATGACGCTCACCCTCCGGCCCGGGGAAAAGGTGCTCCTCACCGCCTCCGACGGCCTGCGGGAAGCGGCAGTCGCCGGCCCGGAACCGGAGCCGGTCCTCAGCCGGGAGCCGGATCTCCGGAGCCAGCTGGAGCGCACCGGCGGCACCCCCTTCCTTCTGCGGGAGCTGAAAGCGGACGTGGTCCCTGGCTGGACGGCGAAGCTCAATCCCCTGCGGCGGGAGGTCCTGGAAAAGCTGCTTTCGCTGCGGGAGCAGACGGAACCGTGGCCGGTGATGGGGGCGTTTCATCCTTTGCCGCAGGACAGAAATAAAGCGCAGCCGAGGCTGCGGCTGCGCTTTGAAACAAAGGATCAGTTTTTCGACCTTCCGGAAGCGGAAGCGATCTATCTCCCCGTGGAGGAGCTGGACGGGGAACTGGCGGAGAAGCATGGGCATAAGCTCATCGGCGAAATGCCCCGTCTCCTGTTCCCCGGCAGGGAGGAAGCCCTGGCGGAGCGGCTGCGCTCACTGAAAGCCGGGGGCCTCACGACCCTCTGCGCCGGGAACCCCGGCACGGTGCGCCTGGCGCGGGAGCTGGGCTTCCGGGTCTCCGGCGGCTTTGACCTGAATATCCTCAACAGCCTTGCCCTGGCGGAATGGGCGGCCCTGGGCGCGGAGGAAACGCTGCTGTCGCCGGAGCTGCGCCTGACGGGGGCGGAAAAACCGGGCGGCGGCATCCCCCGGGGCGTCGTGGCCTACGGGCATCTGCCCCTGATGCTCTTCCGCTGCTGCCCCATGCAGGGCAAGCTTGGCTGCGGCGGCTGCAGCGGGAGGCGGCAGCTCACCGACCGGCAGGGGGAGAAGTTCACCGTCCTCTGTCACCGGAAGCAGTATTCGTCCCTTCTGAACCCGGTGCCCCTCTATATCGGGGACAG
>JAEEGG010009636.1_pt1 | contig 21591 bp, 15 predicted proteins | sample 9134161 | NCBI WGS metagenome assembly JAEEGG01 (sample SAMN16246543, study PRJNA631951) | gut metagenome | biome: gut microbiome; feature: rumen; material: CR-attached | host: Bos | place: Iran: Karaj | collected 2018-10
CTGATTGATGTCGAATGCACCATCTTCAGCCTGAACCTTAGTCTGAGCATTCATACTAACTGCTGCAAAAAGAGCAATTACACTAAGTAAAATTTTCTTCATAATTTTAATAATTTAAATAAGTTAGGTTATAAAGATAGAAATAAGTCTAATGCAAATTCATACAATAATCGGATGCAAAGATACATGCTTATTCTGATTAGAGCAAATAATTATCCGACAAAAATAGATGATGTTACAATTGATAATAGTTTTTGATACAAATTGAAAAATATCTTTAGAAAATATCCCTATTTAAACGTAACTTCATGTCTGATGATAACGAATAAGACCAGCCAAAGGAGTCTTCAGAACCGTACCAAGTTTATAGCCCAAACGCTCTGCTGCCTCATGAAGCTCATCCTGATAATACCACGCTACACTGCCTACAAATGACACAGGGAGATCTTGACGACAATATGGACTGATATGATAGCGCAGGAAATCGATGAAATTCTGGACTACTACACCCCTGACCTCGGAATCATCAAGATGATTTGTAATGAACTCCGAAAGAGAAGCAAGAAAGCGATTTGCCAAAGGCTGACGATAGACGCGTTTGATGATTTCAGCCAACGTCAACTTAGTCTCTTTTTCAAATGTTTCACGGATATTATCTGACAAAATACCACCATACAAATCATGAATAAACCGTTTGCCAAGCACAGCTCCACTACCCTCATCACCGAGAATATAGCCTAATGCCGGTGTGTGTTCAACAATAGTCTTGCCATCATAAAGGCAAGAATTAGCGCCTGTTCCTAAAATACTGGCAATGCCTTCATTACGACCGCAAAGGGCACGAGCTGCACCCAACAAGTCGCTATGAGCTTCAACAATCTGAGCCTGTGGAAATGTCTCGCGAAGCAAAACTGTCATGAGCGTTTCCATCTCAGGACGTATACCACTACCATAAAAATATACAGCAAGTGGAAATTGAGGTGTCAGGATGGCCGAACTTCTCAGTTTCTGGACTTCCGGATTGGAAGCCATCAGAGAAACAAACTCTTCACGAAGGATTCGGACAATCTCTTCACGCGACTGGTGAACAGGGTTAATACCTTGTGTGTTAAGGACAACAGGTTGAGAGGCGCCAGTCACAATGGCCCAATCAGTTTTGGTGCTTCCACTATCAGCTATTAGTATCATAATACTTCAATAATTTTATGGTTACGGCTGCAAAAGTAACAAAAAAAGATATAAAACTGCAAGATTATGGCTCTTTTTTTCTTAAAACTATGAGAATTTGTGTACCTTTGCACTCTAAAAATAAATAAGTACGAAAAAGACAGATGAAACGCTTTTTTCTCATATTCATCATTTTGGCATCCTTTTGTATTGACGCAGGAGCCGTATTAAAAGAGAAAGATCTAGAGCAGACGCTCACTATTCTTCAGGCGGAGTTAGAGCAGTACAACAACGAACTCTCCGTGCGCAGCGTTGCGCGTAGGGAACGTACAAAGCGACTGATTACCCAACTGTTGCAGACGATGAAACGTGCCGACCAGAATGCGCTGATGCTTTATTCACAGCAGCAGGACAATGTGTTCGACCTGACCTATGCTTGTCATGAGGCGACCAAGCAATTCAACGACTTCAACAGGCAGCGGTTGCCCTTTACAGATTTCTTGGAGAAGACAGAGAGAGATATCGCCCGCTACGATAGTCTGATACAACGTCTGGAAAGTATGCCCGACGTGACTATGACCAAATATGGCAACCTGAAGCGCGACACCTGCTTAGTGCTGGCCAAGAACATCAATAAGATGCTGCAAGGCAATGCCCAGCAACTGAGGCGGAATATCCGGTTTTACAACACGACAGAGCGGCGTCTGAAAGAGCAAAATGAATATGCACATAAGCGATATAGCGAAATTCAGAGAAACATCTTCATCAATGGTGGTGACAGCTACCTGACATTACTCGGGCATTTCGACAGAAGTTGGAAACAGCTCAACGACGCCGTACAAAAGAAGTACAATCTTGACCCCGAAAGCAAATCACAGTGGAGCCTCACCTGGATACTGGGCACGTTTGTCGCAATCTTTATCTATGTGATTATTGCCATTGTACTCAACCAGCTATTCTTCCGGTTCCTGATGCCCACACGGTTCCGCACTGAGGAGTTCATGAAGAAACGCTTCTGCATTATCATGGCGACAACCTCAATCACCTTTGCCATTATTCAAGGAGCTATCTTTGTGATTGGAACAGGCCAGAATTATCCATTCCTTTATATGGCAGCCAGTCTGCTCGTGGAGTTTGCGTGGCTGTTAGGTGTTATCCTCACCTCACTACTTATGCGCGTAAAAGGCGATCAGTTGGGTAGTGCTACCCGAATCTATTCACCGTTGATTGCAGTGGGATTTATTGTGATTGGCTGTCGCATCATCCTAATTCCCAACGAACTGGTGAACTTCATGCTACCACCGGTGCTATTGATCTGCGCACTTTGGCAATGGATCGTCATCCGCCGTCATAATCAGAACATCCCCCGCTCCGACATCTTCTACACCTACATTTCGCTGACCGTATTCATCGCCTCAGTGGTCAGCTCCTTTATCGGCTATACGCTGTTGGCCGTACAGTTGCTCATCTGGTGGATCATGCAGTTGACCTGTATCCTGACCATCACCTGTATCAGCCGCTACTTGGAGATTTATGCAAAAAAGAAGCGGTTGGCAGAAAAGCCCATCACCCAGACATGGGGCTACCTCATGGTGGAAAAGATGATTCTGCCCGTACTGAGTGTGATATCCATCATGCTGAGTATCTATTGGGCAGCCAACGTGTTCAACCTGAGCGATATGTGCTGGCGTTTGTTCAAATACAATTTTATCGATATGGAAAACCTAAAGGTTTCTTTCCTCAAATTATCGATGGTCATCACTATGTGGTTCGTATTCCGCTATATCGCAATGACAATACTGGCCCTTCTCAAAGTACATTTCGAAATCAAGGATCCTTCTACGGCTGCATCGAAGGAAATGATGGGAAAGAATGTCATTCAGGTGTTCATTTGGGGTATCTGGCTCATGCTCTCGCTTTCGATCATGCACATCAGCGTGGCCTGGTTGCTGGCTATCTCCGGCGGTCTCTCCACTGGTATCGGTTTCGCCTCAAAGGATATCATCGAGAATATCTACTACGGCGCATCGCTGATGGCCGGACGTATTAAGGTCGGCGACTGGATACAGATAGAAGGAACAATGGGAAAAGTAATGTCTATCAACTACACATCGACCGTCATCGAGTCGCTGTATGGTGAAGTGATCACCTACCAGAATGCCCAGCTCTTCACGAAGAACTATAAGAACTTGACAAGAAATCATGGATATGTGCTGGTGGTGATCCCCTTTGGTGTGGCCTACGGTTCCAATCTGAAAGAGGTGACTAACCTTGTGGAAGGAACACTCAACAATATGCATCACCAGTGGATAGACCAGACGAAACGGGTGAAATGTGTTGTCTCGGAAATGGCCGACTCCAGCGTGAACTTCAAGCTATTTGTGTGGGCTGATGCTCCCAAACAGTCCTATGTCATCAGCGACGTACTCAAGTGCGTCTACGACACACTGAACACCAACGGCATCAGCATCCCCTTCCCACAACGCGACGTTCATCTTATAAAAGAGTAAAAAAAATCATTCTATTATTTGGTGGTTTAGAAGAAAATACGTATTTTTGCAAAATCATTATGAATAATAACATAACCATTATTGCAGGTCCTTGCGTCATTGAGTCGGCTGAGTTGCTTGACATCGTTGCGCGTAAGTTGGTGGAAATCAACGCCAAACTAGGTACTGACATCATTTTTAAGGCTTCATTCGACAAGGCTAACCGTACCTCCATACACTCCTTCAGAGGTCCTGGGCTGGAGCACGGGCTGCAGATGCTGGGTGATATCAAGGAGAAATATGGTTTGAGGATTCTTACCGACATCCATGAGCACGAACAGGCAGCCCCCGTAGGTGAGGTATGCGATGTCATTCAGATTCCCGCTTTCCTCTGTAGACAGACAGACCTGCTTGTGGCTGCTGCCAAGACTGGCCGTATCGTCAATATCAAGAAAGCACAGTTCCTGAGTGGTAAGGACATGAAATATCCTGTAGAGAAAGCCCGTGAGGCAGGTGCGAAGGACGTATGGTTGACAGAACGCGGCAACATGATGGGATACAACAATCTGGTAGTCGATTTCCGAAACATTCCCGACATGCATGAGATTGTCCCCACAGTCATCATGGACTGTACCCACAGCGTGCAGCGTCCTGGTGGCAGTGAAGGCAAGACGGGCGGTGACCGTCGTTTTGTACCACAGATGGCCTTGGCAGCCAAAGCCTTTGGTGCTACCGGCTATTTCTTCGAGGTACATCCCGACCCTGACAAGGGACTGAGTGATGCCGCCAACATGCTCGAGCTGGACAAGCTGGAACCCCTGGTAATGAAATTGGTTAATGACTGACATTGATTTGAACATGACATCTAAAGAATACGCCATACAATGTTTCAAGGATGAGGCAGAAGCTGTGCTCGGACTGATTCCTCAACTCGACGGCAGTTTTGACGAGGCTGTCAAACTGATGTACGAGTGTAAGGGGAAAGTCATTGTGACGGGTGTCGGCAAGAGCGGACACATCGGTGCGAAGATTGCTGCTACACTCTCCTCTACTGGAACCCCGTCATTCTTTATCAACCCGCTCGACGTGTTTCACGGAGATTTGGGTGTAATGACCTCTGACGATGTGGTTCTTGCGATCTCTAATTCTGGGCAGACAGACGAGTTATTACGTTTCATCCCCATGGTGCTCCATATGGCTATACCCATTATCGGCATGAGCGGCAATCCGGAGTCCTTATTGGCAAAATACTCTACGTGTCACTTGAACGTGAGTGTGAAGAAAGAAGCCTGTCCGCTGAACCTGGCTCCCACCAGTTCTACAATGGCCCAGTTGGCAATGGGCGATGCCTTGGCTATCGCACTTATCGAACTGCGTCATTTCCAGCCCCGCGATTTCGCCCAGTTCCATCCAGGTGGGGAACTCGGCAAACGTCTGCTCACAACAGCACAGGACGTGATGCGTTCCGACGACATGCCTGTATTGCCGCCAGAGATGCATCTCGGCGAAGCCATCATCTTAGTCAGCAAGGGTAAACTCGGCTTGGGGATTGCAGAGGTCAATGGGGAGATTGTCGGTCTGATAACTGATGGCGATATCCGCCGTGCTATGGAGAAATGGCAGGCAGAGTTCTTCGACCATACGGTGAACGATATCATGACGCGCACCCCGAAGACAGTGAAGCCAGAAACTAAAATTACGGAGATTCAGAGAATTATGAATAAATACAAGGTACACTCAGTTCTGGTTACCGACGATCAGCACCATCTGCTGGGCGTGGTCGACCATTACTCTTGTATGATATAAAGAAAAATAGGCCTTATGAAGATCATTAAAAAAATATTGTTTGCATTGCTGCTCACCCTGCCTTTGGCTGCGGTAGCCGACTATTTATTTAAAACGCTTGATGCGCGTGAAGGTTTGACATCCAGTCAGGTCAACTGTATCCTGAAAGACTCTCGCGGCTTCGTATGGTTTGGAACGCCTGCAGGTCTCTATCGCTTTGACGGCTATACGTTCAAGAACTTCCAGAGCGATTCTCAAGATGGTTCTTCCCTGAACGACAGTTACATCAACACTATCCAGGAGACACTCGACGGCAATCTGCTGATTGAGACATCATCAGGCTATTGTGTCTATCACCCACAGACGGAGAGTTTTGAGCGCGACATGAAACAGACTTTCGCCAGAATGGGTATTGAGACCATTCCGAGTATCGTTTACATCGACCGCCACAAGAATCTCTGGGGAGCCATTCCCAATAAGGGCGTTGTCTGCTATAATCAGCAACAGCAACTACTATTTGAGTTCGGCTACACTGATGACTCTCATGGTGTGCCTCAAGGAGTCGTCTGTTCCATCGGCGAATGTCGCGACGGTGCGATTATTGTCTATGACGATGGCCGAATGGTATGCTGCGACGTGATGCATCAGCAACACACGGTATGGGCCACCTCGAGCATCCCCGGACTCAAGCAGAAAAGAAACAAGTCATTAAGAGCCTTTGCCGACCAGATGGACAACATATGGCTGTATGGACAAGGCACCCTATTCATGTATAACAAGAGTTCCGACGAATGGAGCGCCTCTGTTGGAGAGCGCCTTGGTCTGACAGGTCTGGGTGTTGACAGAAACATCAATGGTATGGCTGGTGACAAAAACGGGAACATCTGGATCGCATCCGATCAGCTGGGACTGTTGAAGATGAATCTCAACACCCACGAGATAGAGTCCATAACGCCACGAAACATCAACGAGAACCCACAGTCAATCGACCACGTGAGCATCCAAAGCGTCTATGTCGATGATACGGATCTGCTATGGGTAGGCACTGAGAAGTCTGGTGTGGCTTTCTGTGGAGAGAACATCTACCGCTTCGGTGCCCGTCATATTGGCGACATCACCGCCATTGCTCAGGATGCAAACGGCACGATTTGGTATGGTACTAGCAGCAAAGGTGTTATTGGTTATAACGGACCGTTGGCCAGTCTGAAAGTATCGGCAATGGCAACGACACCTGACGGTAGCCTGTGGGTTGGATCCAAGCGTAATGGACTGACGCGTATCAAAGGTGGCAGCACAACGATCTACTCATTGGCAAAAGACAGTGTCTCCACACTGATCGACGACCATGTCAATGCCCTCTGCACGGATAAGATTGGTAACTTGTGGATTGCCACCAATGGTGGTCTGCAGGTCTATAACCCACGCATGAACACATTCTCTTCATATACACGTGAGAATGGCAAATTAAGCACGAACAACATCACCAGTCTTTTCTATAACCACAACGGCAAGAGCAATGATCTCTTTATCGGAACGGCAGAAGGACTCGTCATTCTGAACCTTTCGAATACGGAGAAGACGGTTCTGACGGGCAACCCATCCAACACCAAGTCGTTTACGAATAACTATATTACCCAGGTGCTTCAGGATTCCCGCGGTCTGTTATGGATCGGTACCCGTGAAGGTCTGAACATCCTCAACATGGAAAATGACAGTCTGAACCATCTGACAGAGAAGCAAGGACTTTGCAATAATAACATTTGTGGTATTGCCGAGGACAAGAACCATAATATGTGGATAACAACAAGCAGCGGTGTCAGCCGTATTGTGGTTCAGCGAAATCATGAGGACGGTTCTAACAACTATGGTCTCTACAACTACACGACAGCCGACGGTCTGCAGAGCAATGAGTTTAACCCTGGCGCCATTATTACGCAGAATGACGGTAATGTGTTGTTAGGCGGCATCTATGGTGTGAACTGGATAGCCCAGAAATCCTCCGACGAGAAAAATGACTTACCCCGTGTGATGCTCACACAGCTGTTTTTCGGTGAAGAAGAGATTCTGACGGGTCATGTGTACGATAACCGTGTGGTTCTGCCACAGGCACTCAATGAAACCAACAAATTGGAACTGGGCCATAATCAGACCACTTTCACCATCAAGTTCGCAGCAGGTAACTACAACCAGAGCGAGCGCCTCCAGTTTATGTACTGGATGGAAGGTAAGGACGAAGACTGGCGCAATGGTAACGCCCTGACGCATGGTGTTACCTTCAAAGACCTCTCCAGCGGCCGATATGTCCTCCATGTGAAAGCCATCAGTGCCGATGGTGCTGTCAGCAATCAGGAGCGTACGCTTGCCATCAACATCGAACGCCACTGGCTTCTCTCCTGGTGGATGATCGCTGCTTATATTATCATTGCACTCGTGATACTCTATTTCTGGCGCATTGGTATCAAACAGATCTCTGTTATCAAGGCCCGAAAGAAAGCTGTTATTCAGGAACTCGCCATGCAACGTGAGGAGATTAAGGCTGCCAGCGATGATCTCCGTCAGCCAATGGCACGCATGACCTCTATTATCAGTAACCTGACAGAGAGGGAACAGTCACTCGAGGAACGTGAGCAACTGAATGCCCTCCACTCACAGATGCTGCAGATCATCACCCGTGTAAGTGATATGCAGACTAATCTTGAGAATCCTGAGGAAAAGGCGAAGAATGCCGTACACGACCGTCTGGAACTGAATGGACGTGGAGAAATCGAACTGCCAGAGATTGCAGACCACACCCTCACTACCGAGACGACTCACTCGCGTGCTGCAATTGATGCCCCGACTATGAAGTTCACCGTGGTGATGATCGACGACAACGAGGACTTCCTGAAGTTTGCAACTACCCGTTTCAAGTATGTCTACAATTTCCATGCCTACAACGATATTGAGAAAGCTGCCGCCGATTTGGAAGAGATGCGTTGCGACATAGTCGTCTGTAAGCAGGATATGATGGGTATGACTGGTAGCGAGCTCTGTAACCTCTTGAAGACGAACCCCGTCACCCAGCGCATCAAGTTTGTGCTGATGACTGAGGGAGTACTTACCCCACAGGATATGCGCTCGCAGAACATCACGCTCTCTGCCGACGATTATCTCTCCAAGCCGTTCAATTTCCAGGATGCGACCATGCGCTTCAACAAGATTCTCGGTCTTGGTCCGTTGGATGCCAACAGCAACCTTATCGAAGGAGCCGAGACCCGTATGCTTGAAGACCGCAATGCCAGTATGACCACTGCTACTGAGACCTTCGACATGGGTGAGTACAAGCCGACAGAAGAGACAGGAACGGCAGAGGACGATCCGATGAACCGTGTAGAGACGAAGATTGTCAAGAATGCTCCCGTTGCTCCGCAACAGGTCTATGAAGTCGAGAAAGAGCAGGCTTATGAGAGCCTGACCGACTACTCCATGCTCGATGCGATGGATCAGCAGTTGTTGAAGAACATCGAACAGTATGTGCTGCAGAATATGAGCCGAGGTCAGATCAGTCTTGAAGAGATGGCCAATGCGATGGGTATGGGTCGTGTACCTTTCTTCCACCGTATCCGCAACCTCACCAACAAGACACCGGCAGAACTGGTGCGCGACATTCGTCTGAAGCATGCCTGCATTCTGCTGAAACGTACGAATATCAATATGAGTGAGTTGGCTACGAACATTGGTTTCATGACGGCCGAGAACTTTATCACCACCTTCAGGGAGAAGATGGGCATGACACCACTCGAATATAGATTAAAGCATCGTAAATGACAACAGAAAACAACCATTCAGCAGGAATAGTCACCATACTGTTCCTGCTGATTTCTCTCTATAGCCATGCACAATCCAGCGACTCTATTCTGGTAGCGGAGGTGCGCCGCGAAGGTATCACCTTCTCACAGGGGAACAGCGTACGCCTGCTCATGTCTGGTCGTGATAAGTTTGCCGATATGTTCGAGACAATCCGTCAGGCAAAGAGCAGTATCCACCTGGAATACTTCAATTTCCGAAATGACTCCATCGCCAACCTGCTCTTCGATATTCTTAGGGAGAAACGCAAGGAAGGTGTAGAGGTACGTGCCCTCTTCGACGGCTTTGGCAACGACTCCAACAATCAGCCTTTGAAGAAGGAGCATCTTCAGAAACTCCATGCCGACAGTATCAACATCTACGAGTTCGACCCCATCCGTTTCCCATGGGTGAACCATATCTGGCCCCGTGATCACAGGAAGATCGTGGTGATCGACGGAGAGGTGGCCTATACCGGCGGCATGAACGTAGCCGACTATTACATAGTAGGAACCGAACAGGTGGGCGAATGGCGCGACATGCATTGTCGCATTGAGGGGCCAGCCGTTAACGAGCTACAACAGATATTCCTCCGTATGTGGAAACGAGTCACGAAGGAAAACATTACTGACGCTAAGTATTTTCAGGGGAAGCCTGCCGGCAACAAAATGGTAGGCATCGCCAACCGAGAGCCTCATACCTCCAATGAAATCATGCGCCGTTTCTATGTCCATGCGCTTGATGCGGCCCAGGACTCCATCAAGCTCGTCAATCCATATTTTGCCCCAACGTCATCCGTCATCAAAGCCCTGAAGCGCTGTGCAGAACGCGGTGTAAAGATGGATATCCTCATGTCGTCAAAATATGATATTCCCTTGATGCCAGATGTTGTCATCTACAATATGAAGAAGCTTGCCAAGCGAGGAGCCCGCATCTGGCGTTACCGTCCTGGCTTCCACCACTCGAAGATCATGATGGTCGACGGCAAGTTCTGTACCGTAGGCAGCACAAACCTCGATGCCCGCAGCCTCCGCTACGACTATGAGATAAATGCGATTATCATCGACCCGGAGACCACGCATCAACTGGAGGAACGGTTCATGCAAGACACACAGAAGTGTGACTTGATGACAGAGGAGTCGTTAAAGAAGAGCCAGAACACCTGGCATAAGTTCAAGGGATGGTTCGGCCATCTGCTTACCTTTGTTCTATAGCCGATGAAACGCGATACGACCATTTCCGTCTGTAAAGGTATAGCCATTATTCTGATGGTGATTGCACATGCTGAGGCTCCTGGGCGGCTCTGCAGGTTTATCTTCGAATTCCACATGCCGCTCTTCTTCATCACCGCAGGCTATTTCTTCTCGCTGAAATACCTCAACGATGAAGCCACCTTCGTCAAGAAGCGGGTAAAAGGGCTTTACTGGCCTTTTGTCAAATGGTCTGTGTTTTTCCTGATCATCCACAACTGGATGTTCGACATCGGTATTCTCAACGAACAGTACGGCAACGAAGCGGGCGGCGTCACCCACCCCTACACCTGGCACCAGATCCAGCAGAACCTGTGGAACATCGTGACAGCAATGGGCGGCTACGATCAGTTTCTCTGTGGTGCCTTCTGGTTTTTCCGCGGTTTGTTCGTTGCCAGTCTCCTATACCTTATTATATATAAGGTTATGCAGTATATACTTCCGCAACGGTCAACGCATACGATACCCTACCTTATCTGTCTCATCATGCTGCTGCTCTGTGGCTGGAAAACTTATGAAGGGCTCAAGGTTATCAACCTCGTACAAGGTGGCTATCGCGATATGATGGGATGCTTCTTCTTCGGCTGTGGCTTTATCTTCCGACAGTTCGTCGACCAATACCGTTCATTGATCTCCCGCTATCATGCTGCCATCTGGACAACCATACTCTTTGCCATCGTCGTCTTCCTCTTCTCAGAGTATCTGACGGCTAACATGAACTGGCGATCTACCTATACCCAATTTTTATCCTTGCCCGTACCTGCACTGCTCGGGTTCCTGATGACCTATAACGTCAGTCAGTGGCTTGACCGACATGAGGGCCTTCTGAAGCGATTCCTCGTCTATACAGGCGACCATACGCTCTACATCTTCATTTTCCACATCATTTCCTATAAGGCGGTAAGTCTGCTCAAAATCTGGTACTATGGTCTCGATAGGCGTCAGATAGGCTGTCACATGGTTATCCACGACTATTCTCAACAAGATCAGTTCTGGATTCTGTACACGATAGCCGGTGTTGGTCTGCCGCTACTCGGCATCTGGCTCTACGAGAAAGGTAAAGCGAAAATCAGAGGACAAAAAGCATCAGTTGCTGCTCAGGTTCAGTGATACCCTTCTCTCTAATCAGGGCAGCCTCATTTTGGAGGATATAATCCCTTTCAAGACCTGTTTCTTTGAGGAACCGGTGGAAACAGTCTGCCGCTTCGTCGATATGTCCGCTGAACCACAGACAATAGCCGTAGTTCAACAGGTCATCTGCCTCAACGTCTCCATTCAGCAACTCGTTATAGATCTTCACGGCTGCATCATACTTGCCTTCACACACCAATGCCCAAGCCAACACACGACTCACATTCTGGTCATCGGGTGCTTCATAGTTCAGCCGGTAAAGATCCTTCAGAGCACCTGTATACTGACCAAGGTTTGTCATACTGACAGCACGGTTCAGCAGATAGCTTTTCTTCTCCGGATTGATGTCGACCAGTTTATTGTAGGTCTCCAGCGCCTCCTCATACATCTCCCGGGCAAAGAGCGATCTGCCATAGCCCACGAGGGCCTTCTCATTATCTGGTTGTAGCTTCAGTGCCTCCTGATAGCAATCCAGATCGTCATAGTCCTTGACAATACTCAACCCGATATGCTGCATCAGATAACCCGACATCACCCAGAACTGGAAGTCGCGCCGCGATGCACCGTAATTCCGTAACACACGGCCTGCCTCCTCCATACGTTTCCGTTTCAACAGGAAGGCTGTAATTTCATTGAACGAACTCTCCAGATGGGTCCTTGAGAAAATGGGATCGGCACAGAACAGGTAACGGCGCCTATCCTTATCAAATGGACTTGAAAAACAACTTTTCTGCGAAAAGAGACGGTAAAAACGATACAGATCCTGCAGGTAGACCAGTCTGAAATACGAAGGTTTCCGCAGTTCTGCCATGTTTACCTCATTTAAGGTAGCTTCTCCCTTGTCGAGCATATCGAGTATGTTCTTGGGAATCTGGCTCACCACCTGCTGGAACGCCAGCGCAAACGAATATTTGTCACTGTTGCAGAATGGCCCCATCTCCACCATCGACTGAAGGAAACGACTGTTTCCCATTGATTTCATTATCTCAGTAATAGCCGGATGATGAATCGAGAACGGTATGAACCAGTTGCTCAGTTCAACAAAAAACGAGAAACGCTTCATCTGCGAGAACCCGCCGAAATAGATATCCGACCCCTGCTTCTGCATGTCCATCATCCGATGGTAGCTCTCTTCCAACTGTTCCATCTTCCGCTCCGACTCTCCTGGGTTCAAGATATCCTGCATGGGATCTTCCTCTGCTTCTTCCAAGCCGTTGCGCGTCATGCGGAACTGCTGACCGTTCACCAGATTGGGAATAATATCGCGTTGGATCGTCTTCGTGTCCTCTTCCGCATTCATCGTCATGATAAGCTGCTGCTGGAGTTCCAGGAGTTCCCTACGGCACTGCTCCTGCTCTACCAGTTTCTCCACGAGTTCTATCTGTTCAGGGTAGACTGCTGCCAAAGAGCTGTCCAATGTGAGTGCCCATCCGACGAGGGCTCTCTGACGAACATACTCATCCTCCGAACGCTCATACACATGCACCAGTGTACGGAACTTGGCCATATCGAAGTGCTCCAACAGGGAGAGCATGATACCACCAATCATCAGTTGCTGATCATTGGAGTCGACCGTCGGCGATACGAGAATATCCTCCATCGAGGTAGCCAGACTGTCAATCCATTGATCCGAAGTGAACAGATAGTTGAAAAGTATATCCATCGTCTGCTGATGCTGTGCATAGATAGTCTGTTGACGAGCCTCACGCTTATGTTCGGGCTCCAGTTCCAGCATGGCAATCTCCGAGACAAAGGTCTCCAACTCTTCACGGATATTCAGCGGCGAAAAGTCACGTGCCGACAATCTCACCTTCGACTGGAGCGACAACAGGTAGGACGACTGCGAGATATTGTACTGCCTGCTGATATTGGCACAGAGCACATACATCCGTTGCATCAGCTTCTGGTAGAGATTCGGCAACTGGGGATCCTTGAAACCTCGCTTCCAGTAGTCTGCCATCAGTTGCAGTTCAGTCAAGATGGCATGCAGACGGTCAGAATTAACCTGATGAGGGTGGGATGACAAGAATATCTCCAGTCCGCTGATAGCACCGCTAAGGTTGTTCGCTTTTATATTTTGAAATACCTTATTGAGATCAGATTGTACTTCCATAAATTACTTTTTGTTTACGGGTTTTGCCGGGGCGCCTGTCGTTTTAGTCAGCCATTGTTGAGCCCGCTCTACATCTTGTGTTCTCGGGGCAGCTGCGTGACTGAACTTCAAGGTGTCAGGGAGCTTATCCATTGCCTGTTTCGACAAAACATAGTGCTTCCTGATGACATCTTTATAATGCCTTACACCGTAGTGATTAAGTGAGTCACAGGCTTCGTTATAGCCTTTCAACAGCACCTCCAACTGGCGTTTGCGGTCAGGATGATCCATGCCTTGTTCTCGTACCACGAGCGCACCCATCCATATATCTTCTTTTCTGGAGTCGAGTATAACCTTGTGTTTCCCCAACAGGGCCTGGGTAGCCTGTGGTTCCGTCAGCAGCAGGGCGTCCATCTCATTATTCTCCAACATCTTCAACCGAACATTCACGTCGTTCACCTGAATACGGAACACCCGCTCCGTCTGCAGCTTCGCACTATCAACGGCAAGATCACCCAACAAATCGGTTATCGAGTAGCGGGTCATGGCCAACATCTTATCATCCAGATGCTTCAACTGCGTGATACGCTGGTGCTGATTGGTAACGAGCAGCCAATAGGCATTTGTGGCAGCCACATAACGTAGGGGCAATCCCTGCCTGATCATCCGTTCTGCCCTGACGATATCAGTGATACTGCCTTCCACACGACCGTTAATCAGCGCTGTATCGCAGTCCATCTGCGCCGTAAAAGCCTTCAGACGGATATCGACGATGGTGTCGAAAAGCTGGTGATCCTCGGCGACAAACAGGGGCAGACAGTCGAGTGTCGGCATCACGGCGATCTTCAGCGCAGCCGAGTCTTCTCTGGCCAGTCTACGCTGCTGGGCACGCGACTTCTGCTTCGTCTCCTCATACGACTGTCCGCAGCCGAAACACATCAGTGCAGCAATGATTCCAAATAACAATTTCTTCATAATCGGATGCAAAGGTACAAATTAAATTGAACACAGAGCCACAGAGTCTCATAGAAATTATATTAAAAAAACAAAAAACTCGGCGTCACTGTACCATTGTGTATAATTTTATAACTATCTTTGCACAACTATGGCAAAAGACAAAATCGCATACGTTTGCTCCAACTGCGGCCAGGAGTCGCCGAAGTGGATCGGGAAGTGCCCTGCCTGTGGGCAATGGAACACGTTTAAGGAAATCCGTGTCGCTCCTGCTACCTCACCAAAATTGAGTGAGTCGAGACGCGGTCTGAACAGCCATACCGCACAGACCTCTGCTGCTGCGGTAGGCAAGGCACTCCGGCTACACGAGATCTCCAACCACGACGATCCCCGTATCGACATGCACGACAACGAGTTGAACCGTGTGCTCGGAGGTGGTCTGGTGCCAGGCAGCATCGTTCTCCTGGGCGGTGAGCCTGGTATCGGCAAATCCACCCTCTCCCTGCAGACCATGCTCCGTCTGACAGAGAAGAAAATCCTGTATGTAAGCGGTGAGGAGAGTGCCCACCAGCTGAAGATGCGTGCCAACCGCCTCGGGGGCGACCGCTCGGCAACGAACGACAATTTCCTGATTCTCTGCGAGAACTCCCTTGAGAACATCTTCGAGCATATCAAGGCAGAACAGCCCGAATTGGTTGTCATCGACTCTATCCAGACCATCATGACCGAGGATGTCGAGTCTTCTGCCGGATCCATCGCTCAAGTCCGTGAGTGTGCCTCTGCCCTGCTCCGCTTTGCCAAGTCGAGTGGCGTGCCCGTCATTCTCATTGGCCATATCACGAAAGAAGGCACCCTGGCAGGCCCGAAGATTCTAGAGCATATCGTCGACACCGTCATCCAGTTCGAGGGCGACCAGCATTATATGTATCGCATCCTCCGTTCGATGAAGAACCGCTTCGGCTCTACGGCCGAACTAGGCATCTATGAGATGCAGCAGAACGGGCTACGACAAGTCAGCAACCCCTCTGAACTGCTACTCACTCAGGATCACGACGGTCTCTCAGGTATCGCCATTTCCTCGGCCATCGAGGGTGTGCGCCCCTTCCTCGTAGAGAGTCAGGCACTCGTCTCTACCGCTGCCTATGGCACCCCACAGCGATCTGCCACGGGGTTCGACCAGCGCCGTCTGAACATGTTGCTTGCCGTATTAGAAAAGCGTGTCGGTTTCAAACTCATGCAGAAAGATGTATTTATCAACATAGCCGGGGGATTACGAGTGACAGATCTCGCAATGGACCTCTCCATCATTGCCGCTGTCCTCTCTTCAAATGTAGATACGCCCATCGAATCGGGCTGGTGCATGTGCGGTGAGGTAGGTCTTTCCGGTGAGGTGCGCCCCGTAAACCGCATCGAGCAACGGATTGCCGAAGCCGAGAAATTAGGCTTCAGCGATATCATCATTCCAAAATACAATCTTCAGGGAATCGACGCAAAGAAGTTTCACATTGCAATCCATCCCGTCCGCAAGGTCGAAGAAGCGTTAAGAGAACTGTTCGGTTAGTCAGCGTACGCTGTAGGATCCTCTATACCGGCCTCTGATAAGGCTTCGCGACGTTCCACACAGGTACCGCACTTGCCGCAGTGTTTTTCTTCGCCTTTGTAGCACGACCATGTTTCAGCATAGTTGATGCCGAGTTCCTTGCCGCGACGGGCGATGTCGGCCTTCGTCCAGTTCGTAAATGGCGACAACAGTCCCACCTTCACAAACGTACCGGCACGGGCGGCCTCGTCGAAGGCATCGACAAACTGCGGCGTACAGTCGGGATAGATGGTATGGTCACCCGCGTGATTTGCCATCATCACAAACCGCAGGTCGTTGCTCTCGACAATGCCGACGGCAATGGAAAGCATGATGCCGTTACGGAAAGGCACCACCGTCGACTTCATGTTCTCATCGGCATAGTGGCCCTCGGGAATCTCTTCCCCACCCTCGAGCAACGAACTTTTGAAATACTTGGTCATAAAATCGAGGGGGATCACGATATGGGGGATGCCAAGCCGCTCACAATGCAGACGGGCAAAGGGGATCTCACGGCCATTATGCTTCGAGCCATAATCGAACGAGACGGCCAGGGCGATGCGCTCTTGCTGGTCATAGAGCAGGGTCACACTATCCATGCCGCCACTCAGGATAATTACTGTATCTTTCTTCATATCGGCTGCAAAGATACACATAAATGCTGAGTTTTTGCCAACTCCGCCTTACATTATTTGTTTATCTACGCAAAAAAAATATAAATGTTCAATGTTCAATGTTCAATGTTCAATGAAAATCAGTATCTTTGCAGTCGCTTATAAGAAGAAGTTTTTCACATTATTAATAACAATACAATTATGACAATCAACGAATTCAACTTTGCCGGTAAGAAGGCAATCGTACGTGTAGACTTCAACGTACCCCTCGATGAGAATGGTAAGATCACTGACGACACCCGTATCCGCGGTGCCCTGCCCACGCTGAAGAAGATTCTGGCCGATGGCGGTGCTGTGATCATCATGAGCCACATGGGTAAGCCCAAAGGTAAGGTAGACATGAAGAAGTCTCTGGGTCAGATCCGCGAGGCTGTCGAGAAGGCCCTCGGTGTTCCCGTAGCTTTCGCTCCCGACTGCGCTAAGGCTGCCGACGCTGCCAAGGCTCTGAAGATGGGTGAGGCTCTGCTGCTTGAGAACCTGCGTTTCTATCCAGAGGAAGAAGGTAAGCCCGTAGGTCTGGAGAAGGGTACTCCCGAGTTCGACGAGGCCAAGAAGGCCCTGAAGGTATCTCAGAAGGAGTTTGCAAAGACATTGGCTTCTTATGCTGACTGCTATGTGATGGATGCCTTCGGTACTGCTCACCGCAAGCATGCTTCTACCGCTGTGATCGCCGACTACTTCGATGCCGACAACAAGATGCTCGGTCTGCTGATGGAGAAGGAGGTTCAGGCTGTCGATGCCGTTCTCTCTAACATCAAGCGCCCGTTCGTAGCCATCATGGGTGGTTCTAAGGTATCTTCTAAGATCGGTATCATCGAGAACCTGCTCGGTAAGGTTGATAAGCTCATCCTCTGCGGTGGTATGACCTACACCTTCGCTAAGGCTCACGACGGTAAGATTGGTAACTCTATCGTTGAGCTCGACAAGCTCGATGTAGCCCTCGGTGTTGAGGAGCTGGCTAAGAAGAACGGCGTAGAGCTCGTTCTTGGCAGCGACTGCACAGCTACCAACGGTCTCGACTTCGGTACGATGACTGTGAAGGAGGGTTCAGAGATCATCACCTGCCCTGCCAACGATGTTCCCGACGGCTTCGAGGGTGTTGATGCCGGTCCTGCTTCTCAGGAGGATTTCCGCAACGCCATCAAGGGCGCGAAGACCATTCTGTGGAACGGTCCTGCCGGTGTGTTCGAGTGCGACGACTTCACAGCAGGTAGCCGTGCTATCGGTGAGGCTATCGCCGAGGCAACTGCCGAGGGTGCATTCTCTCTGATTGGTGGTGGCGACTCTGTAGCTTGTGTCAACAAGTTCGGTCTGGCCGATAAGGTTAGCTACATCTCTACTGGTGGTGGTGCTCTGCTCGAGGCTATCGAGGGTAAGGTTCTCCCCGGTGTAGCAGCCATCAAGGGCGAATAAGCAAGTACTATACAAATTTGAGAAAAGCAGGGCCATACGACCCTGCTTTTTCATGTTTGGATAAACTGCTACGTGATTCATGATTTCACGTTCTTCTTAAAACTGCATTCTGTAATACGAAGTCAATCCGTTGGCGTTACAGGTTTCAGTGTTACAGTTAAAAAACAATCAATTTTGACTCAAAGATACTTCTTATATTATATATATATCAATATATATATAATATAAGGAATAATTATTGTTAAAGAAATGGCCGTAAATCGAACTGTAACACTGCAACAGCGAAACGCTACCAAAAGCAGAATTTATTGAATATATTTTACATATCTACACCAGAAACATGCATTCTAAAATCCGGTTCACCCCGAGCACGAATCAGTCGTAAGCGGAAGAACGCTTTCTCGATAGAAGACCGACCTTCGGCTTACGACTGATTTAGAATCGACTGAAAAGCCCATTTACTAGGTGTATTTGCTTATTTTTTTCAAAATACGAATATTTATTACACAATCAAACCTGTCTCAGAGATTAAAATGTCTAAAAATGGCAGTGTGCTTTTTGGCGCTAAAATTAGCAAGCGTCGTTTTTCTTCGTACCTTTGCCGTTGCAATGCCCCCCAAACTGCTCGCTGGGGCCAGGCCCTAAAGTGAAGTTTTGACTCTGGGGCCAGGCCTGTAATAAGCAAATCTAAACACACCAGTTTTTCGTAAAGTTAACCAACCAGTTTCATTTTTCTGTTTTTTTAATGTTTTGTTTGTAGAAAATGGTTTGTCTGTTCTCCATTCTATAGCTTGTACCTTTGAGATTTATCACCTCACATCTGTAGAGAATTCGGTCGAGCAAGGCAGATGCCAGCACTTCATCATCGAGGGTCTGGGCCCATTCTGTAGGAGCCTTATTTGTAGTTATGATGATGGAGGTATGCTCATGCATAGTGTTGATGAGATTGAAGAAGCCAGCTGCATCTTCCTTGTTGATGGGGAAGAGCATGATATCATCGATAGCGACCAAATCAGCCTTGGCAATGCGGTTGTAGTTGCCCATGGCCGTTGGTGATATGGACTTCATCTTGATGGTAGTTATCAGCTCTTCCATAGTCATCATGTAAGCCTTCTTCCCTTGCTTTACGGCCTCATAGATGAGTCCGCCTGCAATAAAGGTCTTGCCTGTACCGCTGGGTCCCATGAGGATGATGTTGTATGCCTGATCTACCCAGTTGAGCGTACGCAGTTCCTTCATCTCCTGTTTACTAATGCCCGAGGAGTAATTAAAGTCAAATGCATCGAGGTCGTGCTGCGATGGCAGGTGTGCCAGCGACAGTCTCCGTTGCCTATCTCGTTCCTGCCGACCCTTTACCTCATCCTTGAGTACCTGTGCAAGAAAACTTATGTAGGTTGGCTTTTCTATTTGTGCCTGGCAGATGGTATTCTCCAGGTTCACCTTTACATAGTGCAGCTTCAGCAGCGTTGCACATTCCGCAATCGTCTGTTTGTCGTTCATCATTTAAAATACTGTTCAAAGGAGTTAATGGATGTACGCTCAGGGCGCATGTTGCTTAATTCGGGTGGCACACTTGCCGTTTGTGGCTGCTGGATGACAGACATGCCACTGCTTACCCTGATACTCTCAGAGGCCTCTATGAGCATCCTTGCATTGTAGGCCTTGCTTGTAAGGCAACGTACAAGGGCTTCGTGCAGCACCTCGGGTTTGTAGCCGTACATTTGGTGGATGATGTAGCTGAGATTCCTACTGTAGTAGGCTGGCTTGCTCTGGCTGATTCCTGCCAGGAAAAGATCCAGAGCCTCGATATCACCAATGTATCCGTGTATTGTCAGTTCCTTATCCGTGATTCCTTCCCCTCTTACTGTCTTGTGGGCAGGATCCTGTACCAGTACGCCTTTGACCTCGCTCAATGGATGGTTGGCTATTCGCTTTCCTGTCTCCTTACTGTAAATGTGCAGGCGTCCTTCCTGTTCCTCCACCATGACGCGGGTGCCAGCATTCTTGTAGGTGCCACTTGGCACGGTATAATAGCTGCAGTGGTAGCTGATGGTGTTGTCCTTGCGTACGCTGTATTCCTTCATTTCCACTTGTGGCTCTACTGGGGTGCCATAATATGGCTGCAGGTAATCGCGTTCCTCCTTGAATACATCCGATGGTATACGGTAAATACCGTGATGCATAGTCCCGTTGCCAGTACGCTCCAGCCACGCCAGGCACTCCTCATTCAGGTACTCAGCATCTATGAAAAGCCTTCCTTTAAGGAAATTCTGCTTTACATATTTGACCACATTCTCCACCTTGCCCTTACTTTCAGGATCTGACTTGCGACAGAACACAGGCTCGAAGTGCTGCTGGTCGACAAAGGCACGGAAGCCCTTGGTCAGGATCAGGTCGCCCAAGTTCTCGTCATGCAACAATACCTTGTCCTGGTCATACAGCATTTTCTTCGGACGACCACCGTAGTATGAAAAAGCCAACTCATGAGCATACACTGTCATAGCCGTATTAAAAGGTTTGGTGCTGAAATAGACATACTTGTAGCGTGAGCGGCTGAGTACCATCACAAAGAAGTACACCTTCAGATGCCTGCCGTCTGTACGCTGCATCCAGTATTCACCGAAGTCAGCCTGGGCATACTCGCCGAAGGGAAGCTCCGGCAGCTTGTCGTAAGGCCGTGGAGGACGCTCGAATTTAGGAATGGAATACTTTGCACGGATATGTACCACATAGTTAAAAACAGTCTTGCTGCAAATGCCCTCTACCTCTTTGCCATACGCTTCTTTCAGATGATCCTCTATCTGCTTACTGGAGTAGCTCGGGCAGCTGCGGAGCTCATTTAAAACAAAACTCTCATACGCATCCATCTTGTGCGTATAGTTACGACTGTAGGCCTCGCTGGAGAGAAACTCCGACTCAGACATGTGTAGATACTTGCTTACACGATGCCTGTCGATACCCAAATTGCGAGAAATTTGGCTATAACTTTGGCCCTTTGAAAATAATTCCTTAATTTTGTACCACATTATTAGTTTCTTTGTGGAACCGATAGTGCTGGGAGTATTCATTCTACACTTTGTTTTATTTGTCAACTACAAAGATAGTGAATACTTCCTTTTTTTGCGCTACCTAATCCCGATTTTATTACTTACCATAGTTGGTTATTTAACTTTGCCAATTTCTGGTGGTTTTAAATTACGAAATTTTGGCGGTACAAAGTTACGTATTACAA
>JAEEGG010009638.1_pt1 | contig 21585 bp, 17 predicted proteins | sample 9134161 | NCBI WGS metagenome assembly JAEEGG01 (sample SAMN16246543, study PRJNA631951) | gut metagenome | biome: gut microbiome; feature: rumen; material: CR-attached | host: Bos | place: Iran: Karaj | collected 2018-10
CCGACAAGACTGCCGCCGAACCTGTCGGCGCAACCTATTCGTCGAACTGCTCAAAACTGTTGCCAAGGTCGCAGGTGTTATCCTTGCTGCAATGGGACTGTCGTCGTTCGGCGAGGAAGATTAGGCTCCTCGTGCTGCATTGCAGCGACACGCGCCCTGACCAGGACTACACCATCGAGAAGCTGATGACCAGCCATCGGGCACGCGGATTCGGCACCTATCCGGGCTATCACCTCTACGTGCGGAGGGATGGAACCTTGTACTACACCCGTCCCGTCAACATCCGAGGATGCCATGTCAAGAGCTTCAACTCGCAGAGCATTGGCATCTGCTATGAGGGCGGACATTCGTGCAGCCTCGAGCAGAAGTACGAGGACAACCGTACTGCCGAGCAGATGGTCGTTCTGGACGAGCTGTTCAAGATCCTGCATGCCATCTATCCCGAAGCCCGCATCGTGGGACACTGCGAACTGAATCCACGCAAGGCTTGCCCTTGCCTCGATCCTCCTGCGTCAGTCGAGTATTCTTATATCTTTAATCATCACGAATTAGAGAATTAAAGAATTGACTCTGAGAAGGCGATATATCTTTCTAAGGAGGTGAAAATGGCAGACAACCTCGGCCCCAATGGCCTGGTTGTTTCTGCCGGAAAATGTGCAGGTCCAATACCTGCAGAAAATTGCGCAAATGCGCAAAAAATCCATCCGGCCCCAGATATTTGATGATGCGGTCGAGGCGAATTTTCTGCACGAAGTGCAATTTTCTGCTGCCATTGAGGCAGCACATTTTCCGGCAGTAGAGACAGGGCATTGAGCCCGCCGTCTCCTGCCATTTTCACCTTCTTATAAAATTCTATAATTCGATAATTCGTGATAAATCAGAAATTCGTATGAAACATATCGTAGAAAGTGTAGAGGAACTGTATAACAGGAAGGAGCCGACGGGAGAGGCAATCGTCGATGCCGTGGTGGAGATTCTGCGGAAGTTTCGGCTGATCTATCCCGAAGATGTCGCCCTGCTGCTCGATGTGAAGGTACGCGACCTTCGCGGAGCCTGGCTCATCCTGACGGGCATGAAGCTTATCGACTGCATCACGCAATGGCGCGTGCTGCAGGCCCAGGACCTGATGCGGAAGAGCCTCGTCGAGATGGGGAGCGATGGTCGGAAGGCCATCGACACCAACAAGCTGCTCCGAGAGGTGGCTCGGCGCTGCGGATGGAGGTCGGAGCGTGTGATGTCGCACGTCTTCGAGCGCTGTTGCGGCATTTCTGTATCCAAATGGCTCAAGAGTATCTCTGAGAATAACTAATTTCTTATTTTAGGTGAAAATGGCAGACAACCTCGGCTCATTGGTCGCTCCGCTCAAAATCTTTCAAAAATATTATATAAAATCGAGCAATCCTCACTTGAAGGATTTTTTAATTATATTTTGTGAGATTTTGAGCGTAGCGACAACATTGAAAGTAAGGTGAAAATGGCAGACAACCTCGGCCCAATGGCCTGGTTGTTTCTGCCGGAAAATGAGCTGCCTCAATGGCAGCAGAAAATCGCACTTCGTGCAAAAAATCCATCCGGACCCAAGTATATCAGAATACGGACAAGCAATTATTTTCTGCGAAGCACATTTTCTGCTGCCTATTGGAGGCAGCACATTTTCCGGCCAAGTCTTCGCTATTGAAGCGAAAGACGAGGCCATTTTCACCTAAAATAAAAATTTTTCGCCGAAATATTATTCATGAAAAATTCGTGATCAATTCATGATAATTCGTGTTAAAAGAACAACCAAGTCTCCGCTATTGAAGCGAGAGACGAGGCCATTTTCACCAGAATAAAATGTATTTCTGAAAGATAGTCGAGCAAATTATTCGTCTTTTATCTCTAACAAGGAGGAAGCATTCTGATGGCCAGCAGAATACTTCCTCCGTTTTCGCAAGCATCCCGATGGCCGTCGGAGAGAATTGTGCAGCATCGAGGCTGCGCATCGTTTCGGCCTGCTGATAGCGCATAAATCTTGTGCCGTGCATCCGCACGGCTCGGAACGTGTTTCCGCATCGGGATATTGCATCATCACGGCAGCAGAAATGAATATTTCAGCATCCAAATCGTTCATCTTTTCGTAGAAAAGATTTTGCCGCAATCAGGTGACGCATCTTTTCAGCCACAGGAATATTTCTTGTAAATCGTGCATTGTCCGCTCACGGCCGCGAGCATACAACGCACCGATTCGCACAAGCATCGCACGGGCCGACAGCATATTCCACATCATCGCGGATTGCATCATGCGGGCCGAGAGGTTGAAAATTAACAATTAACAATTGTGTGCTTGCCCTAAAAGAATAAAAGAGGCACACCGACCTCGGCGTGCCTCTTCGCAATTTATTTCTAAAATTTCTTTTTTTTCTTTTTTTTATTCTTTCTTTTATAGTTTTTGCGAAATAAGTGGGGTATGTTAATGCCCATTAACGAGTCATTATACGGTCATTAACGTTGAAAGACAATCAAAGATTTTTAAGAAACCACGAATCACACACACGAATCCTACCTCTCTACGGATTCACCAGATTTATCGGATTTTTTGTTTGACCGAGCATAAGCCTGAAAGGCTGGAAAGACCACAGGCGGGGGTGTAAGCCCCCGTTAGACCAACCCAACAATAAACCGAGTGCTGAAGGCACGAAAGAATCTTGTCGCCCTTACAGGGCTTCCGTATGTGGGGTACCCTTCACCGGGGGCTAACACCCCCGTCTGTAATCTTGTCGCCCCTTCGGGGCTATACAGAAATCTGTGAAATCCGTGGTTTCTGTGTGCCTTAATCCGGACCAGCATCCGTGCAATCCGCGCTGAGTGCGGCGAAGTAACGCACTCAGCCTCCCCTTCGACCCACAGATATCCGTATAATCCTGATTATCCGTGATCTGCTAAACCATTTTCGTTCCTTTTCGTCTTTTCGTCCTTTTTCGGAATTAAAACCTTACTTTGAATGTTGTCGCTACGCTCAAAATCTAACAAAATATAATTTAAAAATCTTTCAAGGGATTGCTCGATTTTTGATGAGATTTTTGAAAGATTTTGAGCGAAGCGACCATTGGGGCCGAGGTTGTCTGCCATTTTCACCTTACCTTAAACTTGCCTTCTCAACACCCATTAGTGTGTAGATTCGAGAGATTCGTGGTCAAAAAAATAATTCATGAAAAATTCGTGGTCAATTCATGATTATTCGTGTTAAAGAAAACCTGAATCCGGATGGCTTTTTTCGTTAACCACAGTTAATGAATGCCGGAAAAACTTAAAGGATTTGCTTGATTGGTGCGTATTGCATATCTTTGCACAAACAAAACCTCAAGACTCATGGCAAAGGAAATTCAATCAGGCGACATTCTATTGGGACTGGACAAACAGGACACCAACCTTATCTATCGACGTGAGGAAGATGGGACCCTCACTTTTGTCAAATATAGCAAACAGGCATTCCGCGATAACCTCATGTATGTGGATACAGGAATGCCCGAACTAATTGCGCATTTCCTACCATGGATCGATGCACATCAGGGTGCAAGCTTTGAAGAAACCGCATCCTATCTCGAGCAATCCAATCCATACAACTATTCACCCGAATTCTCGCATCGTCTCTATCCTCATCGTCTGGCTACATTAGCAGCTTATACAGCAATGGGCATCCCAGTCAATACTGTATGGAACGGAAGGTACAAGGAGAATTATCTTCAAATCCTTTTCAAAGGTACAAAAAGGACTTATGCCTCCATCCAACTCAGTGATCTGCATATCTTGTATCCTTCTTGTCACTTTTACGCCCAAAGAGAAGAAAATGGGAGGGATATCAGGCTGAAACTCATTATTCGGTATGAGGAATAGGTAAAATCATCAGATATCGTGGCTGCAAATAGTGGATCGTTGCTAACACTTCTATTTGTTTCATCTACGCTAGATTTCCTCTAATCCTAAATCTTTTAGATAATTATATGTACAATTGTAGAATTCAGGATTACGTGTTTTGTCGACTTTACTTCCCTCAGGAACAACAATAACCATTCCAAGACGAGCTCGAGTAAGAAGTACGCGATAAGCATTTTTCATGTAGAAACGTTTTATTTCCTGCTTAGTTTCGTCCTTTTCCCTCCAATGTTGTTTCCCATCAAAGCAGAAATAATTCCAGTCATGTCTATCATGATTGTATCGGAAATCAGCGTCCCACAAGACTGCTGCATAATCTATTTCTAATCCTTGAACAAAAAATTCGTTGAGTGCGATCTCCAGATAATCAGAAGAGCTAACATACTCAGGAGAATCAAGAAACCAATTGGGAGTTTTATCTAGATATTCTCTTACTTTCTTTATTTCAAACCCCAAAGGTCGCATACGTGCTGCTTCTGAAGACATGAGCATCCCCATACGAGTTGTTTCTGGATATTCACCAGAAGTTTTCATTCCCCTTAGTTTTTCCTTAGCAGCCTGTACACTTCTTGTAAGATAAATCTTGTACGTTGGAGATATTTTTTTATAAAGTTCTACAGCCTCTTCAACTTTGCATGAAAGAAGTTTATTGATAAAATTTGACACATTGCTATTGCGAATAGAACGTAGGCTTTCTTTCAAATGTAGTTTTTGTCTTTCGTCGTCTGTACATAAACGCCCCTGATAGGAAAACTCTTTACAATAATCTTGAAGAGACTTGTTTTCTGAATTTTTACGTTGATATTCTTCATCTAATAATTGATCCGACAAATAGACTTGCCAATTTTCAAAACCATCTGTAGTAAGAACTTTCATCCATTCTCCGATACCAGCTTCACCAGTATTGATCTCTTGTCCTCCGCCTACAAGACAAACAAATACGCCCCAATCACGTTGGTTCATATCCCAAAGAAGAAGACCTGGTTCAGAAAAAGGCCAATTTTCTTTATCTTGCCATTCTTTTTTACCTGATTGTCCAGGAGTAAGCATTTTTTCTCTTGTCCAGGCGCGTTGTGCTTCATCAAAGATTATAACATGTTGAGATCCTTTATCAACTCCTTCTCGAAGTGTATATGTTTTATTTCCCCAATTTAACCTGTTTTGAATTATTTCTTGTTTGTATGCGTATGCAGTACGAATAACGGCATCAACAGAGATTGAGTCTTTCTCCTTTTCTCGTTCCTTCTGAGACAGTCCTTTTGCATGCTCATATTTTATTTTAATTTCATCTTTCAATTTATCGTTCTTATATTGTTTGTCTAAATCGCGACGAAGGGCAGTTGAAAGTACTCTAACTAACGGATCATTACCAGAGAGCATGCTTGCACCGTAATCCTGACAGCGAACAGAAAGTCCTAATCCCACAAGGGTTTTTCCAGCACCTGGAACACCTGTCACGAATACGATAGATTTTCTCTTGTTCTTTTCTGCCTGTTTAACTATCTTCATTACATAATCTTCAGCAGCCAAACGTGTGTCCTCGTCAGATTCACCTGAACCAAGTCCAGGCACATTTTGACGTTCCCACATTTTACATGCAGCATCGATTATGGTAGGTGTAGCTTTATAAATGCCAGTTTCCCACTTATCTTCCCAAGTATTATCTCCATTGAAAGGTAAAGCAACATTAACCTGCTTGATAGCATTTGCCAAATTATCCTTATTACATTTAATAGTACTCCATACTGATATCTCCTCTTTCTTGTCTGTGTTAAAGCACACAGGAGATGCATTCATTTCAACAAGAATTGGTATAATCCATTTTTCATTACTTGTGCTATGGAAGTACTTTAGTCTTAATGCATAGTTTCTGCATTGATTGAGGTCACCAGGATCATAATTTTTTGAAGAATCGCCATCTTTGTACTCAATAACAAAGATTTTCCCTTTTGTTAAAAGCACGACATCTATAACAAAATTAAGACTTGGGATGCCATATTCAAAGATAATACGGCCTTCAATATTTAGGTTACCTAATACTTCTTTGAGATGGTCAAATTCATGATCCCAGGTCTGAATTTGTTTGCTCTCGTCACGAAGTTTACCCGTAAATTCTTTCTTAGAAATATTTAGAAACTCACTAACTTTATATGAAACATGTTGTCCGGAAGTCATAGTAATAATCTTAAAAAGACAGAAGTTCAATAGTTAAACAACTCACTCTTAGTTATACCAAGAGCATTGGCGATCTTGACAATTGTATTCAGTGTGGGGCTTTTCTCTCCACGCTCAATAGTACCAATATAGGCTCTGTCAATGTCACACTTGAATGCAAATTGTTCCTGAGAATAACCTGCATTCTTACGTAATTCTGCTACACGTTTGCCAAAGGCAATAGTTTCTTCTGTTTTCATGGGTGCAAAGATAGGGAAATGCTATCTTTAGTACAACGGTCTAAAGATAGCATTTTTGTTTTCTAATTATCTTGAAGAAAAAATAAGTAATATTTTCCTTTTACTTATATATTAGACAATTCCGAATAAAGCATTTGTTTTGCAGCGGTTTCGAATGTGCACCAAAAAATTACCTAAATTACTTTTATCATTATTACTTTTCTTATTTCTCCCCTCCATCCTCGTCCATTCCAGCCAGTTCGTTTATCACAACCCCAGAAAGACACCCCAAAAGTAGCAAAACCTCAAATAAAATGAGATGTGGGCCATATTCTAAATAAAATGTGGACAATTGTCCGTTGTATAATCGGCACCAAATGCGTATTTTTGCACCCAAAATATCAATTAACAGAAAACACCAACAACCTCTCTATCTTACACACAATGGACAAAACCCTATCCCAACGTTTTGGTAGCACTGTTGTCCGACTCCGCAAGGAACGTGGCATCAGCCAGGAAAATTTTGCCAATCAATCCTCCATCGATCGTCACTACATGAGCGACATCGAGAATGGCCGTCGTAATATCTCGCTGGATATCATAGAGAAGATTGCAAAATCATTGCAACTTCCCATCAGTGTGTTGTTTAGTGAAGTGGAGAAAGGATAATACAATCAACATACAATGACAAAGCAATATAAATTCAAGTTTATTGACCTCTTTGCTGGACTTGGTGGTTTTCACTTTGCCCTTCAGGAGTTAGGGTGCGAATGTGTGTTTGCATCAGAAATAAAAGAAGACTTGCGGAATTTATATCGAATTAATTTCCCCGGTACAACTATAGAAGGTGATATAACCAAAATAAAACCAGAAGATATACCTGCTCACGATATACTATGTGCTGGGTTCCCTTGCCAGCCATTTAGCCAAGCTGGTAAACGTCAAGGATTCAACGATGAAAAAGATAGAGGAAATCTCTTCTATACTATATGCGACATACTAAGATATCACCAACCTCAATTTGTATTTCTGGAAAATGTATCAAATTTAAAAGGACATGACGGTGGAAATACATGGCGTACTATTCAACGATTATTAGAGGAACTGGGTTACGATGTGGCAGAGCCTGCAATTCTTTCGCCTCATCAGTGGGGTATTCCACAACATAGACGTCGAATTTATATTGTGTGTCGAAACAAGAAATATGGAGACTTGAAAAAATTCAAATTCCCCGACCCTATTAGCAATCGTAATAGTGATATCAAAAGAATAATAAACGAAAAAGATACAGACTACATAAAGTTGAAAAAAGAGACTCGCGATCAACTTATCCTATGGCAAGAGTTTATTGATAAAGTTATTGAACATAATCAACAAATACCACGATTTCCAATTTGGGCGATGGAGTTCGGAGCTGATTATGATTTCGTTTCAAAAGCGCCAGCTTATCAAACCCTTGAAGAGCTAAAAGGGAAGCACGGTCATCTTGGTGAATTAATTAACGGAGACACTAAAGAAGATTGTATCTCAAAGTTGCCTATTTACTCTCAAACAGACAATAACGAGGTATTTCCGAAATGGAAAATAAGGTATATAGAGCAAAACAGAGAATTTTATCATAGAAACAAATCTTGGCTTGACAAATGGATAAAGAAAGTTCGCAAGTTTGAAAACAGTCATCTAAAACTTGAATGGAATTGTGGTGAGTCCACTTCTTACAGTTTATTTGACAAAATAATTCAGTTCAGAGCATCAGGAATACGTGTAAAACTACCAACATTCTCACCAGCTCTTAACCTCGTTGGGACTCAAATCCCAATATTTCCTTGGGTTAAATTGCCCAAAGAAACATTGCAAGAAGGTGAGCCTAAAAATGGACGATATATGACGCGAAGGGAGGCAGCTACACTTCAAGGAATGGAAAATTTGAGTTTTGGCAATGAAGAGTTTTCTCTTTCTGTTCCACGTTCTTTTGAAGCTTTAGGAAATGCCGTAAATGTATCTATTGTCAAACATATTGCTAGAAACCTTTTAAAAATTTAATAATATGCCAAACGTTAGTATTGTTATTCAACCCGATATTCTAGCCAGGTTTTCAGATCTCAATTTCAAACCATCACAAGCTATAGCAGAGTTTATCGACAATGCTATACAATCATACCTTGACCATCAGAATAATAGTATGTTCTATAAGAAAGGGTACAAACTTGTTGTTGATGTTGAAATTGGGTGGGGCTTAACAACCAATAACAAGACATATGCTAAAAGCATTACAATTACAGACAATGCAGCTGGTATCTCTAAGTCGAAGTTTGATTGCGCTTTTGAAACTGGTCACAAGCCAGACTTTAACCAAGGGCTCAATGAGTATGGCATGGGAATGAAAGTTGCGGCGTTTTGGTTATGCAAAAAATGGACTACTGTATCGAAAAATTTTGCTGAACAAAAAGAAAGGTCATTAGTATTAGATCTTGATGATATAATTGAACACAAACATCAAAGTTTAGAATATACAGAGAAAGACGTAATGGGGACATCTTCTTACACAATTGTAAGACTTGAAAACCTTAATTCTAAAAATAATTTCACTAAAGCAAAATTAGGCTCTATAAAAGAAGAACTAGCAAGCATTTATCGAACTTTCATTCGCAGAGGAGAGATTCAAATCAATGTAAATGGTGAAGCTTTACAGTTTGAAGATCCTCAAATTTTAATAGCTCCATATTTTGACGAGCCCAATGGAAAACCGATTGAGTGGAAAACATCCATTTCATGTTCTATGTTCAATAAAGAAATAAATGGTTTTATAGGCATTCTTAGCGAAATGTCTGAAAAAAAGAGTGGAATAGTCATTATCCGGAGAGGTCGTGTAATTGTTGGCGAATCAAGCGATCATTTGTATCATCCAGAGTCTTTAGTTGGAACATACAAGAATGGATTCTTATATAAACGCCTATACGGTGAGATTGAAATCAAGGGGTTTAGTGCGTCATTCAATAAAAATGGTTTTTCCAATCTTGACGAATTAGAGGAAATGCTCAAGATGCTTAAATCAACTCTAAAAGTAGATGGCCATAGCATAATCAAACAAGCAGAAAATCTGCGAGTAAAACCTCCTAAACCAACTGCACAATATTCGGTTAAATGGATTTTAGATAACGGCGAACCGGACATCATTCAGACCTATTCTGCTGGTGCTTCGTTATCTATACCATTAATGCCTCACAAAGTTAATTATTCTTTTGGAGGTTGGATGCCTGCTCCCCAAAAAACTGTTAACTCCAATATCACCTATACTGCAATATGGAGAAAAGACAATACTGCAGTGCCAGAATACCAAATTCGATGGGTATTCGGAAATGGTAATCAAGATTTGGTTACAAAATGCAAGAAAGGTGAGAGGATTCTTATTCCGCATATCCCATCTAGAGAAGGTTATTCGTTTATAAAATGGATGCCGAAACCAAATGAATTTGCTGTGTCTGATTCAGAATATATCGCACAGTGGGAAAAGATTGTAAAGCCGAGTCCTGATGAGGGTATTGTTGCAAGTAAGTATTTTGTATATAAAGGAGTTCAAGTTCGGATGAATCTTGTTAAAGATGATAGACTAAATACCGCGATGGCTCTTGATATGTCAAAATACTCGAGTAGTTATATTGTAGAATGCAAACTAAATATGTCGTTATTACCCGTTATAGACAAATCATTGAACAACGCAGACGTGAAAAGTTTATTATTATCCATAGCGATTGCATACTTTGAGGCACAAATGAACAACGAGGACTCTTGTGAGGGTCTCATTAAACATATAAAATAGTTATTATGTCAGAGCAAGTAATAATCAGAGGGCAAATTAATTTTGGTCCAGACGACACTAATCCTTTACAGAATGTTGTATGTGGCTCTCACATACAAGAGTTTATTGAATACCAGAAAAATGAGTCTGGAATTGATGCTGAAGGTGCTATGAATCTTCGCAATTCCTCTTGTGACATTCTAAATTATTGTAATCCTCATGATGCCATATCAAACGTGCCCACGACTCATCTTGTCGTCGGTTACGTTCAAAGTGGCAAAACCATGTCTTTTACCTCCCTTATAGAACTTGCACTGGACAACCATTATCGGATTGTTATTGTTTTTGCAGGCATCACTACAAATCTTTTATCCCAAACAGATGACAGACTGGGAGATGATTTGGTTTGTGGCAATAAGAAAAACTATAAATATTTTAAGATTCATAAAAATCCTAATCCAGATAAAGTTAATGAGATTTGCAGGAACTTGAAGCTTAAGGATTCAATGGTTATCATCAATGTGCTTAAGCATCCAAGTAGAATAAACAATGTTGCAAAAATATTTGAAGATCCTCTCATTCAATCTGCGTTAAAAAATGAAACGGCATTAATAATTGATGATGAGGCAGATCAAGCGTCTTTGAACAACTATGGACGAGTTAATTCTAAAACAAACGATGAGGAAGAAATGAAAATGTCGAGTACCTATGAAGCTATACTCGGATTAAGAAATCTTCTCCCGGGGAATTCATATGTCCAGTACACAGCTACGCCTCAAGCCAATATACTTATTAATACCCTTGATATGTTATCTCCCAAGACACATACTCTACTTACTCCAGGAAAAGGATATTGTGGCGGCAAATTATTTTTTGGTGTAGGCAAGGAAGGTGAACGTTTTGGCAAATCTCTGATAAAAATCATACCTTCAGATGAGGTTTTTAATGCTAAAGTGAATCCTCTTGAATCTATCCCACAATCATTGATTCAGGCATTAATGCTTCATATATGGGCTGTTATCATTAATACCCGGTATTACGAAAATGTTTCTCAATTATCAATGATGGTTCATACTGATGTTACTCTTTCATGGAATTCTACATTCTACAGCTGGATTAATAATGCACTAAAAGAGTGGAGCGATATATTTGACGGTGAAGGTTACGGTGTAAAGAAATACAAACTAGAAAGCGAATTCCAGGAAACATTCCAAGAGGCTTCGAGTCTATATAAGGATGATAAAAAATTAACTTTTGAATCATTAAAAAAATATATACCTGAGGTCCTAAATGATACTAAGGTTTATCTTATAACAGGAGACACCAACGACATGGAAGAATTGGATTGGGATCAATACACTTCTAATATTCTTGTTGGGGCACAGATGTTAAATCGTGGGTTTACTGTCAAGAATCTCACAACTACGTATATGCCAAGATATACTACTGGCACCACCAATGCTGATACGATAGAACAAAGATGTCGTTTCTTCGGATATAAAGAAAAGTATATCCGGTCGTGCAGGGTTTTTCTTCCTCAAATCTCTATTGATAACTATATTCATTATATTGAAAGTGAAGAAGAATTAAGATCTATAATGTCTGAAACAAAATCAATGCAGGAATGTGGCCATAAGATTTTGTCTTATCCCAAACTCAACCCTACTCGAAAAAACATATTGCCTGTAACGGTAGTTAGATCAAGTCTCTCGGGAATGAAAGATTTTTCACCTTATAACAATATGTCGATGATGTCATATAATTTGCTCGTTGTTGATTCATTGATAAAAGAATATAGTGCTTCTTTCAAACCCTTTAGCCGACAAGATTACGTTTACACAAATTATGATGCCAATAGTTTCCGTAGACATATATCATTTAGAACGCCAATTGATATAGCCATAAGTTTTTTAAAAAAACTTCAATTAGGCAATTCTAATGATATCATTTTAAGGGGCAATACAATTAGATATCTAAATTACTTAAAAGAAAGTAATACAATACATGATATCGAGATTATTAATATGTCAGAAGGAAAATTCAAGACTCGCTCTCTAGATGAATCTACCAAGAAAATGACATCAAACCTGTTCAACGGTCCTAGTACAGCAGGAGAAGGGAATTATTATCTTGGGGATAAAGCTATGTATGTAGACGACACCATAACTATTCAATTACATCATATAACTTTTGATAATCAAGATGGGTTAAAAACAGCTACAATTTCTATTTATTATCCTCAACATCTTTCAACAGTATACATTGCTAATAGCTAAGTATTATGAAATTAGATAAAATATTAGAATCCTTTAATAACTCTAGTTATTTCGAAGAAGGGGAAAAATTTAACGTCCTTTCTATAGAAGGGATGAAACATAAAGTAGGATCTTCAAGTGAAGGTTTCCCTAAGGTATTTGTCGTAACAAAAACGACAAAGGCTTCTATACATAATATTATTGCAGAGCTAATTACTGCTGAATATAATATTCAATGCTCACTTGTAGACGATTGTGGTGAAGAAACCAATACGGTATTCTCAATTATTACATTAAGAAGCACTGATGAAAATCTTCGAAAGATTTTTTTCGATGTTTTCACCATGATGCTATATTCTTTGCCAATGGTTCCAACAGATTTAGAAATAGCATTGAAGATAGAAGGATTGCTTTCTATATTTGCAGCCCTGAAACGTAAACCAATACATAAGGTTCAAGGGTTATGGGCAGAACTGTTGGTTATTGAAAGAAGTAAAAAACCAGAAATAGTTGCAAATGCTTGGCACAATTCCCCAGAGGCAAAATTTGATTTTGTTATGGGTGCTGATAAGATTGAAGTAAAAAGCACTTCTTCTGAAGAGAGGAAGCATAGATTCTCAATAGACCAGTTAAACCCTTCTCCTTCATCAAAATTGCTTGTAGCTTCGGTTATTGTTAGAGAGTCGGCAAAAGATGACAACGGTCTTTCTATCAATGCTCTATATGACATGATATGCAAACGAATTAATAGTATAGATATTAGGATGCATATATATTCAGTAATAATAAACACATTAGGAGAAGAGTACGAGAAAGCAAATTCTTTGTATTTTGATTATATTACGGGCAAGGATTCTTTAGCTTATTATGAATCTGAAGATATTCCCAAGATAGAAAAGGCACAAATACCCAAATTTGTTAGTGGAGTTAAGTTCGACTCAAATCTTAGTTATCTTGATGATATAGTAAAGAAAGGTTTGATGTTCGATGAAGGCTCCCTGTTGGGCTCAATATAGTGGATAAAATGGATCGCAAACTTATTTTCGAACTTTTCGTCAAGGCTTTTGTTGGATATGACTTCCAGGTGATATCTGGATTGAATCCTTGTATTATCAAATATAAGGGTGTAAGATACAATGTGTATATTAAAAGACTCACTCCGGCACAATTGTCCAATAATAATCCGGATGTTTGGAGGTGTCAATTGCCAAAACGCCCAATATTTGACGATTTTAAGAAATCTGATGATTTATTCCTTCTATTAGGCTATGATGAGACTAATGATGTATATGCTACATGGAACCCTTATTGGGCTAAACAACGGTTAAATATAGGTGAAAGCGTTTCTATGTATTCACGATACAGTATTCAAGAAAAAGCATCTAGGTTTAACGAATTAATTAAATATGATCTTAACCATAATGCTTCTGTATTAGTATTTCCACGGCTAATGTTAACATCATATTTGGAAAAGATTAATGATTATTTTTCGGAAGCGACACAATATATCGCTGTTGGGTCGAGTTTAAGGAAGAATAAAACAAAGGAATCAGTTATGAACAAAGCAGAAGAGTTATTTCAGTATTTTAGTAATCCAAAAAGAGTCGATGATTTTATTAAATTTCTTAAGGATACTTTTCTTTCTGAGAAAACACAAAAGTCGTATGCGAGATATATCGAGTTCGTATTAGAAAAAGACTTCTTTAACAAGTATAAATACATCTTTCTTAAATATGACAACATTTTAGACTATAAATCAGCTGTTGCAGAATTCTGTTCAACAGATGAAATTGCATACATAGACAGACAAGGGAAAGGCGGATGGCATGGAGCTATTAAAGCTGCAATGAATTATTATTATATAGCTTTATTTAGTTCGCAAGTTAAATTAGAAGAAGAGAAATCAGAAGAAGTTAAACCAGATGAAGTTGATTCTGAAGAAGAATTGTCATTAGATGATCTTTTTGATTTGACAGAAGAAGTAGCTGACGATTATGATGACAGTGAGGAGCCAAACGATAGTGAAAAGCCAAACATAACTACGCCAGATTTATTAGAAAAGTTAGTTCCTTTAATGTGTCAAGAAGAGCCCAATGAATTGGAGGCTCTTCAAATAATTGATAAGCACTTTGGTGACACTTATAAAGACAGCATGAAGTTTTTAGATTGGGTTAACCTCTTAAGATCTATCAATTGGGCTAAATATTCTGACAAACCATCAAATACAAACAATCAAATAGTTGTAGATTCTAAAGAATCAAAACAAACCATTTTGAAGGTAAGACTATCTGATGGAAAGGAAATATTTAAAAATAGGTCAATCGATACCTATGTGGAAACAATTGAACATCTGTTCCCGGATTTGATTTTGGAAACAGGTATAACATTGAGAAGGGCGCCTTTAGTAAGCAAAGAACGCTATAATAATAAACAGATAAAATTAAAAGATGGCTATTATTTGAGTGTCTGCTCTCATACCAAGGATTTGGCTGAGGTATTACGAAAAGTTGCTGACGCTTTGGGAGAACATATTGAAATTGAGATAGTAAGTAAGAATACCAAAACAGATAAACGAATAAGTTCAATTATCCCAGTCACCCCGAAAATTGATAAAAGTATAAAGATTAAATCAGAGGTTCCACATTTTTATATTAGAAAAAATAATGGTTCCTTCGGGGAAGGTATATTTGACCAGAAAAGTAATTTGTTTACACTTCTTTCCGGTAGTAGAATATATGGATCTTACGGCGGTAGCTTTAGTCGAAAATACGTTTATGATGATATTACGAAAAATTATTGTACTTACGAAGATCCTTTCTATGTATTACAGAAGAACTATACATTCACTTCTCCAAGTACAGCCGCATCTATTATTCTTGGTCGATCATCTAATGGGTGGCGAGATTGGAAAGATGAATTAGGTCGTTCTTTGGATGAATTATTTAGGAAATAATAATATAGGTTTTTATAAGACAATATGAATAGCTTGACTTTATCAATTACAACGATTGGTGATCTGCTATTAGAAGGTAGAATTACCAGAAAGATGGATGGTGAGCCAATTGATAATGTACGCCTTACTATCCCGGTATATCAGCGTCCATATAAGTGGACAGCTCGTAATGCCATACAGTTGCTTGACGATATTATTGACGCAAAGAATAACGAGAAGGAGGTATATCGTGTCGGCACTCTTATCTTGCATAAAGATACGGACATTTATGGGAAAGAGAGGTACAATATAGTTGACGGGCAGCAACGAACCATTACTTTTTCGTTATTGCTATATGCTTTGTATGAACTTGAAAAACCTAAGGATCAAAGAAAAATCGACTTCCTAAATCAACAGGTTTTTGACAATCCGTATAGTCGCCACAATATCCCAAACAATCTGAATGCGCTCAGACGTAGGACACAAAGGAGGTCGGATGGGGATGAGAATCTGGATTTCATCAGGGACATGAAACGCTTGCGTGACTTCATTGAGAAGCAGTGTGAACTGATTGTGGTTATCACCAATGATGTCTCGGAAGCTTTCCAATTCTTCGATTCGCAGAATGCCAGAGGCAAGGCCCTGTATCCTCACGATTTGCTGAAAGCATATCATTTGCGTGAGATGACTGATATCGATGAAGCCAAAACTGAAAAAATCGTCAAGGAGTGGGAAAAGATTAAGCAGAAGGAATTGGCCGAATTCTTTGGCGATTATCTGTATCGTGTCAAGGAATGGATGAATGGTAATTGGGCATATAAGCTCAGCGAGCAGAATATCTTTAAGTTTAAGGGCATTACCAAGAGGGCTCGTACCCCTTATGCTCAGTTCTATAAGAGTGCGTTCTCGTATGCTGAACTTATCAATTCGTCGGCCATGCCATTCGTGTCGGGAACAAGAGAGGTGAATGCTTTCCAGCTGAATACTCCAATCATTGCTGGCAAGCCTTTCTTTGATTATACAAAACATTATTACAATATCTTGAAGGATATTCAAGATAACAGCCAGTACGAGGGTTTCTATATCAAGGGTGATAAGATTGTAATGACTTTGGACAAATACTTCAACAGAGGTGTGGGCAATAGAATTACACGTTTGCTGTTTGACACGGCCTTGCTCCTCTATGTTGACCGCTTTTGTCCTGCTACATATCCATCAAAGGTTGATATTGAGTTGTTTGAACAATTTGTGACCTTTGCCTTCATCTGGGCATACTCGTTAAGGGCTCAGTATTCTCATTTGGGCTGGCAGTCAGCACAAAACTATGTGCTTGAAAGAAGTGACAAGAATATAATTAACTCTCTGAATATCTATAAACTCATAGCAGACTCTGATACACCTATTTCTTTGCTCAGTTTCATGGCTGACAGGTTGAATCCATTGTCAGACAATGATATATTTGATAAAGTTTATAAAGGAATTGAGGAAGGTACTGTTGATGAAGTGGAAAATGGTGTATATAAAAACTATCTCCACTTCTTCAAAGTGAACTCATATTATACCGAATAGAATTATGGAAAAGACACTACCACTCGAAGAGCGTTCTATATACCAGATTTATCTGGAGAGCCAGGAAACAATGACCTACATGATTCCTGTTTATCAGCGTAACTATGCGTGGGAAGAAGATGAGATTACGGCCTTAATAAAGGATGTCTATGACTCTTCTCAAAAGGATCCGAATGCTCCCTATTATATCGGAACATTGGTGACTTATAAGCGTGGGGATTACGAGTATGAAGTGATTGATGGGCAGCAAAGACTGACTACAATCTACATCATCCTGAAGGCTTTGGGCATCAAGGATTTTAGAAACAAGCTTACCTATAGTGCCCGAAGGGTTTCTGCATCAACAATTCTAAAGCTGGATAAATATCCAGACTTAGGCGATGAGAAGGATGATGGCATCAGCAATGGGTATAAATATGCTGATAAGGCGATTCAGGCTATTGTGAGCGATGCTGAACGCGATGATTTTGTTCAGTATTTTCTTCATAATGTTCACATTATCCACTACAGAGTACCTAAAGATGTGGACCTGAACCACTACTTCGAAGTGATGAACTCTCGTGGAGAACAACTGGAAAAGCATGAAATCGTGAAATCCTTGCTCAGCCAGTATCTGAAGGACAATTCTGAAATGGCTACTTTCAGTCGCGTCTGGGAAGCCTGTAGCGAAATGAATGTTTATATCCAGCAAGTATTTCCGGAACCCGATGTATTCGGATATAATCTTCATAAATTCATAATTGATAGTTTTGACGATATTCCCGTACAGAAAGAGTCGGAAGGGAAAGCTACGATCATGGACCTCCTTCATCGGCCAATTGGCAAGATAGAGGAAAAGAATGATATAGAGCAGAATGACAAATTTCTGCCTATCATCGATTTCCCAAATTTCTTGCTGATAGTATTGAAACTTACGAGGTTGGAAAAGGAGGTATTTGATCCCACTGAGTTCATACTTGATGACAAGGAATTGCTCAATGAGTTCTATAAGGCGTTGCGTATATTCAAGAACAAAGCTGAATTTGCAAAATTGTTCATTTTCAACCTGTTGAAAGCCAAGTTCTTCCTTGATAACTATATTGTTCATCATTCGCAAAATGACAAAGAACTGGCAGGTGATAATCCTTGGAAATTACAATACTTCTATCTTGAAAACAAGAAAAAGAGATACCCTAAAAATATATCCAGTACACAAGATGAACAGAAGGAGTTGGTCCACTTGCTCTCGATGTTTGAGGTGTCATTCACTCCCAAACAACGCAAGAACTATCTCTTCTATTGCATGATGTTCCTCTTCAACAACTACGAGCCAAGCTATGTAGTGAATACAGATTACCTGGAATTCCTTCAATGTCTCGCGGATAAGTATTTCTTCGATGTTTATCTGAATCCGGAGTACCTGAACGAAAGAAATCAACCGAAGCCAAATGCTTTTGATAAAGCTCTGCTCATAGACGGAGAATTGAATTATGATAATATTGGCAACGACGAAATTGATTATCGAGAAAGGTTTGAAGATATATACAAACAAGGTAGATGTGATGTGCCGTTGTTCGTATTCAACTATACGGACTACCTGCTTTGGAAAAAGTATGCAGATGAGTTGCGTGGAAACAAAACAAAGAAGGGGTCAAGTGAACGAAAGGAGTTCTTTGAGGAACTGGGCTGTAGCGACTTTGAGCTTGATCCGTTCAACAATTTCTATTTCTCGCGCACAAGAAAGTCTCTTGAGCATTTCTATCCACAGGCTAAGGCGGGGGAAGGAAAACCTCTCAGTTCTGATGCTATCAACTGTTTCGGCAACTTCGCTATGATAGGCGCAGAAGCAAATAGTTCTGGTTCTAATTGGGATCCCAAAACCAAACTTGATCATTATATAGACAGAAAGTCTGACCAAGTAAGCGTAGCCTCTCTAAAGTTTAGGATTATGATGCAAATGTGTCAGGATAATATCGAGGCAATTCTTAAAGGAGGGTTGAAACGGAATGTCGGCATGGAATGGAATGCAGAAGATATGCAAGTTCATCAGGATAAAATGCTTGATATAATTATCCCATATAATTCTCTTTGATAGGATTAGCAATGAATCTGCAAATACGGAGCTTACTCCTTCGCCGCGGAAACAAATGTGCCACCCATTGTCGATCCAGCATGGAAGAAGAACTAAGTGAAAAAATGCATAAGGAATTTACTGTTTCAAAAGAAACAGAGTTGATGCATAAGGCAATGTGCATTTGGTGCTATGGTATTTACAAAACCGAAGAAGAACAAAAAGAAGCAGCAAAGTCTTATGGCATTTCATGGGAAGATGCATTAAGACTAAAAGACGAATGCCTTCCTTTTGCAAAGCAATAGTCTTCTATGCACCTACAAACCTCCTAATAATTCTAATTTATGAACAATATTGAAACTCTCCGTGAACTAATGAAACTTGATGCCAGAGTGAATGAATCTGGCGTCGAGAAGCGTTTCGAGAAAATAGCAATGTTGCTATTTAATAATTTCGCTATACAGCAGGGCGAGAAAATATATCTCTTCAAGGAGATTGAGTTTTACTTCTACAACCAGCATCATCGCGATATCATCACCCATCCTCGTGAGTCTGAACCTCTGCGTTGGTATGTCAACGACTTTGGTGGCATTGACCTCAACTTTGCCAGTCGCATTGAGTATGATAAGGTTTCGAAGAAATTCATTTTGGATGATGATGCATTCTTCGGAGGCATCCTTCTTCGCAAACTGATCAGCGAAGATGGAAGCGAGGGACTGAATGGTCCCTGGGCTTGCGCCGAATTATTCAGATGGCATGATGCTATTGGTTCAGATCCGGATTTCCCTAAATTGGTCGAACGTGATAATGGTATGGTGGGCTTTATCAAGAATAAACGCACCAATCTCCTGACTGGTACCAAAACGGAAGAAAAGATTAGGAAGAAGGTAAATTATATCCTCGGCATATATAAGGAACTGCCCGAAAACAAAGATTTCTGCCAAGACTTTGATACCTTCTACGACAAGCTATATAAGTATGAGCGAAAGTGATATGTTGATGCACAATCGGGAAACGACTGGACAGAGATAGCCCGGAAAGGCGGTGCTTTGCATTGCATCAGTTGGAACATACTTCCCCCTGCTCATCAATGGCGAAAGAAAATCGGGAAAAGATTTGCGGGTCGGGTTTATCTGCCCTTTGTGATGTTTAGTCGTGGTGGGTAGTAATTTAATAGTTGATAGTGTTGATATGGGCATTCAAAGCTCGTAGATTCTCTATAAGTTGATCAAATGAAGGTGATTCCCCATATATCATTGATTCACGCATAGCTTGGTAATCTTGCTTCCATAATTCTAGTATTTCAGAAGAAGGAAGAACGTTCAGCGTTTGTGGCAGCAATGTAGCATAGTCAAAACCACGAAGTCCAATGAAAACACGTCGATGCTCTATGACCGATAAGTAAAGTTCTTTATCGTTTAATGCCTGATCTGCAATAGGGGTATTCATTATTTGGCTAACATCATAAAGATGCCTAGACATCCTTGTCGTTCTGATGTTCTCGATCGGCTTATGGTTTTCTTCATGTAGAAGGAATAGTTTTTCAAGAAAGGTTCGTTGTGGGACAACGGCCCTTACCTCGAAATCTGATTCGGCAAACGGAGCTGTGGTATATACCTCATCAATATATGAATGTAAATTTACGTTGGCCACAGGTTCGCTCATAGAACGCCCACTTACCTCAATGATAACTTTTGAACGGATGTAGGGATTGGAATCAAAAACGGGCGAATATGACACTTCGATAATCTCTGGGTCGGTTGTTGAGATAGGTGTTATATTTACATGTACTTGGAAATTCTCCGTGCTGATGCCATCCTTTATCATTTGCTCTGCCAGATCATATTGGAGTGTCTCACGAACAAAAGAGCATGCTGTGCGACGTAGTTTGTCACTGATCTGAGTCTTTGACAACTGCCCGGAAAAACCTAAATATTCGCGATCGATTGCGATATCGATATCCTCTGACATACGCTGAATCAACCCCCAGCACTTGCTGAGGCTAGTACCTCCCTTAAATGAAATATGATTGGCATATGGTAAAGAGAAAAGGGCGTGAAGAACCGTAGTTACCCACCAATCCTTTTCTATAATCTGCAAGTCCATGCCATTTTCGGCTTGTACCCTTCGAATGATATCCTGTCGGTCTTCTTTCGATAAATCTATAAATTTCATTTTCCTGCCAAAGTTTTACGCACCCAAATGGGAGCCAATTGAATATCATGAGAGAAGTCTTGTTCACTGACTTTTTCTATGTGTTGTTTGATGATAGCGAGTTGTTCTTGTGTCACCTTAGCTTCGCCTATTTCACGCAGGGCAGTAACAATTAGGGCCATGAGTTGAGATTGATAGGCAAAAGTTCGCATCTCAGAAGTGTGCTTGAAAAGGATTCCTTTCCCTTTTCCAATCGTTACTCTTCGAGGAGATCCGTCGGTAATAAACACTACATTGGCTGGTATCTGAGTGCTTAACCCTAATTGGTATAATGCGTAAGCTCCTGTGGGTGCAATGCGTACTTTGTCACGTCTGGCTATTCCTTCGGCTATTTCTTCGATTGAAGGTGGTATTATTCCACTGCCCCATTTTGTGTCTACCTTTGGATAATAATAGATGCCTTGTGCAACACGGATTAGAATGTTGTTCTCGCAAAGTCGCACCAAGGCAGATCTGACAGC
>JAEEGG010009639.1_pt1 | contig 21585 bp, 20 predicted proteins | sample 9134161 | NCBI WGS metagenome assembly JAEEGG01 (sample SAMN16246543, study PRJNA631951) | gut metagenome | biome: gut microbiome; feature: rumen; material: CR-attached | host: Bos | place: Iran: Karaj | collected 2018-10
TCGCCTACCCGTCGCTTCTGCCCTTTCACAATTCTGACACATGCACGGCCACGGAAAAGCCTGGATGGCCGTTACAACAGCTGCTCTTCATGATGGTGCAGAACAAAGTGCACTAAACTGCTGCATACGGCAGCAGAGGTAATCTATCTATAGGTCAATGCGCAGGCACAGCATGGTCAGGTCGTCGTTGGGCTCCGCTCCATTGCGATGCTTCTCCACCTCTGCGCGCAGCGTCTCTATCACCTGACGGGAACTGGTGTACTGCGTACGGCGCAGCATTTCCAACATACGATCTTCGCCAAACTGCTGCTGGTCGGCGTTTTCAGCTTCTGTCAGTCCGTCGGTATAGACAAACAGCGGACGCCCCTTAATACATTCTATTTCCTCTTCCACAAACACCAGTTCAGGCCACAGCCCCACCGGTGCATTCGGATTGATTTCCAGGAGAGTCCCGCCTGCCGCATCACCACCCAACACCGGGGGATTATGTCCCGCATTGCAGAACACCAGCCGCCCTGTCGACAGGTTGAGCAAGCCGATGAACATTGTGACAAACATGCCGTGTGTCACTTCCTCGTTCGTCATCTCGGTATTGATACATTGCGCTATCTGGGCAGGCTGTTTCTCCTGTGTGGCCAGCGAGTGGAACAGGCGTGTGGTCTGAGCCATCACCAGCGAGGCAGGCACTCCCTTGCCCGACACGTCGCCCACGCAGAAATAGAGATAGTCGCCCAACAGCACATAGTCGTAGAGGTCGCCGCCCACCTCCTTGGCAGGCTGCATAGAGGCATAGAGGTCGATGCCAGGCCGGTCGGGGAATACGCTGGGCACCATCGTCATCTGTATGTCACGGGCTATGATGAGCTCACTCTCAATGCGCTCCTTGGCTTCTGTCGTCTCGCGCAGCTGGTCATAGGCCGTCTGCAGTTCGTTGAGGGTAGCCTGCAAGCGTCGTTGCTCCCTACGGCGATGGATGATATAGAAGAGGAAGAAAGCCGTCACCAGCAGCGACACCGCTATGGTGCCTATCAGCCGCTGGCGCGACAGGTTCATCTGCTGATGCACTATCTCGTGCTCCATCTTCTGTGTATCATAGACGATGGCCAGCTCGGCGGCGTCGCTGAGCTTGGCATGCTCAATGGCCGTGTCGAGCAGCTCAAAGGCCTGTGTGGCCACGGCCAGTGCCGAGTCGTTGCGGCCTGCCCTCAGGTTGGCAAAGTATTTCGACGAGAAGAAGCCCTGAATGTTGTCGAGCGAATAGTCCATGCCCCAGTCATTCATCACGCCGTCCAGGTCACGGTAGTTGTCGGCTGCCTCCGCATAGCGGTGGGCCGCTATCAGATAGCTTGTAGCATCGATGCGCCCATAACTGCTCTGTCCATAGTCGGTCTTCTCGTAGGCATTATATGCCGCCGCCGCCTCGTCTACACGCCCCAGGGCCTGCAGTGCTACCGCATATTGCAGCTGGAGGCGCGTCTTCACATGTTCGGCAAAGGCCTCGCTGGCTCCCGGCTTAGCCTTGTAGGGCGCCAAGAGACTGTCAGTGCGGTCGGTCCAGGCGAGCACCTCGTCATAGCGCTTTGCGTGCAGATAGCCCAGCGCCGTGTTAAAGGCATCAACAATGGCATGGCGCAGGCCCTGGGCGGTGCTGTCGGCCTCGGCCACCTGCATGTATTTCTTGAAAGCCAGGTCGTAGCTCACGGCCGCATCGTCGTGCCGGCCTAAGTTCAGTTGGCATTGTCCTATCGACTCGTGCAGGATGGCATGCACAAGGTCGAGGTTGCTGTTGGTCTCCTCCATCCTTGTCACGGCAGGCAGGGCTATGCGTAAGGCGCCTTCATAGTTGTGCTTGTTCACCAGCAGGTTCGACAGCGATGCAGCCGACTGGTAGTAGAAGTAGATATCCTCGGGTGGCAGATTCTGGATAATCATGTTTTTCTGCCAGCACCATTCGGTAGTGCGCAGCTGCTTGTCCTTGCTATAGGCCAGGCCGCTATAGTAGTTGGCCGCTATTTCCGACAATGCCCCGACTTTCTTAAGGCTGTCTACGACGAACAGTGTGCGCTGGTGGTCATCACCATCCAACAGGTCGCCTACCATTCTGCAGGCCTCGTTGTTCTCTGGGTCCTCCACCGATGCGCCACCGCTACCTTCGTGCATCAGTTCATAGTGGCTCTTGTTGTTTCCACATGAAAGCAGTAGCAGTGCTGACACCATCCAAAAGAATATCGGTCTTTTCATGTCAATCTCTTTTTGAGGATGCAAATTTAGACATTTTTTTCGAGATAATAAGCCCGTCGAGATAAAAATGTGAACAAATTGCCCCGAAAAGTTAGAAATCAAGGTCTCCACGCGCTCTTTTCCCATCCATTTGCATGCTCTATCTTACATTCCTTTTTACAACGGACTGACATGCGCTCGCGTTATCTTATGCAGCGGACAACAACGGACTCATTATTACAGCGGATATATTTAAGCAGCGGACAACAACGGACTACGACGGACAGACATGCACTTGCGTTACCTTTTGCAGCGGACAACAACGGACTCACTATTACAGCGGATAAATATAAGCAGCGGACAACAACGGACTGACCTGTATACGCATAAGTCCGTCGGTTATAAAAAAGGCCGTTGTTGTCCGATGCATAAATAATCTGTCGCAATAATAAGTCCGTTGTTGTCCGATGCATAAATTAATCCGCCGCAACAATAAGTCCGTTGTTGTCCGATGCATAAATAATCCGTCGCAATAATAAGTCCGTTATTGTCCGATGTATATAATATCCACATAAGTCCATCGTGCTAAAGGCAGTGTGAAAGAGGATATTGGGGTAACTTCTATGTTATTGTATAAAAAAATTGGTGTCGCTTGATGGTGATACCAATTTTTTTTCGTATCTTTGCCCCCATCTTTTAGCAATACCAAGTAAACGGCAAGTAATAACAGAATGATATGACAAAGAAAATCTGCTTCAGGAACCAGATTGACGAGCTGCAGCGGGTGAATGCCTTCATCGAAGAGCTGGGCGAGGAACTTGGCCTGGACATGGAGATGCAAATGAACCTGAACCTGGTGATGGAGGAGATGGCATCGAATGTAATCTTCTACGCCTATCCAGAGGGTACCGAAGCCAACATTGAGCTGACCGCTGAGTGCGACGGCAAGGAAATAACCTTTGTGCTGAGTGACAGCGGACGAGAGTTCGACCCCACGCTGAAGCCCGATACTGACATGGATGTCAACCCCGCTGAGCGCGAACTTGGCGGCATGGGCATCTTTATTGTGAAGAATATCATGAACCAGGTGAGTTATCAGCGCCTGCAGGGAAAGAACCTGCTCACAATGAAGAAGACACTAAAGAAATGATAAATATATTATTTGCTGCCAAGGAGGCAGCAAACATAGAATCGTAAATAAGTTAATCGTATATAGCAATGACACAGATTGTGAAAGAAGATGGCAAGACCATCATCAAGACCGACAAGCGCATCGACACGATGAATGCCGCACAGTTTGAGAAAGACATTGAGCCTGCACTGCAGGAGCAGGGTGTTAACTTGGAGATGGACTGCACTGAACTGACTTACATGGCCAGCTCCGGACTGCGCATCATACAGAAGACCATGCGCACCGTTATGGCAAAAAGAGGCAAGTTCAAGATGACCAATGTGAATCCTGAGATTTACAAAGTGCTGTCGATGACAGGCTTCACCAAGTTCATGACCGTAGAACAGAAAGCATGATACCCGAACAGCAACTTCCAGACGAATATCGCCAGCTGTTAGAAGAGCACCAGCAGCTGAAGGATGACTATGAGCAGCTGAACATGATGTTCGAGAACATGGGGCAGGGCTACGAGGAGGCGCTCAACCTCTACGACAAAGCCATGGAGTCGAGCCGCATGAAGACCGACTTCATACAGCAGATATCGCACGAGATACGCACCCCGCTCAACATACTCAGTGGCTTTGCACAGATTCTCACATCGGGCATGGACCTCGACGACGCCATGAAGCAGGAAGTGACGCAGGGCATAGCAGACAACACGCAGCGCATCACCGGGCTGGTGAACAAGATGCTGGAACTGGCCGAGGCCAGCAACGATGCCGACATAGAGCGCACCGACCAGGCACTGGCCATACAGATAGCTGCACAAGCTGCCGACGAGAGCCGCATCACCATGGCCAAGCATCTCGACTTCGACCTGCAGATAGCACCCGAAGCAGAGATGGCCATGCTGCAGACCAACCTGCAGCAGGCCACACGCGCACTGGTACTGCTGCTCGACAACGCCATGAAGTTTACCCACCCCGCCGAAGCTGCCGGTGGCAGTGCCGCCGTCACTGAGAAGGCGAAAGTAGTCCTGTCTGTTGCGATATCATCGCAACAAACGGAACAGATGCTGCAGTTCACCGTCGAGGACACAGGCATAGGCATCCCCGCCGAAGAGGCTGAGCACATATTCGACGAGTTTGTGCAGCTCGACGAGTACTACGACGGCACAGGCATAGGACTCACCGTGGCCCGCAGCATTGCCCGCCGTCTGGGGGGCAACATCGTGCTCGATACCGACTACACAGGCGGAGCACGCTTCGTCTATACACTGCCCATGGGCTGACACCAAACAACCACACTACATCAACGACAACATGGATACAAGCACAATGCTGGCGCAGGGCACCCTACTGCGCAATGGCACATACCGCGTGGAGCGCCAACTGGCATCGGGGGGCTTCGGCAACACCTATTTAGTAAAGAATGTGGCATTCAACGAGCTGTATGCCATGAAGGAATTCTTTATGCGTGGCGTGAACATGCGCAACGGCATGGAGGTGACGGTAAGCATTCCTGACAACCACACATCTTACGACAGCCAGCGAGAGAAATTCAAGAAAGAGGCCATACGACTGCGCAGCCTCAACAACCCCCACATAGTGAAAGTGCACGACCTGTTTGAGGAGAACAGCACCGTGTACTACATCATGGACTACATCGACGGGCAGTCGATAGGCGAACAGCTGAAGCGCACCGGTCAGCCCATGAGCGAGCAGCAGACATGGACGCTTCTTCCACAAGTGCTCAATGCCTTAAAGGAAGTGCACAGCCAGCAAATATGGCACCTGGACATCAAGCCGGGCAACATTATGCTCGATAGCAAGGGCAATGCTTTTCTCATTGATTTCGGAGCCAGCAAACAGATAAGCTCCAACGGCAGCCAGACGTCATCGGCCCTGTGCTACACACCTGGCTACGCCCCGGTGGAGCAGGTGGAGCAGGCTTTCGATAAGTTCGGCCCGTGGACTGATTTCTATGCACTGGGAGCCACCATCTACTACATGCAGACGCTGCAGGCACCACCAACGGCCACGGCACTGAGCGAAGGCGATGCCTTTAACTTTCCCGCCTCAATGAGCAAGCGCATGCAGGATCTTATACGCTGGATGATGAAACCGCAACGCAAGCTGCGCCCCCAGTCGGTCGACGACATCACCAGCCGATTCCTCACCCCTGGCGGCTCGGCCTCTGGAGCTCCCGTCCTTGAAGGACGCCCAAGACGCCCAGAGGTTATGGGCAAACCGCCATTAAGATTTCCTGATGATAGAAATGCTACCTGCGACAAAGACAAAGCTGCCCCACGCATCAGTGGCCTCACAGGAGCAGCAGACACCGCCGCTGACGACAGCACACAACTCGACACAAGCCATAAGGCAGGAAGCCGTCCGGCAGCAGGCGGCGTGAGCATCGGTGCAGGACGACCGGCAGCAGGCGGTGTGACTATCGGAGCAGGACGACCGGCAGCAGGCGGCGTGACCATCGGAGCAGGACGACCGGCAGCAGGCGGCGTGACCATCGGAGCAGGACGACCGGCAGCAGGCGGCGTGAACATCGGCACCTCACAGCTGGCTTCAGGCGGAAACAACACAGGTGGTGCCGAACCTGCCGGAGGCGACGGCAGTGGTGGCGGCAAGTCATCGTCAAAATGGTGGATTCTCCTTGTACTGCTGCTGTTGGCAGGTCTCGGTGCTGGAGCCTATTTCATGTTCTTCAACAAGAGTTCCGAGGAGAAAGCTGCTGAGTCTGACCAGGAGGAGTATGAGACCATGGTGGCCAAGTGCCGCTCGGCCTTTGGAGATGCTGCAAGCTTCTCAGAACTTGAAGATGCCAAGACAACCTACTTCCCCGACATCAAGGAAATGGAGGAAGAGTATGGTGATGTAATGCCTGAGACATACAACAAATATGACGACCTAAAGGAGCTGTATGAACAGACGTTAGAGCACCTGCGCGACGGATATATAGACAAAGCTGCTGAATACTTCAATGGCGACCAGTTCAGCGAGGCTTTCGCCATCTATGATGAAGCCATTGAGGCGCTGCCCGATGACGAGGAACTGGCAGAGAAGCGTAACTCGCAGGCCGACAAGATTGGCAATATCATTGTAACCGACATTCAGTATGGCAACAATGAAGATGACACCACCATCCTGTCAGAACCAGGCGAAACGCTCTATACCGACGACATGCGTTTTCTCTGCATCTACGTGGTCTACAACTCGCTCCTGCCCGAAGGCAACTCTTCTGAAAGGAGAGAGTTCAAGTACAGGCTTTACTATCCCGACGGACATCTTGACAAGTCAGATAATTCGCCTACAGGATATACCTTCAGTGGCAGTTTCCTCATTGCTCCAGGCGAGGTTAACCAACGCGAGAAACTCACCATCTGGGGCCTGGACTCAAAGTCGAACTATCCGGCAGGCACCTATCGTATGGAACTGTTCTACGATGACACCCAGGTATTCCAGAACACCTTTGTCGTGCGTCCGTGATGCAGAACGACACCCATGCGTGTGACGATGCTCACCATTTCAGAGGCTGACAATTTGTCAGCCTCTATTCTTTTTCCATCCTGTTTCGTTGTTTTTGGCACGGTTTTGGCATAGACTATGGCAGAAAATAATACCACATTTATAAACATAAACAAAAATAATTATGAACATCAAACCATTAGCTGACCGCGTGCTCGTACTCCCTGCACCGGCTGAAGAGAAAATCGGTGGCATCATCATTCCTGACACCGCCAAAGAGAAACCCCTTCGCGGCACCATCAAGGCTGCAGGCAAGGGTACCAAAGATGAAGAGATGATACTGAAAGAGGGCGACGAAGTGCTCTACGGCAAGTACAGCGGCACTGAGATTGAACTCGACGGCACTAAGTATCTGATGATGCGCCAGAGCGACGTGCTCGCAATCATCGAGAAATAGTCTTATTTGGCAATTGCGCAATTTCACCATTCGAGGATTGCCACAGTAATAGTAAAACAGTAAAAAGTAAAATTGCACATTAGAATCATGGCAAAAGAAATTAAATTCAATATTGAGGCCCGCGAACTGATGAAGCAGGGCGTCGACCAGTTGGCAAACGCAGTGAAGGTGACCCTTGGACCGAAGGGCCGCAATGTAGTTATTGAGAAGAAGTTCGGCGCTCCCCAGATTACCAAGGACGGCGTGACCGTGGCCAAGGAAATCGAACTGGAGGATCACTTCGAGAACACTGGCGCACAGCTGGTGAAGAGCGTTGCTTCCAAGACTGGTGACGATGCTGGCGACGGCACCACCACCGCTACGCTGCTGGCACAGGCTATCGTCAGCGAGGGTCTGAAGAACGTTACCGCAGGCGCCAACCCCATGGACCTGAAGCGCGGCATCGACAAGGCTGTTACGGCCGTCGTCGACTACATCAAGAACGACGCTGAGCAGGTGGGCGACAACTATGACAAGATTGAGCAGGTGGCCACCGTCTCTGCCAACAACGACAAGGAGATTGGTGAGTTGCTGGCTGAGGCCATGCGCAAGGTGTCGAAAGACGGCGTCATCACCATCGAGGAGTCGAAGAGCCGCGACACACACATTGGCGTGGTCGAGGGTATGCAGTTCGACCGTGGCTATCTGTCAGCCTACTTCGTCACCGACAGCGAGAAGATGGAGTGCGTGATGGACAACCCCTACATTCTCATCTACGACAAGAAGATTTCAAACATCAAGGACTTCCTGCCCATCCTACAGCCTGCCGCTGAGAGCGGACGCCCGCTGCTCGTCATTGCCGAGGACGTTGACAGTGAGGCTCTGACCACACTGGTTGTCAACCGTCTGCGTGGCGGTCTGAAGATTTGTGCCGTGAAGGCTCCTGGCTTTGGCGACCGTCGCAAGGCTATGCTTGAGGACATCGCCGTGCTGACTGGCGGCACCGTCATCAGCGAGGAGAAGGGCTTGAAACTGGAGCAGGCTACGCTTGAGATGCTGGGCACCTGCGAGAAGCTGACCGTGTCGAAGGACAACACCACCATCGTCAATGGCGCAGGCGACAGCCAGGCCATCAAGGATCGCGTCAACCAAATCAAGAAGGAGATTGAGCTCACTACTAGCAGCTACGACAAGGAGAAGCTGCAGGAGCGTCTTGCCAAATTGGCAGGCGGTGTGGCAGTGCTCTACGTTGGTGCCAACAGCGAGGTGGAGATGAAAGAGAAGAAAGACCGCGTTGATGATGCCCTCTGCGCTACTCGCGCCGCCATTGAGGAAGGCGTTGTGGCAGGCGGCGGCACCACCTACGTCCGCGCTCAGGAGAAGTTGGCCGAGCTGAAGGGTGACAACGCCGACGAGCAGACAGGTATCAACATTGTGTGCCGTGCCATCGAGGAGCCGTTGCGCCAGATTGCCATCAACGGTGGCGCCGAGGGTGCCGTCGTAGTGCAGAAGGTGCGCGAGGGCAAGGGTGATTTCGGCTACAATGCCCGCACCGACGAGTATGAGGATCTGCGCAAGGCAGGAATCATCGACCCCGCCAAGGTGGCCCGCGTAGCCCTGGAGAACGCCGCCTCCATAGCCGGCATGTTCCTCACCACCGAGTGCCTCATCGTAGACAAACCCGAGAAAGAACCCGCCATGCCAATGGGCAACCCTGGAATGGGCGGAATGATGTAAAAACCACACAAAATGGCAGGCCGAGTTTTCGGCCTGCTTTTTTTGTCCGTTCGCGCTTATTCGCACCTCTGGCTGGCGCCAAAAGTACTTCCGCCCGGAAAAACAAAAGAAAAAGCTGTTTTTCTTTTGCTTTTCGCTCGCTTATTCGTACCTTTGCACAGAAAAAACAACTGTCATGGAAATCATAAAAAAACTATTCGCACAGAAACTGCTTGAGGTGAAAGCCGTCAAGCTGCAACCGCAGGAGCCTTTCACATGGGCCAGCGGCTGGAAATCACCCATCTACACCGACAACCGCAAGACGCTGTCGTTTCCCCGTCTACGCTCATTTGTAAAGTTGGAGCTATGCCATCTCATCCAGCAACATTTTCCCGAAGCCGAAGCCGTGGCCGGCGTAGCTACAGGAGCCATTGCACAAGGTGCGCTAGTGGCCGAAGAGCTTGCTCTACCCTACTGCTATGTACGCCCGAAGCCGAAAGACCACGGCATGGGCAACCAAGTGGAGGGCGAACTAAAGAAAGGGGCCAAGGTGGTGGTGGTTGAAGACCTCATCAGCACCGGCGGCTCCAGCTTGAAGGCAGTAGAGGCCCTGCGCCAGTATGGCGTGGAGGTGGTGGGCATGGTGGCCTCGTTCACCTACGGCTTCCCCGTGGCCGAAGAAGCATTCAGCCAGGCAGGTGTCACCCTCTACACCCTGAGCGACTATGAGCACGTGATAGCAGAGGCCGCCAAGACGGGCTATATCTCCCCCGACGACCAGCCGGTGCTGGCAGAGTGGCGAAAGAACCCCAGTGAATGGAATAAATAATCTAAGATATGACAAAGTTTGAAAGTAGTGTCAAGCACATTCCCTATCCACAGGAGAATGTCTACCGCAACATCAGTGACCTGAACAACCTGGAGCGTATAAAAGACCGCGTGCCAACCGACAAGATTCAGGAGTTCTCATTCGACCGCGACTCCGTGGCGGTAAGCGTGGCTCCCGTGGGACTGATAAAGATGCGCATCGTGGAACGCGACGAACCCAAGTGCGTGAAATTTGAGTCGGAGCAAAGCCCCATGCCCTTCAACCTATGGATTCAGGTACTGCCTGTTGACGAGAAGAACTCGAAAATGAAGGTAACGGTAAAGGCCGACATTCCCCTCGTGCTGCGCGCCATGGTGGGCGGTCCCTTACAGGACGGTGTAGACAAGGTGGCCGAAGCACTTTCTAAAATACCGTATGAATAATGTAACGGCGTTGTAACGATATAACGAATTATGGCACAGAAACTCTGGGAAAAAGACTTTGAGATAAACGCAGAGATAGAGCGCTTCACCGTGGGGCGCGACCGTGAGATGGACCTCTATCTGGCCCCTTACGACGTGTTGGGCAGCATGGCCCACATCACTATGTTGGAGAGCATAGGCCTCTTGGAAAAAGACGAGCTGCCGGTGCTGCTGCGCGAACTGCGCGCCATCTATGAGCAAGCCCGGCGTGGTGAGTTCGTGATTGAGGACGGCATAGAGGATGTGCACTCGCAGGTGGAGCTGATGCTGACAAGGAAGCTGGGCGATATGGGTAAGAAGATTCACTCGGGCCGCTCGCGCAACGACCAGGTGCTGGTAGACCTGAAGCTCTTCACCCGCCATCAGCTACAGCTCGTGGCTGAAAGCGTGAAAGACCTCTTCGACCAGCTCATAGCCAAGAGCAACCAATACAAAGATGTGCTCATGCCTGGCTACACTCACCTGCAAGTGGCCATGCCCAGCAGCTTCGGCCTGTGGTTCGGAGCCTACGCCGAGAGCCTCTGCGACGACATGCTCTTCCTGCAGGCAGCCTATCGCATGACCAACCGCAACCCGCTCGGCTCTGCTGCCGGCTACGGATCGTCGTTCCCACTGAACCGCCAAATGACTACCGACCTCCTGGGCTTCGACTCAATGGACTACAACGTTGTCTATGCGCAGATGGGCAGAGGAAAAATGGAGCGCAACGTAGCCTTCGCCCTCGCCACCATTGCCGGCACTATGGCCAAGCTCGCCTTTGATGCCTGCCTGTTCAACTCGCAGAACTTCGGTTTTGTGAAACTGCCCAAGGAGTGCACCACTGGCAGCAGCATCATGCCGCATAAGAAGAATCCCGACGTTTTCGAACTCATCCGTGCCAAGAGCAACAAGCTGCAAGCACTGCCTCAACAGGTGACGCTCATTATGAACAACCTGCCCGTGGGCTACTTCCGCGACCTGCAGATTATCAAGGAAGTATTTCTGCCGGCCTTCGGCGAGCTGCTCGACTGTCTGCGCATGACGGCCTACATCATTAACAGAATAGAGGTGAACGACCACATACTCGACGACCCGCGCTACGACCCGATGTTCTCAGTGGAAGAGGTGAACCGCCTGGCAGCTAATGGCATGCCCTTCCGCGATGCCTACAAGAAGGTGGGCCTCGACATAGAGGCAGGGCGTTTCACTCCCAGCAAGGACATACACCACACCCACGAGGGCAGCATAGGCAACCTGTGCAACAACCGCATCGCGTCGCTCATGGATGCCACATTCAGCCAGTTCGGCTTCGACCGCGTGGCTGCAGCCGAAAGAAATCTGCTCTCTGAACAATAACAAGAAAGAAATGACTGGCCGATTCCCCTTTTTCTTTCTACTCATTTCTTTCATTATCGCTGCCTGTACTGAGACAGACAACATGTACTCCTCGGCCTACTGCCGCTTCACGTTCAATGCCAGCCAGTATCCGGCGTGTGCACTGACCAGGGCAGTAGGCAGCACGGGCGGCGACTTCTGCATAGTTAAGGCTGTTTATAGAAACGGCGTGCCCCATCTGCTGCTCACGCCCAACCGTGGCACCTTTGCCAGCACCGACCTCGACCTGACCATGAACACAGTCATCAGCGGCGAGCGCATCAGCTATGCCGGCATGGGTTATCACCAGGCACTCATCATCGGGCGCTCGGTATACGGGCAGCTGCGCTGCTACGACCTGATGTGCCCCAACTGCGACAATAATTACGAACTGTCATGGAGCAGCACACAGTACACGGAGCTGGAGTGCAAGCGGTGTCAACGCATTTACAACATCGACGGGGAATATGGCTATGTGAAAAGCGGCGACAAAGGGCGCGCATTGACCCTCTACCGCCGAATAAGCTACACCCCCGACACGGGGTTGCTCATAGTGAACAATCCGTGACTATACTATCTTGAACCTCACGCGGAACGAGTGCTCGTGCTCATCCCAGTTAGTGCCTAAAAGCTCGAAGCGCCCTATCTGCGATGTGCTCCTCACATGCTTACCTATGCAAGGACACACATCATAATCGCCTATACGCACCAGACGTATGGCATCGGTGGCACCAGCAGGCAGACGGTTCACATCCACCTCATGCGGTAGATTGTTGCGGGTGGTCATCTCGAAGGTGACAGGCAAGTCGGCATCTATCAACTCGTTCATGCGCCGTTCTATCTCCTTCTCCTGCTGGCGTGTAGGCTTCTGTGCGAGGTGGAAGCTCATCTTGCTTTTCTTCCTCTCTACATGGGCATTATAACTGCGCCCACAGCCAAACAGCCTTATCATGGTTTGGTTGAGCAGATGTTCAGCCGTGTGTGCAGGAGGAAAAGACACATCCCGCTCCTCCAATATTTCATAATCGTCTTGCATATTCCCTATTCATTTGTTTATCATTTTGCAGCGCAAAAAAAGTTATTTATCACGTTCACTTCGCCCTTAACTATCTACTCTCAACTCTTCACTTGTTATTCAGCGAGGCCTCAAACTCGGCCACTGCCTCTTTATATTCAGCCATGAAGACCTCGTTGGTTGTGTCGGCCATTTGCATAACCTCCTTCCTTATCTGCTGAGCCATGGCCTCGTATTCAGCCGAGTCTAGCTCGCCGTCGAAGGGAAATCTCTCTGCTATCTGCGCTTCAGCCTCGGCACGGGCCTGGGCCTTCAGGTTGTTAAGAATGGAGTCCTTCTGCTTCACGGTGGCAGTCCTGTGAGGCCGAGACTTGTCGACACGTTCCTTGAAATAGAACGAGAGCCCGAAGACAATGGCGAAGAGGGCAGCCACCGACAGTGTCCAGCTCACCAGCTTCACCATCTTGGCGCGTGACGCTGTAGGCTTCTTGCCCATCACCTCGCTGATGATGTCTGCGTCGGCCTCAGTGCGTTTCGCCTTCATCGCATTGATGGTCATCGCCGCCAGTTGGGCCTCCTCACGCAGTTCCTTGTCGGTCTTGAGGTCTTTGAGAAAGGCTTCGCTCTCCTCGGGCGTCATCTTGTTGGTCAAGTAACGCTCTATCCGCTCGCTATGATCAATCTTCTCCATGGAAAATCCTTGTTTTTAGTTCTTCATACTTCGCTTTGAAGGCATTGCGGCACCGGTTGGCACTGCTCTTCGCCGAGTTTGCATTCGCCAGACCCGCCATATCAGCAACCGTCGACCAGCTCAGGCCGTCGGCATAAAAACTCCACAGCAGCCGTTGGCATAGCTGCGTCATTGCCCCAAGGATGGAGAACACCAGCTTCGACTTCCGCTCCGTCACCTCGCTCTCTTCGCATGCCGCCGCAGCACTCAGTATGCTGTCAACTTTTGCTTGCGACACCACGTCCTTCTGCATCATGTCCTGGTCGTTGATGCCCACCGTGGTGTGCTTCTCCTTCTTGCAGACCAATTTCAATGTAAGGTTGATGCAGATGCGCAGGAAATAGGTGTACAAGGAGCTGGAAAGGTTTGTGGCTTTCCCTTTCTTGATGTTCTGGTATAGTATCACTGACGACTCTTGGTAGATGTCCTTGGCATCCTCTTCCGACAGTTCCGAGTAGCGCGACACGAGGAAGACGAGGGTGCGCTCCCGGTTGTCAGCAATGAATCTGTTGAACTTCGAGTCCTTGTTTTCTTTTTCCACGCTGTTGGCTATTTTTGGCGCAAAAATAACAATAATTTGGTGAATGATGGCCACTAAAACTTTTTTTAACTAAAAAAATGGCATAGCATGTTTACTTTTTCATCGCTAAGGGTATAAATAAATGAAAGCAACCACCAATGGAAGTTAAAATGAATTGTTTAACTTAAAATTTAAGTAAGATGAAAAAAGTTTTGATGATGGCAGTATTCATGTGTGCAACCCTTAGCATCAACGCCGAGCCTACTTTCAAGGAAGTCGTTGAGGAAGCATTCGCCAAGATTACAGAGATGGTGAAGCAGGCTCCCACGAGCATTGTTTACGGAGTAACGAAGAGCACGACACAATCGTTGACCGTCAACACTCCGCTGGGCGAGTACGATGTGCAGAAGGAGGACGGCGGCTACCGTTTCTTGGGCCTCTTCGTGAAGCTCCTCTCCAAGAAAGGCAGCACCTACACCATCGACTCCTCCATAGGGAAGTTCAAGGTGGATGTGAAGAAACGCACCATCACCAAGGTGCATTGATGGCACGTGAGGGTCGCCCGTGAGCACGGGCGGCCCCTTTCAGGAGCGATGTCACCTGTAACTACCCTCAGCTTTCGGCGTCATAGTCAGCATATCTCAGATAATCACATATTACTATAACATTACTAAACTCTTAATTCAAATCATCCAGTCTATGTCTTGTAGAAATAGAGTGAAAACCATCGTTGCTTTAAGCCTGATTCCGCTTTTGGCATTCTGTTCCGTCAAACTGGTGAAACTGAACGACCGGCCGAGCCACGCCTGCTGGTTAAACGAGGACATCAGGAATGCTATCCGTGCAAATGTTGGGAGTGACACGTCTGAAGATGCCATCATCCAGTTTAGCCTGTTTCTTACAGCCCAGTTGCTGGAGTTCTCAGAAAAGAACTCGGTGAGCGAGGGGAAGGCAAATTGTATAGGCTACGCACAACTCTACTCCGATATATGCAACTACGGCTTCAGAATCAGCCATAAGGCGGGCTGCCATGCCCATGCGGTTGTAGGCCTCACAAAAGTGTATGGCATCAATATCAACACCATTGTCACCCACCTCATCCCGTGGCACAAGAATTTCTTCAAAGACCACGACTTCGTAGAAATCTCAACGCCAACGAAGCATCTGTTCATTGACCCTTCGACCTTTGATGTGCTAGGCAACTCCTTACGGCAAGAGGTTGACGACTGACTGTATAGTTTCCCCTCTCCCGCTATAGATTCAATAATAAAAACGAGATAATAGTAATCACTAAAATATAACCACGAAATGAAGACTATCAAAGTATTGCTTAAGATTGTTCTGACGTGCATCATAGTGTTTGTCATGATAAGCCTTCTTGTGCTTTCCATTGTTTTTCCCCCGTTCTTATATATCTTCTTGATTATATGCTTAGCCACTGAGTTTTTCTTGCTGGTAAAATATAGCCATAAAAGGAGGCTAATGGCATTGATAGCGCTTATAGAAATGGGGCTCTGTTGTATATCTGCCTATTACCATGGCAGTGTACGGGGACAAGAAGAGTGGTTTACAAGTGATTTCGCATATTTAAGTTATATGGGCGACTACAATGTCTACCGGTTATGCACGTATTTGGGCGACTGTGCCATACTCATCATGGTGGTATGGGGCATCACGTTCTTGTTGTACAAAACTTTTATGGCACCTAAACAGCAGAACGCCCCGCAAAGTGATGAACCTGCACAGCAAGAATCGCTGGCCAAGGAGAAGGAAGAGGAGACAGAAACAACAAACGAACTGGCTGGTGAAGAAGTGGAATTGAAATTGCTGACCGAGGAGAAGAAAGAAGAGGCAGAAACGACAAGCGAACAGGCTGGTGAAGAAGTGGAATTGAAATTGCTGGCCGAGGTGAAGAAAGAGGAGACAGAAACGACAAACGAACTGGCTGGTGAAGAAGTGGAATTGAAAAAAGAGTGTAATATGGAATGGAAATCCTTTCGTAAAAGGAAAAAGCTGAAGATAGGACTTCTTATTCTGGGGACGCTTCTGCTTGTCAATTTGCTGTGGCCTACGTCGATTCAACCCCCCGTGGAGGGCTGTGGCAAGGAGAGCTACAACCCCAAGTCGTTCTGGCATCCCTGGGGCGACCATGAGCATCGGGGCATCGACATCTTTGCTAAGAAAGGTACACCGGTACATCCCGCCATCGGGGGCATCGTCATCAAAGCAGGTTACAGCAGCGGCCTGGGAGGAAACTGCGTAGTCATCTTCAGTTCTGGCATGCGTTTCCACTACTATGCCCACTTAGACGAGGTGAAGACGCACTTCGGGGCTATCGTCTCCCAGAAGTCAATCATCGGAACAGTGGGAAACACCGGCAATGCGGCAGGAAAACCGCCTCACCTGCACTACAGCATCTCGAGCTTCATCCCCCAAGGCGACTGGCGCTTTTACTCGAAGTGGATGATCTTCTTCATTAACCCGATAAAAGAGCTGGAGAACTAACAGAGGAACGACTATGCGATGATGTTAAATAAATACGGACGGTCATAAAAGGCGCGCACAATGCAATAACAGGAAAATACCTTGCACTACTTGCACCTGATGACTACTGCTTTAACCTTTATTGAGATTTACCTTGCACCAAACAGCTGGCTGTTAACTTTTGTTGAGATTTACCTTGCACCGCTTACGTGGAGGCTCCGCAGATTCGTCCCAGGCCTTGGGACGTTTACGGGGAGGCCCCATATATTTGTCCCAGGCCTTGGGACAAATATGCGGAGCCCCCCAAGGAGGGGGGCTTGCTTTGCAAGCGTCCTTCGGCCGAGCGAGGGGTGGGGTTTGGACTCGGCTATGCCGTTTGCAAAGCAAGAATATCCTTACAGTGAAGAAGATACTAACCCCACCCCCGACCCCCGACCCTAGGGAGGGGAGAGTCGCAGCCACGTAACACGCTGATAATAAGTACAAGGTGCAAGTAGTGCAAGGAGAATTCCGGTTAATGCAACGTGCGCACACGCGCACACGCGCACGAAAGACATCGTCACCTCTTCCACTGCATTGCGAGCATCCTTCGGAATCGTCATCAAGACAGGAAGCGCCCCCTCTACGGCCGTGCCCTGAACGATGGCAATGACGGCTACCTGGGTCTGCCAGAGGACGACGACTTGCTTAAACGAAAAAACACCAGGGCAGAAACCCTGGTGTCGATACTGTGTTGTATGAAGGACTCATTACTTGATGATGCCCTGCTCCACAAAAATCTTCTTCAGTGCTATCACTGAGCGTTCCACCTGCTCCTCGGTGTGGGTGGCCATCAGTGCATAGCGCACCAATGTGTCTTGAGGTGCACATGCTGGCGGAATGACGGGGTTGATAAACACGCCGGCATTAAACGCCAGGGCCGTAACGAGGAAAGTCTTGTCTACATCGCGCACGTAGAGCGGAATGATGGGGCTCTCGGTGTCGCCAATCTCGAAGCCCTCTTCACGGAAACGCTTCAGGGCATACTTGGTGACACGCCACAAAGCCTCTATGCGCTCGGGCTCCCGCTGAATGATATGGAGTGCCTCCATGGCAGCGGCAGTGGCAGCGGGAGTGTTGGATGCTGAGAAGATATAGGTACGGCAGGTATGACGCAGCCAGTTGATGGTGTCGCTGTCGGCTGCGATGAAGCCACCAATGGAAGCCAGCGACTTGGAGAACGTGCCCATGATCAGGTCTACGTCATCAGTGAGACCGAAATGGTCGCACACGCCACGGCCCTGACGGCCAAAGACGCCGATGCCATGAGCCTCATCCACCATGACGGAGCAGTTGTACTTCTTCTTCAGGGCAATGATTTCAGGCAGCTTGGCCAAGTCGCCCTCCATAGAGAACACGCCGTCAACAACAATCAGCTTGATGGCTTCCTCAGGAAGTTTCTGCAGCACACGCTCCAGGTCGGCCATGTCGTTATGGCGATAGTGCAGCTGCTTGGCAAAGGCCAGACGGCGACCGTCCACAATACTGGCATGGTCGCGGTCATCGCAAATCACATAGTCATCCTTACTCAACAGGGCAGGAATAACGCCCTGATTGACACTGAAGCCAGTGGAGAAGCACAGACAGTCGTCCTTGCCTATGAAGGCAGCTATCTCTTTCTCCAACTGTATATGCAGGTCAAGCGTTCCATTCAGGAATCGGCTACCAGCACAGCCTGTACCATACTTATCAAGCGCTTCTTTTGCCTTGTCTATAATGCGTTGGTCGCCAGTAAGTCCTGTATAGGCATTCGAGCCAAACATCAACACTTTGTGGCCTCCCATTTCAACCTCAGTTCCCTGTTTTCCTGTAATGGCGCGAAAGTAGGGATAAATGCCCTTGGCCATTGCCTCCTGAGGTATGCGATACGATTTGTATCTCTCTTGTAGTTGTCCCATAACTTAGTTTATAGGTGTTTCATTTTATAACAGGCTGCAAAGTTACATAAAAATCTGCAATTACTATTCTTTTTTCTAAAAAAAAGTTTGTCTTTTGTACTTTTCTTCTTCTTTTGACCGCTTTTTCGCCTTTTATTTGTACATTTGCACCCATGAAAGAAGAAAAAAAGCACATTGTCTTCATTGTCAACCCTATTTCAGGCACCAGTAAGAAGAAAGGGTTCGACAAGATTGTGAACAAGATACTCAACCCCGACTCATTCAGTTGGAACATCATACGCACTGAGTATGCCGGACACGCGGCTGAGATAGCCGCCAAGAGTGCTGCAGAAGGAGCCGACATCTGCGTGGCAGTGGGCGGTGACGGCACTGTGAACGAGGTGGCGCGGGCACTGGCAGGAACGAAGACAGCCCTTGGCATCGTGCCCTGCGGCTCGGGCAACGGACTGGCACGCCACCTGTGCATGCCCATGAGCATGAAGGGTGCACTGGGCATCATTGCACAGGCACAGACCGACACCTTCGACTACGGCATCATTAACGGCAACCCCTTCTTCTGCACCTGTGGCATGGGGTTCGATGCACATGTATCGCTGCTCTTTGCACAGTCGGGCAAACGCGGACTCACCACCTATGCCAAGATGGTGCTCCACGAGGGCATGAAATACAAGCCCACTAACTACCAGATCACCATTGAAGACGGAAGCGGACAGGAGTTGCAATATGAAGCATTCCTCATTGCCTGTGCCAATGCGGCGCAGTATGGCAACAACACTTACATCGCCCCGGGAGCATCGATGCAGGACGGACTCCTCGACGTCATCATCATAGAGCCGTTCAAGGGCATAGGAGGCCCGAAGATGCTGATGGACCTCTTTACAAAGACCATCATGAGCAACAAGCACGTACGCCACTTGCAGGCTCGCAGGCTGCATATTCACCGCCCCGCCGACGATGCCATTCACTTCGACGGCGACCCGACGGTGATGGGGCCCGACATCGACATAAACATTGTACCGCGCGGGCTGACAGCCATCATCAACCCGAAACACTTAGAAGACAAGCCCAAGCCCAACCGCGTAGTTAACGCCTTGAACCACATGCTCAGCAAATAGCCTATTATTTCAAATATGTACGCGAACATTCTTATATTGCAGCCATGCAAACCATAGTAGCCTTGAGCATTGTTGCCACAGCCCTAGCCTACGCTGCATGGCGGGCACACCGATTGTTCTCTAGCCGCAATAGAACGTGCGACAGCTACGGAGAAGGCTGTGAAGGCTGCATATTCCAGCAAAAACAACAAAAACAAGCGTGCAACATGAAAAAACAGACGAAAAAATTTGGCAAAACAAAAAAAATGCATTAACTTTGCACCCGCTAAGAGAAATGGTGCCTTGGATGAGTGGCTTAGTCAACGGTCTGCAAAACCGTCTACAGCAGTTCGAATCTGCTAGGCACCTCGCTCGAAAATCCCGAAACCCCGATAAATAAAGGGTTTCGGGATTTCTCTTTTATACGATTTCAACTTTTTGCCCCATTCTTGCCCCATAAATATGGCAATCGTCATTACAAACATGTCACATCGGGATTAGGATACTTTGTGACAGTCACAAATTGTCCTGACTGATATAATCTATTCGGAGTTAATTTCTATTAAATGAAGTTAATTGTTTCGTTATCCTAAAAAAATCAAGATTAAAATTTGCAATTCAATTCAAAAACATGTAATTTTGCACACGAAACTTATATAATAATTGGTTTCAAACCAACGCATATTTTAACATGATCAAAAAAAATCTTTTTTCGGTATTTGTGATTGCTGCCGCTATGACGGGAGCAATGGTTCTGTCGTCATGTAGTCATGATGATGCTACTTATAGTGAAGAGAATGTTCAGCAGGCCATTCAGCAGGCCAAGCACGCCGTGGCTGTTGCTAAGTATGAAAAGGCCTTCATCAGTTTGTTCGGTCAGCCCGCATCTAATCAGAGCTGGGACTTCACCAAGGGTGGTTCATTTACCGTCACACGTAGTGCAAGCGATGCAACTGCATTAAATAGATGGCCTTCCTATTCAGCGTGTCTTAATGGCTATGACTGGAAATATGCCACTGGAGAAAATGATCCCTTACGACAGGACATTCTTGCTAGCGTGATCAAAAACCAAACTGACGAAATTAAAAAACTCATCGAAACAACTGCTAATGATCCTACAAAGATTAAGACATGGGCTCCCACTGGCAGCTATGTTTTCCGTACTGTAGCTTCCTATAGGAATGTTTCTACAAACAAAGACGAAGACAAATACTATAGCATTGGTGCTAATTTTGGCGGTAAAAACAACTTCATTGCCATGATGGGTGTGAAGAAAAACGGTAAAGCAGTCAAGAATGGATCCACTGGTGTTCAGCACACCTGCGCCATCTCATTTGGTAATGTACCTAGTGATGCTGTATGGTTCGCTGTCGCCACATCGTCAAAGGATGCTTCAATTGTAGCTGCAAGTCACCCACTCACAACATATGTGGAGGTTACTTATGATGGCAGAACATTCTGGGGCTTCAGGTGTGATTCTGAAGACGATGGTGGAAAATACTCAGACCTCATTTTGTGGGTAGATAAAGTAACTATTGACAAACAGAAAATTTATGCTAAGCGCTATATGGTAGAGGACCTTGGCGGTTCTGGTGAAAGTGATATTGACTTCAATGATATCGTCTTCGACGTGGAACAGTTCTCTGATGGCAGCCAGAAGTGTATTGTCCGTGCATTGGGTGGAATTCTTCCCATCAAGATCAAAGTCGGTAATTCTGACTGGTGGGCAAAGCCCGAGCCTGTCAATAAGATGATCAATACTCAGGGAACTATTGATGAAGACATGGTGATTGCAGAATTTGCTGTAACAGGCTGGAAAGAGAGTGAGAACAACGTTCAGGTCATGGTTGAGGATAAACAAGGATTTGAATTCGTCACCACATTCCCAGAGAATGGTAGGATTCCATCCATGATAGCTTTCTCTGCTGCTAAGATTTGGAACGGAGAGAGAATTCCTGTTACTGAAGAATGGTTCAATACCTATCCTTTCGAATTCAATCTCGACGATTACATTCAAATAGATTGGAATGAAGAGGAAGAAATAGATGAAGATTAAACATTCATCCAAATTACATCGAGTAGGAGGAAAACGAAGTAGTTTTCTTCCTACTTTCGTTTTCCGACCTCTCACACCACCGTACATGCGGTTCCGCATACGGCGGTTCTTAACACGGATGCAACTTCACGTAATAATCCATTA
>JAEEGG010009642.1_pt1 | contig 21578 bp, 23 predicted proteins | sample 9134161 | NCBI WGS metagenome assembly JAEEGG01 (sample SAMN16246543, study PRJNA631951) | gut metagenome | biome: gut microbiome; feature: rumen; material: CR-attached | host: Bos | place: Iran: Karaj | collected 2018-10
CATTGACATTCTAACCGATACTGAAGGTTATGAGCGCGTAGCCCATGCCGCCTTCAGGGATCTTTACATCAACTGGGACGATGTGGTGCGGGAGGTCTATGAGGACTATTGTGCGATGAGATGAAATGATAAACCGCCGCAAAGGCACAACACCCTTGCGGCGGTCTCAATCACTAAAGTCGTAACGTCATTGAGCCGGTGCCCATTTGCAGCGGACGGGTGACACGATAGCGCCTTCTTTTTTCAGAGCATCAAAGGCCTTGTCCACCACTTTGCGGTCGAGGCCGGTGATTTCAGCGACTTTGCCCGCATTGACAGGCTCGCCGATTTCGCGCATAGCTTTCAGCACTTGTTCTTTTGCTTCCATTTTTTTTTCAGTTATTTATTGATACTTGGTAAATTGATACTTTTCTCTCAGTTCGGCTTGCTTCTCAGGCGACACCGAAGTGATATAGGATTTCCATCCTGGGCAGAAGTTGATATGCCAACGCCAGAAGCGGCCTATCAGTGATTTCGGTTTCGCGTCATAATGCGCGCGAATCTTACAGTTTTCGCAGGGATGTGCCATAAGGTTACATCTGTTTCATCAGCCAGTTCTGGTAACCAATCTTTTCGATGAGTTCAAGTTGCTCCTCGCTCCAGTATTGGTCTTCCTCCTCGTCGAGAAGATAAGCCTTCAGCAGGTCGTAGGTCGTGGGGTCTTCGCAAACCGTGGCCATGCATTTGCGCAGCAGTTCCACGCCAGCCACTTGAATGGCCAAGTCGGCCTTGATGTACTCCAACGGGTCGCAAATCAACTCGCGAGCCTCGTGTTTCTCCACCTTCGGGCAACCGTCGAGGTCGATGATGCGGTCGATGAACTTCTCCACCCAGCCCATCTCCTCATTGTAGTGGTCAATGTACTTTTGTCCGAGCTTGTCAAAGCTTTCCGACTTGAAGATTTGTCCTTGTACCTTGTGTACGAATGCGCCTTCCGAGAGGCCTGTCACGAAGAACTGTAATGCTTCGATTGATTTCTGTTTGTCCATGATATTGAGTTTTGTTAAGTGAATATGATTCATTGTCTATTTTTCTGCAAAGTTACAGTAACTTATCACACTACGCCCTAACCCAAACGAAACAAAAACCGACTGAAACGAAACAAATTTAATAATATTCGTATTTTTGCGCAGAAAACATGTGCGACTATGTACAGTTTGAAGGAATTTTGGCACCTAAGAAACCTGCCCGTGCCCGAGGGTGAGTGGGACGGGAACGTCATTTGCATAGAGACTAACGTGGAGTGGACATTCGGCACGAACGAGACGCACGGTTTCTTGTCGTGTTACACTTTTACGATTGTTACGCGCGGTTGGGTTACTATAGTTTATAATAACCGCGAACTGACATTACACGAAGGCGATCTCTACATCTATTCGCCTGGCTTCGAGGTTACCGTCCTTTCGTCCTCCAGCGACTACAGTGGTATCTGTCTGCTGGCCGACGAGCAATTCACGCTCGAACTGCCCAGCGTTCACGACAGCATTCGTGCCGCCTACCTTTCCGTTGTCGAGTTGCAGCAGCCCCAGCTGACACTCTCTGATGACGATTACCGCCACATCCTTGAACTCATGCAATTAGCCTTGCGCTACCAGCAGTCGTTGCTGCCCAATGCCAACGAGAGCCTGCGGATGCTCTATAGCATCTTCCTGAACGACTTGACGGGCCTGATGGAGCGCACCATCCACGAGCACCGCTTCCCCAAGCGTGTTGAAGAGCTTTTCCTCGCATTCCTTCACCTGTTGCCCCGTCACTTTGTCGAGCATCACGACATCGGCTTCTATGCCTCCGAGTTGTGCATCACCACCACCTATCTCTCGCGCATTGTCCGGCAGGTATCGGGCGGCCGCACCGTCGTCGACTACATCAACCAGTTGCTCCTGATGGAAGCATCATACTTGCTGCGTCAGACCTCGCTCAGCGTTGCCCAGATAGCCGAGCAACTCCACTTCGCCGAGACCACCACCTTTGCCCGTTTCTTCCAGCGTATGAAGGGGATGACTCCGAGGGAGTTTAGAAAAGGTAAATAGAGCATTCGCTGTTTATCTTATTAACATTCTTCTTTACCTTCGTAATCTGGCAACTCTCTCAAGGTAAACTGCGACATTGCATATAAAGGATAAATATCCACATGTCGCACAGCGCCTTCTGCCTTAACATCGATATAGTCAAACTTCCCGAAATTCTCCAAAGAGCATCGAACAGCTCTGTACAGTTTCTTCTCTCGCATAAAGTCCCATAGGCTCTTCATGCCGCCTTGCACACCAGCCTTCACTTCAAAGGGCAACACCTTCAAGTCGCGCGAAAGAAGATAATCAATCTCTGCGGTTGAATTCCTGGCCTGTCTTACCCAATAGTACAACTCGTGACGCAAGTTCGGCGTGAGATAGTGCAACAACTCAAGTCCGGCCAGCATCTCTGCCAAAGGTCCCTTGTTCACCAAATCTGCAGCCGAAGCCGTGAGGATTTGGGTGGTGATGACACTCGTATCGCCCATTGTCATGTTGAGCAGTCTCAGCATTAGTCCTGTATCAAGCAACAGAATCTTACGGATGCTCTCATCCGCCTCGTCGCCCAAGGGCAGACCATTGCCACTCGTGTGTGTCACAGGAATCAGAATACCAGCCTTGATAAGCAGATTGAGTGCCTTCTTCACTTCGGCTGTCTTATACTCTCCTGGTACCCTTGAATAGACAAACTTTTTTGTAACCTGTGTCGCGGCACTTTTCATGGTGGCTATCAACAGTTGCGGATCCACCTTTTTCTTGTATTTTGGGAAGTCGGCTTCATAACCGGTGATGATATCATCCTGCACCTCCTGACATTGTAAAAAGTCATGGGTCTCCACCCATTTGGCCACAGCCTCGGGCATCCCGCCAACCAGCATGAACGTGCGTATCAGCCCTACCAGTTTGTCGTGGAGAGGAGTTGGCAAAGGTGCATTGACATTGGTATGACTACGCGCTTCCATCAGCAGATGCTCGCCGTTGGCCATCAGAAATTCATCGAAGGTCATCGGGAACATATACATGGAGTGGATGCGACCCACACCAAAGGTCGAGATGTCGTCCAACACGAACTCAAGCAACGAGCCGGCTGCTATCACATGCAGGTCTGGCATGTCCTCTTTGAAGTAGCGCAATGCCATGATGGCCTCTGTGCTTTCCTGGATCTCGTCGATAAATAGCAGCGTCTCATTAGGCACAATGGGTATGCCGCTCATGGCCGCCATTTGCGGAACGATATGTTTTACATTCAAATCCTTCAAAAACAAGTTTTTATAAGAGGCTTGCTTTTCAAGATTGATCTCAACATAATACTTGAAAGTTTCACCTAAATGTTGGACTGCGGTGGATTTTCCCACCTGTCTCGCTCCTCGCAGTAGAATGGGCTTGTGAACGGGACGAGCCGCCCATTCGCTAAGGTAACGGTCTATGATTCTTTCGTAATACATACAAGTCGTTGATTTACGGCTGCAAAGATATAAAAAACGAAATAATCCAAACAAATAATTTTACAGAAATCGGAAAAATCCAAGGTAATAATTCCATCAAAATCGAAAAAACCCAAGGTAAACCGAGACGAATAACCTCTCTTACTACGAAATTACAAAGTGTTTTTAAGTCCGACTGAAATCAGGGACGCTGCACAGCCAAAGGCCTGTCTTTCTGCGAAAGGTAGATCTTATATGATTACCTTACCGTTACCCTCGTAGTCTTAACGCCCTTCGCCGTCTCCACCTTGATTAGATACAAGCCGGCGCTTTGATTGCCGAAATCATATTCAAAGGCATCGCCGTCAGCGGAAGTTTCAAAGACTTTTTCACCAAGGATATTGAAAACAGTGACTTTTTGGATGTTCTCAGCCTCGATTTTCACCTTGCCGTAAGTCGGATTGGGATAAACCGCTGTGACAACAGACTCGACCTCCGCAATCGCAGTGCAGTCTTCAACGAACTCATAGAAACCAACCATCCCGTAAGGGTTGTACCAAGCAGAGTTCTGATAAACTTCGACGCATCCGCAAGGAACGGTAAGCACAGGCATGCCAAATTCGGCAAACACCATGCCTCCTAAATCATTTCCAAGAGCAGGAGGTGTCGTGGCCAAAGACACTGCCTCCGAAATGTGTGAGCACTTCCTGAAGGCCCAGTCGCCGATGTAGGAAACGGATTCGCCTAAAACCAGTTTCCCATCCAATCCTTCGCACTGGAAAAACGCGCTCTCACCAATATGGGTCACCGAAATGGGAATCACCAAGTCACCTGTCAAATCAAAGCATAAGGCAAAAGCGTTGTCTCCAATAGAAACTACCGAATCCGGCATTTCAATCGATGTCATCCCCGTGATGCCCTTGAATGCGTTGTTGCCGATGGCAGGAGGATAGTTGATATCAATTGATCAGCCAAGCCACACCGCCACTGATGGCATAGAACTTATTAAGGTTCAGGAAATCCAAGTCGGCGGCGAGATCGAGTTGCACACGGCGCGACACCAACCAAGTGAAGCCAAACTGGGTCAGGTATTGGTTGCCTTCCTCGGGACGAATGAAGTTATAGGTCTCCACGAAGGAGCCAATTTGTTCAGAGATGCTGAAATAAAGGCCAAAACCCAAATAAGTGGCTGTATGGCCCGTTTCACCATCCCACTCTGTGCCGACATTATAACCTATTCCTAACCAATTGGTTACGGTATGTTCAAACAAGAGATGCAAAGTGGGCGTTAGACGAGAAGGGAGCCACTCTTTTAACCCGATATGGGGGGACTTTACTTCGGCCAGCAAACCCACAGAAGGCAGGAAGCCTCTTCCCTCAAAGAATTTCGCCTTTATGCCAAAGGTGAGCGGAGTCATGCCGTATATGGGTGCTTGCCCCTGACCCTCGTTGAGCATCAGGGCGTTCGCCCCAAGGCGAATTTCGGCGTTTTCAAAAAGGCCAAACCTCAATAATGTGTTGTTGAGGATGAGGATGTGTGGCCCGTCTTTCGTTGATTCAAATCCCATCCCCGTCTCCCATTGCACTTTGTTTAAGGGCATCACATCCGTGCCAGTCAGTGCACCCGGCCGGTCGGCAGAGATGGTCGGCAGTTCATTTTGCGCATAGCAAAGGCCACATACGAGAGCCAATGCCATGATTAAGAGTCGTTTCATTTTCATTTTCATTTCATACACATTTCAAAAATCTTCTCCACATCGGCCTGCTGTAAGGGCTTGAAGCCGGGCAGAGTACCGTCGGCGACAGCCTTTTTGGCCATCATGGCGAAGTGGGTGCGGTCGATGCCCACCTCGGGGAAAGTGCGCTTCAGCTGCAAGGTGTTGAAGAGGAAGTCGCTCAGCATATCGATGGCTTTGTGGGCGATATCCATCGGGGGCAGGCTCGTGTCGATGCCGAAGACATTGGTGCCAAACTGTACGTATTTCGACACGGTGGTCTCGTCCAAGCAGTACTCCATCCAGCGTGGGGTGAGGATGGCGAGGCCGAGGCCGTGGGTGATGTCGTAGAAAGCAGAAAGCTCATGTTCCATTGGGTGACAGCTCCATGCTTTGCGTTTGCCGCCGTTCACGAAGCCATTGATGGCCCATGAGGAGGCCCACATCAAGTTGGCGCGCGCCTCATAGTTGTCGGGCTCGCGCATAGCGATGGGAGTGTAGCGGATGACGGTCTTCATCAGGCCTTCCATGAAGCAGTCGAGCATATAAAGGTCCTGGTCCATGTTGAAATAGACCTCGAAGAGGTGTGACAGGATGTCAGCCGAGCCACAAGCGGTTTGGTAAGGGCTGACGGTGAAAGTGTTGGTCGGGTCGAGGAAAGAGGCTTTGGGTAACAAGGCCGGATCCAGTCGGCCAATCTTATCGTTGGTTTCGGGGTTGCTGATGACGGCAGCCGTGTCCATCTCGGAGCCTGTGGCAGCAAGGGTCAGGATGCTGACGATGGGCAGGGCGCGCTCAATAGGGGCACGCTTGTTGAGGTCCAGGAAGTCCCAAGGGTCGTGTTCGACAAAAGCACCAGCCGCCATGATCTTGGTGGCATCGATGGTGGAGCCGCCACCTACGGCCAGCAGCACGTCGATATGGTGCTCTTTGCACATTTGTGCGCCTCTCCTGACAGAGCTGATACGCGGGTTCGGCTCGATGCCCGAAAGTTCGAATAGTTCGAGTCCAGCGTCCTTGATTTCTTTGACCACGCGGTCGTAGAGGCCCATCTTCTTGATAGAGCCGCCACCGTAGGTCATCAGCACGCGTGTGCCATATTTTTTGAGTTCTGCGCCAAGGTGTTTCAGTTGGTCGCGCCCGAAATAAATCTTAACGGGGATGTTGTAAATGAAGTCGTTGAGCATAATTGTTGTATTTGATTATTCGTTGTCAATGTTAACAATAGTGTATTTCCGCGTTCCGAGCCCAATCTGTTCGGCATACTCCACGGTATGGGTGCCGTGTTTCTTGTTGATGCGTTCCTGCAAAGGCTTGGCATTATCGTCTTGGCTGCTGACGTGGTTGAACACAAAGTCGAGACAGGCCTGATCGAGGGCCACAGGGTCGGTGGAGGCCAGGATGCCGATGTCCTTGATGCGTGGGGCGGCAGGATGTCCGTCGCAGTCGCAGTCCACCGACATGTTGTTCATCACGTTGATATAAATGATGTCCTTGCCTTCCTGCTTGAAGTAGTCATGCACGGCCTGTGCGGCAGCAGCCATCGACTCAAGGAAATCGTCTTGGTCGGCAATCCTCCAATGTTTTTGGCTCTTGCCAGCGGAATGTATGTAAAGCTTTCCGGCACTCGATGCCACACCTATCGACTGGTTTTTCAGCACGCCTCCGAAGCCACCCATAGCGTGACCCTTGAAGTGTGCCAGATTGATCATGAAATCATAGTTCTGCAAATGTGAGCCGACGATGTCGTATTGCAGGTGTTTGGTGTCGGTGACAGGCAGTTGCATCTCACCCTCTTCGTCCATGATGTCGACGGTGGCGATGGCGTTGTAGCCGCGTTCCTCAATGGCCTTGCGGTGCTTCTCGGTGTCGCTACGGTTGCCGCCGTAGGCCGTATTGCACTCCACGAGGGTGCCATTCACCTTTTGCACCAGGTTTTTGATGAGTTCGGGGCGCAGGTGGTTGCTCTTCTCCGACTCGCCCGTGGATATTTTCACCGCCACGCGGCCATGTGCCTCCACGCCCAAGGCATCATAGATGTGCACCAGTCCCTCGGGACTGATGTCGGTAGTCATATAGACCGTTGCCGCCTCGCCTTCAGTCGTGGGTGGCGCAGGCTTGTAGTTTTGTGCATTACATGAGGTCATTCCCAAAGTGCAAATCAGTACCATGATGATAGTGTTTTTAGTCATTGCAGTATTGTTGTTTTGTGATTTCATGTTACAAAAATACAAAAAACCCAAATACGGGCAAATAAAACTGCCGCAAAGTCAAATAACCTTGTGACTGTATCATTTCGAGAAAAACAACTATCTTTGCATCATGTCCGAGCATTGGCAAATATACGCCGACTGGAATCCATGGCATGGCTGCACCAAGATTAGTCCTGGGTGCAAGTATTGCTATGTCTATCGGCAGGATGAGATGTACGGCAGTGAGATCTCCAGCAGCGAGTGCCGTAAGACAGGCAACTTCAACCTGCCAGTCAAACGAAAACGAGACAAATCGTGGAAGATTGAAAGCGGCAAGATCGTGTTCACCTGCTTCACCTCTGATTTCCTATTGAAAGACGCGGACCCGTGGCGACCCGAATGCTGGCAGATGATGAAATACAGAAGTGATCTCTGGTTCTTCTTTTTCACCAAACGCATCGACCGTTTTATGGAATGCGTGCCCGACGACTGGGGCGACGGCTATGATAATGTCATGGTGGGTTGTACCGTGGAGAATCAGGAAATGGCGGATTTTCGTTTGCCTATCTTCTTGTCGCTTCCCATCAAACACAAGAGCATCATCGCGTCGCCATTACTTACAGCCATGGATCTTACCCCTTTTCTGAATGAAACGATAGAAGAAGTATCTGTAGGCGGAGAGTCGGGCGTTAACGCAAGACCCTGCGACTACGACTGGATACTCGCCCTGAGGGAGCAATGCATCTCGAAAGACGTTGCCTTCCGCTTTCATCAGACGGGTGCCCATTTCGTCAAGGACGGCAAGATGTATCGTGTGCCACGATGCTATCAGCTCAGTCAAGCCCACAAGGCCAACATCGACTACAAGATAGGCAATTACCTAGTGCCCGAAAAAGTGAAATTCCAATGGAAAGACAGCGACTATCACGATTAGGTTAGTTGATGGATGCGACCAATTCATCGCTGATGTTGTTGCCTATCTGGCGGCAGACATCCTGGCTCCAACGTTGTGCCATCGCGATGCGCAAAGCCTGGTCGTTCGAGCCTTGCAGCATGGCATAGATATAGCCGGCGTTGAAATTGTCTCCAGCTCCGACGGTGCTGACCGTCTCTATCGTCTGTACGGGATAGGTTTCGCAGCCTTCAGGCGAATAGACCCGTATGGAACGCGGACCGTCAGTCAATATCAACGTGGGGCAATGTCGGCTCACCCGTTCGTAAATGGCATCTCCGTCAAGAAGACCATACATATACTCGAAGTCTTCCGTCGACCCACGCACCACATCTGCCAAGCTCATGTTTTCCTCAATATTGGACATCACGTCAGGCAAATCGGGAATATGGTCTTTGCGGAAATTGACATCATAATAGAGCCACGCACCTGCTTCTCGTGCGGCACGCAACAAACCGCCAACGACAGGGCGTATAGCGGGATTGATGGCGAAGAAAGAGCCGAAGATCACCACATCATCTTTGCAAAACTCCGGCAACTTGCCGTCCAGCGAGACAGACGCATGATCCTTGTAAAACACATACTGCGCGTCGTTGTGCTCATTCAGGAAAGCTAGTGATATGTGCGACTTGATATGCTCGTGGCGGCAAACATATTCCGACGACACACCGTTTTCTTGCAGATAGCGACAGATGATTTCACCGATATGGTCGCCACCCACCTCTGTCACCATGGCACAGGGCACGCCGGCCCGTCCGAGGGAGACAATACTGTTGAAGGTCGAGCCGCCCGGAACGGCTTTTTGTGGCTGGTCGTTCTTAAACAGAATGTCCAGTACCGTTTCTCCAATCCCTATTACACGTTTCTTGGTCATATTGAGTCAAGAGAAAAGTTCAACTTTTTTCAATCCCTTCCGTAAATGCGACATGCACCGTTTCGCCGAAGCGCTTATCTCTTCCAAGCTCCAATCACTTCGCCGACATACACCGTGTGGATGCCTGCATCAAAGCCGTCGTACCACTTCTTCGGGGTGTCGTTGCGGAAATCCTGCTCCGTCTGGTGCCAAGCCGTCATGGTCTCGCATTCGATGACCAAGTTGGCTTCCTCGTAATAAGGTGTGCCATGCTCGGTGTAAGCCACATGCAAACCAAGGGCAGCGGCTTTGTCACCGTCGCGACCGCTGTGTGAGCCAAGGTATTTCCAAATCTCCGGGTCGTCAAATTGCATGATGGTGAAGCGGGGGTGCTTCTCCATGAACTCCCAAGTGTAGCGTCCAGGAGCCACATATACAGTCACTGCCGGACGGTCGTGGCCGAGGTAGTTGCCGATGCCGCCCCAACCGATGGTCATGGCATTGCTCTCCGTAGTATCGCCCGAGCAAAGGATGAGGTTCTCGGTGAACCAGTCGAAGCCATTCTTCTGGAACTCCTTCTGAACGTCGAAGGCGGTGAGTTCGTTGTTGTTTTCCTTATTCATGGTTGAATCGTTTTGTTCCTGTTGTTGAGGATTGGCACAGCCGATGAGGGCGATGCACAGAAAAGAGAAAAGGCAGTGTTTCATTGTTAATGATGTTTATTCTGTTGCAAAAATAGGCATTTATTTCGTGTATTTGGCTTTTACGATTTCAAATGAATTGCGTGTAAGGTCTCTCAATAGGTCATCCGGTGCCGATTTCGGGTCAACGCCAATCCAATGTTTGGGCGATTCATTGAAGGGGTCTCCGATACATTCGTATTCAGCTTTCAGTTCTTCAATCCGCTCGGGCTGGCATTTGAGCGAGATGACCTTGAAGTCGTCGCAGTCGAAGAAGGAGAACATGTGGCCGCAGACATAGAATACCAATACGCCTTCTCCGTTTTTGAACTTGCTGAAGGGGAACTTTTCTTCAATGCCATCGCCTAACGAGAGGCAATAATTGCGATAGTCTTCGATATTCATGGGCAATTATTATTTGCTTAAATACTTACAATCCCTCCAGCAACCAACGCGGCAGGTATACCTAAAAGCATCCCGATGAGTGCCCCTTTGATGTGGAACCAGTAGTCGTGATAGGCTTTGGTCATGTCCTCCGTTCCGGGAATGACGAAATGCTTGTCGTGGCAGAACCAGAGGCAATCGAGCACCAAGGCATCGAACCAGTTCACCACCACCCAAAGGGCGTAGGCTGTCAGCGCGCCGCAAAGGAAGGTCGTGCATCCGTTGACGTACTTGACCAGCAAACCCAACAGCACACCGAAGACCATCATGGCGACAATCTTCTTGACGTAGAACGCCACGCCTCCCGGACGGTTGCTCGCGTCCACCAAGCCCAACTGGTCGCACCGCTCGATGATGGCGGGAGGGTAGTTGAAGATGCTCTTGATGGGGTTTCTCGACATCAGGAACACGAACAGCGTGAACAAGGTGCACGCGATGAGGGATTCTATTAGGAAGGTCATTTTTAGTAGTTTTAAGAGTTCAAGTCCGATTTTCCTATGAAACTCGGGAATTCAGGTCCAAAATTACAAAAAATCCATTTATTCAGCATGACACATACGTTTTTCAATCATACAAGTTCAAAACCACATCAACTGTGCTGGACGAAGCGATTGGTCTCGAACAATTTTTAGTACTTTTGCCGTCAAATGTGACTTATGTGCAAAACACGTAGGTTCAAATAAGCAAGTCGGACTTTAAATGAGGAGCAAAAAGATGAAACTATCAGCCATATTTGAAGAAAAACCTAAAAGATGGGGGTTCAGGGGAGATCCGTATTTCTGGGATTACTTGAAAGAACTCGCGGAGAATATGGATATTATTTCTCCTGACGAACTGGAAAAATGGATAAAAGAGGAATACCTTTCAGTTTCAGGCAAGGTCATGACCGACAAATACGGCGATTTTGCTGTAGTAGAGCAGTTTGCTCATGGAGGAATGAGTTCCGGCGGCGTTGATAACCTTTGGTGGATGAATGAAGGAATTCCGCTGCTGAAATGCAGGTTGACTGCGCTCTGATTCTAAAGGGGAGTGATGCCGATGATCGGTGACTTGTTCAATCCCTATATTTTCTCTGATATTCTTTTTCTCTTTTGTAACCGTGAAGCAAGTGCGGCCAAAGTGATGATGCCGCCAGCGATAGCAATGGTCACTTTGAGTGCTGTAAAACCTGTAATGGCGGCCAGGCGCAGCTGGTCGCTGACTAGGTAATACACTGTCCAGAAGATGCCTCCACCGGGCACCAAGGGGATGATGCCGCAGATGAGAAATACTGTGGTGGGACAGCGTTGCGTGACCGACAGCAGGTCGCTCGTCAAAGCCACCGCCAAAGCAGCGAAGAAAGCGGCTCCTGCCACTGACAGCAGTCCTGTGTACCATGCGAGCACAATAAATACTGCCCAGCCCACCATGCCAGTGAGGCCACAAGTCAGGTAAAAACGGCGCGGCGTGCCGAAAAGAGCCGCGAAACCCACCGTGCCGATGAAAGCCGCTGGCAGCTGCACATACCAAGCCCGCGTTACGGTATCGGCCACGGGCACACCGAGTTGCATCATGCCGCCATGGAAGGCTCCATCGACAAGAAACGCCAAGGCTACACCGATGGCGATGCAGAGGAACACCAAAAACGCATCGAGAAGGCGGGTCGTGCCTGAGAGATAATCCTCATTGGCCATGTCGCGCATGCCGTTGGTGAACGGTACGCCTGGCACCAAGGCGATGATAGTGCCGATAATCATGTTCGGAAGATGCTGACCCAGACCGAGGCGCACAGCGAGGATGCACAGCAAACCGCCCAACAGGCCGCCTAAGAGGTTGCCGAAGATACGCGTGATACGACTGCCGATAAAGGTCATAAAGAGTCCCAGCAATAGACCAGCAACGAAGGTCGCACCGGCATCGACGAAACTGCCTCCAAAGAGGATGCTGAAGGACGAGACCCCCAAGGCTGTGCCCAGCACCAGTTCCCACCAAGGCTTAGACTTGCTTTGGCGGATGACCCGCAAACGAGCCTCCAACTCGTCAAGGGTTACCGTGCCGCTGCTGACCTCGCGTGAAAGCTGATTCACTTCCACCACGCGGCTGAGTTGCGTGCCTTTGATGGGGATGAACTTGGCACTGGCATAATGTTGTCCCGTCGCGATGATGCCGTTGCTGAGTACATAGAAACTCTCGTCTTTCACGCCATAAGCGTTAGCGATGTGTTGGATGGTCTCTTCCACGCGGATGATTTCCGCTCCGTTTTCCAGCAAGATATGGCCTGCTTCAGTGGCTAATTGCAGAGCGCGTTCCTGGTTAGTGTCCATGCTTAGTGTTTTTGCGCAACGTATATTCAGCGAAACTGATTATGCGTTTATTTGCTGCAAAAATACACTTTTTTGGATTAACACTCCCTGTCGCAGCAATCGTTGCCGCTTTCAATCTCTATCGTGGCATGGGTGATACCTTGCTCATGAAGAGCTTCTTTCAATGCCTTTCGCACAGCGGATGCCTCGTGCTCATCGTCAATAACCACGTGCGCCGTAAGTGCATTTTCCGTTGTGCTCATCGCCCAGACATGCAGGTGATGGACGTCGGTGACATGAGCAGTGTCTCGCATGGCCTGCATCACCTCTTCAACTTCGATTCCTTCAGGCACGCCGTCCAAAGCCAACCTCATGCTGTCGCGCAGCAGTTCCCACGTACTGACGAGGATAACGACGGCAATGACGATGCCGATAATCGGGTCGATGATGAACCAGCCTGTATGCGAGATGATGATACCGCTGACGACTACGCCAATGCTTACCAAGGTGTCGGCAGCCATGTGAAGGAACGCGCCACGGATGTTAAGGTCGCCTTTCTGTCCGCGCATCAGCAGCAGGGTTGTCAGGCCGTTGATAAGGATGCCCACACCAGCAGTCCATGAGATGACAGCACCGTCGATAGCGGCAGGGTTACGCAGCTTGTGAACACTCTCGGCAATGATAACACCTACCGCCACAAGCAGCAATATCGCGTTGGCGAGAGAAATGAGAATCGTGCTTTTCTTGTAGCCGTAGGTGTAGCGTTCGTTGCTGTGCACCTTGACCAGATGCAGCCCGACAACGACCAGCGCCAACGAGAAGACATCGCTTAGGTTATGTCCTGCATCGCTCAGTAGCGAAAGGCTGTTTTGCCAAAGGCCCACACCGGCTTCCACACCGACGAAAAGGAGATTGAGAATAATGGCTGTCCATAAGATTTTGCGCATCTGCCCATTGTCGGCAGCCACATGATGATCATGATGATGGTGATGATGTTCGTGACTCATAGTTGTCTGTTTTAATTTGGCTGCAAAAATGCTGCAATTCTATAACGTGGACAATCCCCAATTGTTGGGATTTAAGCTCACCGTTCCCACCATATCAGATGACAAAGTCTTTTCCTACACGGCCATCAACACCAGCAACTGCGCCGTGAAGATACGCAAAAACATGGTCAGCGGATACACGGTTGCGTAGCCCATGTTGGGCAGTTTGCAGCCTTCGGGAGCCACAGTGTTGGCGAAGGCGAGGGTAGGAGGGTCGGTGTGGGAGCCGCCGATGAAGCCCATCAAAGTGTAGTAGTTCATCTTCAGCACCAAACGCCCGAACAGCCCGACCAAAATGGGCGGCACCATGGTGATGATGACACCGTAGACAACCCACATATAATGCTCCTGCACTGTGGCCACAAACTGACCACCGGCACCTAATCCCACGCCAGCAAGGAAGAGGGCGATGCCCACCTCGCGTAAAGCGTGAACACCTTGGCCTTCGGTAAAGTCGGTGCTGAACCAGCCTTTCTTCACGCCTAGCCAGCCGCCGATAATGGCCACCACCAAGGGTCCGCCAGCCAAGCCTAACTTAATAGGTGCCTTCATGCCCACAGGAATCGGGATGGAGCCGATGATGATGCCAAGGGCAATGATGACGAAAACAGGAATCAGCAGGAAGCCGCCTTTGCCTTTCTTGTCCGTTGTTGGTGCAACGAAGGTTGTTTCAAGTGTGGTAGGCTCTTTCGCCAAGTCGATGCGGCAGAGTGGACGCAACAAGATACATGTCAGAATCATACCTACCACAGCCAAAGGATAAGCCACAGCATAGCCTGCTGCCAAACGGTCAGCGGCGCCTTCGATGCCTATATCGGTGACAGCCTGCTGAGCCGCTGACAAGCCAGGCGTATTGGTGATGGCACCCGTGTAGACGCCTGCCATGTCGGCCAAATCCTGCTTGGCAACCTTAGCGATGATGACGGTAATCAACACACCGAGGGCCACATTGACCAAAGCCATCAAGTTCATAGCCAGGCCGCCTTTCTTGAACGAACGGAAAAAGCCTGGCCCGACTTGTAGTCCGACGGCCACGACAAAGAGAATCAGTCCAAACTCCTTGATAACGTGCAGCATCTCCGCGTTAAGGCTAATGCCACAAGCACTGAAGGCGATGCCCACAAAGAGCACCCAGGTGATACCTAAGGAGATTTTGGCAATCTTGATTTTGCCCAAAAGCAGTCCGAGGAAGATGGACAGGGCAAGGTATAGGATGGTGGGCCCGACGCCCGAACCAGTGAAGAGATTCAACATGGATTTCTACTTGTTTTGTAATGAAAACACAAAAATAGGGTTTATTTCTGAACGGACGCGATAATGACAGAAATATTGTTCACGAACATGTTCACAGCTATGGCTAATAGAATGACTCCAAAGAACTTGCGGAGAATGAAAATGAGATTCGGGCCTAACAATCGCTGCACCCTGTCCAACGAACGGATGACGATGTAGTCCAATAGGATGTTGAGCAGCAGGGCAATCATGATGTTGATGACAGCATAGTCGGCACGCAACGAGAGTAAGGCTGTCAACGCACCTGGACCTGCAATCAGCGGAAAGGCAATGGGAACGATGCTGGCTCCACTGGTGCCGCCTTCGTTCTTGATGATTTCGCGACCAAGAATCATTTCAACAGCAAGGATAAACAGCACGAACGAGCCCGCCACAGCAAACGAAGCCGCATCGATGCCGAAAAGCTTCAACAGGGCATCGCCAGCGAAGAAGAAGGCTAAAAACAAGCCCAAGGCCGTCAGGCAGGCTTGTCCAGCTTTGATGGTCTTGTGCTGCTCCTTCATGCTCACGAAAATCGGGATGGAGCCGAAGATGTCGATGATGGCGGCCATCACAATGAACGCGCCGAAGATTTCTACGAAGTTGATTTGAGAGAACATGATTTTCCTTTTTTTTGACTGGGGAACCTAAAACCCAACCTTTAACCGTCATTGCGGGCTTGACCCGCAAATCGAAGATTCGACGGAGTCAATCTCCTAAGCGAGAAGGACACCTTCCAGCGTAGGAGATGGCGGATCCTTGTCCGCCATGACGGTGAAGCGTTAGGGTAGTGCCTCCCGGTTGGAGTTTATATGATACTATTCCAAAGGTAATGGAAATGCGGTCCAAAGCGTTTGAAAGCGGCCTCGTCAAGCATCTCCTGGAACTGCGGATGCGCCACTGAGATGATGAGCTTGGCCCTTTCCTGCAATGAGCGTCCGTAGAGGTTCACTGCGCCATACTCGGTGATGAACCAGTGGATGTGGTTGCGTGTGGTGACAGCACCTGAACCCAAGTCCAAGGCAGGTACAATCTTGTTGATGCCCTTGCGCGTGGTGGAAGGCATGGCGATGATGGCCTTGCCGCCTTTGGCGCGCGACGAACCGTAGACATAGTCGATCTGTCCGCCCACGCCTGAGTAGATTTTGTCGCCCAAAGAGTCGGCGCATACCTGTCCCGAGAGGTCGATCTGGATGGCGGAGTTGATAGAGGTCATCTTGGGCTGCTGGGCGATGACGAAGGGGTCGTTGGTGTATTCCACGTCCATCAGCAGCACTTCGTGGTTGCCGTCGATAAAGTCATAAATCTTCTTTGAACCCATCACGAAGGTGGAAACAATCTTGCCCTTGTTGAGCTTCTTGTTGTTGCCAGTGATGACGCCTTTCTTCACCAAAGGCAGGAGGCCGTCGGAGAACATCTCGGTATGGATGCCGATGTCCTTATGGTTGTGGAGGCACGAGAGGATAGCGTTCGGTATGGAGCCGATACCCATCTGGAGGCAGGCACCGTCTTCGATGAGCTCGGCGCAATAGCGTCCGATGGTCTTCTCCACCTCGTTGGGTTCGGGCATGTCGACGGTGAGCAAAGGCGTGTCGTCTTCAACAAACACATTGATTCGACTAATGTGAACCAGGGCATCGCCGAAGGTGCGCGGCACGTGCTTGTTGACCACGGCGATGACGAACTCGGCACTCTCCATGGCGGCCAAGGTGGCATCAACCGACGAACCTAACGACACATAGCCGAATTTGTCAGGAGGACACACTTGAATCATAGCCACGTTGCACTTGATGTAGCGTTCGCGATAGAGTTTCGAGGTCTCACCGAGGAAGACAGGGATATAGTCAGCCAGGCCTTTCTGCACGCTCTCACGCACATTGGCACCCACGAAGAAGGCGTTGTGTTGAAATATGCCTTCAAACTCTGGGTTGACATAGGGTGCGGCACCTTCAGTATGCAGGTGGTGGATGTAGACGTTCTTCAACTCGCCTGCTCGACCTCTGTCGCACAGGGCCTTGACTAAACACTGCGGCACATTCGATACCGAGCTGATATGCACATGGTCGCCCGACTTGATGACTTTGACGGCTTCTTCGGCCGTAACTGCGTGATATTGTTTCTTCATATGATTGGTTTTCTCGGATTTTCAAAAGCCAGCGGCAGCCGTGACTGCCACCGGCAACAACATGGAATAAAAAGGGATTTTAGTTATTCATATAGCATTAGAAATGCATAATAATCTCCTAAAGGTTTGACATTAAATTCATTACCTCAATACTTTCGGAAAGATGTCGGAATACCTAAAACGGAGATATCACCCTCGAGGGGCATATCTATTATTCTATAGAATCCCAGCTCCAACTCCCGGAAGCCTTGTTTCGCGACTTGAGGCAGGTCTTCTGACTGAGGTCTTTTCTTGCCGCCTTCCCGAAAGACAAGGCTTTCAGTGACATTTATGGCAAGCGTTGCAACCAACACAGCAGCGGGAACTGTCCGGGATTCACACCCGATTCCCTATTGAGTCCGCAGGGGACACCACAAATCGACTGCAAAGATAGGGATTATTTCTGTGCGATTTCAAAAAGAACAAAATAAAAAACACGGGGTGTCTCCCATTATCAGAGACACCCCGTGGTGATGATATTTGGCCTATGCAGACTTAATCCACGTCGGCGCGAGCCATGGCATCCTTGTAGTACTTCTGGAACACAAAGACGTCCTGCTTGTACGGGTTGATGTGGCGCTTGCGCGAGATGGCGATGATCCAGCACAGAGCCGCAATATTGGTCACCAAAGCCAGAGCACTGATAAACAGCATCATGGACGGGTTGGCCGCCACCACAGAAGGATCTACGGTGGTACCCACAATGCCGTCAACTGCAGCTTGGCCGCCAGCAGCATAGAGAGCCTTGACGGTCTCTACGCCCTGAGGATAAAGCACGGGGAGGGTTGCCCAGCTAAACCACTGGCGACCGTCTTTGAAGGTCTCCTGGAAGAGCGGGAAAACTTGGGCGAACATGCACCAAATGGCCAGGGTGTTGGCGCGGTTTTGGATCCAACCGCCACGGTTCCACAGCAAGGCAGCGATGGTCGGAGCCAGCAGCAGGGCAACACCGCAGTACCAGCTGTGCGTAGGCAGACAATTGTAGGTGTAGGCGAAGTTCCAGATGTCATAGACAATGATGTAAACCCAGGTCATGTCGGCCCAGATCATATCCTGCTTATTCTTGGAAGGATAGACGCTCCACCAGGCAGTCATACAGAAGATGTTGATGAGACCGGCCACGCCGTTGAATACATTGTGCCAGCCGCCATACTGCCATACGCCCTCGGAGGTGAGCCACCACTTGTTCCAGCCCATGATGGCGCTCTCAAAGTCGGAAGCGCAGGCGATGAGGATGTTGATGGCCACGATGATGAACGGGAAGGGCTTGAACCAATGCTTGGCGCCGATACCCCATTTGTATTTGATCATCATAAAGCCGATGCACCCAGCCGTAGCCGCATACAGCTTGGCGTAGTGGAACCAGCCCTGCATGTAGACGTGTGTCTGGTTCTCAAGCGCCCACTGGGAACCGTTGCGCACACCCAGCCAAATGGCAAGGAAGTAAACGGTGAGGGCCAGGGGGACCACCAAAAAGGTAACAATGCCGCCGAACTTGGTGCGACGGGCAAACTCATTCAGCAGAATGAGACCAATGAGGACAACAAACATCATTCCCCATTGCGAAAGGGCATTAGCCCCATAGACTTGGAAAAACATAGTTTTTAATGTTTAAATGTGTTATTGTTTGATTGTTTGAGTTTTTCTTTCTTTCAGCAAGGCGTAGCCTATCCACACGAGGGTAAGCACCACCGACATGGGAAGGCCGACGGTCAGCATCTCGCGGAGCATCACCTCTACTCCACCGGTTTCTGTGAGGGCAGTGAAGAATGGGTATCGCCATGTGACCTCGCCGTTGATGATGTGGTCGACGATGAGCATCACCGAGCCGCCCCAGAGCATCTTCTCCAAGGCCGGTAACTGACGCATCAGCGGACCAGCGCCGGGAACCTCTATTTTCTTTGCGTTAATTTTGCGATAGGCTGAAGTGGCTATCGCTTGTGTCAATGGAACAATGAAACATGACATAATATTCTGTTTTATAATATTACACTCTGATTTCTTTTATTTCAACTTCGTTGCCGTGCAAGAGCCAAGTCTTGTCGCTGCCGCAATGCGGACAGGTTCGTCCATGGATCACGGTGGGATATTCGCTTTTGCACGTGTCGCACCAAGTGACGGCGGGGATAGTGTTACACCGCAAGCCGCAGCCTTTCAGCAGCGGCTCCTTGTCGGCAGACCACCGCCAACAGTCTGTGAGCAGATGAGGCACCACGGTCGACACCTCGCCGATGTCCATCACCACGGATTCCACATGCTCCACATGGTTTTCCTCTGCCACCTGCTTCACGTCGCGGATGATGTAAAAGACTATGCCTAGTTCGTGCATTTTTAGTTGAAAGTTTAGTGTTGAGAGTTTAGAGTCAGTTTAAAGTTGTGAAGTTGAGAGTTTATAGTAATTTTTTACCGAAGATAATCTTTCCAGTGCGTTTGAGCATATAAGGCAGTATGCCGCCGAACTTGTCCTCGGAGGTGCGCATAATGCTGGCCTCGGGATTGTCGCGGAAGAGATGGATGGCGTCAAAGGCGCATTTGGTGGTGCAGATGCCGCAGCCGATACAGCGGTTCGTGTCCACCACTGAGGCCCCGCAGCTCAGACAGCGGGCCGTCTCTTTGCGCACTTGCTCTTCGGTGAAGGTGAGATGATACTCGGTGAACGGGTCGCGGTCATGGGCGTTGCCTTCCACCTGACGGGCGGTGTTGTCGTAACTCTCTACCATAATGTCATCTTTGTCAAGTTCGATGAAGTCGCGGCGATTGCGGCCGATGGTCATGTGACCGTGCTGCACGTAGCGGTGCAGGCTCTCGGCAGCCTCGTGGCCAGCCGCAATAGCATCAATGGCAAACTTAGGTCCAGTATAGCAGTCACCGCCCACGAAGATATCCTCTTCGGCAGTCTGGTAGGTCAACTTGTCGGCTACGGGATATACGCCACGGAAGAACTCGACTTTGGTGTCCTTCAGCAGGTCTTTCAAGATGACGGTCTGACCGATGGCAAAGATAACTGTGTCAGCTTCCAATTTGATGGTCTCATTCTCATCATATTGTGGGGAGAATCGGTGTTCTGCATCATACACAGATGTGCATTTCTTGAAGACAATGCCCGTAACCTTATTGTCGCCGAGAACTTCTTTCGGTCCCCAGCCAGGGTTAATGACCACGCCGTCTTCACGGGCCTCACGACGCTCTTCTTCGGAAGCTGGCATGATGTCTTCGGTCTCAAGCGAGAGCATCGTAACCTCGGCGGCACCGCTGCGTTTGGCTACGCGAGCCGCATCGATGGCCACATTACCACCGCCTACCACGATGACTTTTTTAGTTGAGAGTTTAGAGTTTAGAGTTGAGAGTCCCTTCGGACCACAATTACATTCACGTAAGAAGTCGATGGCCGTCGTGGTGCCTTCAAGGGTTTCGCCCGTGATGCCGGGCAGTTTGCCTCCCTGACAGCCAATAGCCACATAGAAGCCTTTGTAGCCTTGTTCACGCAGCTGTTGTATCGTGATGTCCTTGCCCACCTCCACGCCAGTTCGGATATCCACGCCGATTTCGCGCATGATGTCGATTTCGGCCTTGATGACGGCCTTGTCGAGCTTGTACGAAGGGATGCCATACTGCAGCATGCCGCCAGGGACTTCGTTCTTCTCGAACACCGTGGGCTTATAACCCATGGTGGCGAGGTAGTAGGCGCAGCTCAAACCCGCCGGACCACCGCCGATGATGGCAATCTTCTCCTCCCAGCGCTCAAGAACACTTGAAGCGATGTTGATTTCCGGCACGAAACGCTGCTCGGCGTTGAGGTCTTGTTCGGCAATGTATTTCTTCACCGCATCGATGGCGATGGGCTGGTCGATGGTGCCACGGGTACAGGCATCCTCGCAGCGGCGGTTGCACACACGGCCGCAGACAGCGGGGAAGGGGTTCTCGCGTTTGATCAACTCCAATGCCTCGCGGTATTTGCCCTCTGCGGCTTTCTTCAAGTAGCCCTGCACGGCGATATGCGCCGGACAGGCCGTCTTACAAGGAGCAGTGCCGGTTGGATAGCAGTTGATGCGGTTCTTGTCGCGGTAGTCCTCGTCCCACTTGTCCTTGCCCCATTTGGCGGCATCAGGCAGCTGCTGCTTGGGGTAGGTCTGCTCGCCGTGCTTGGTGCAGAGTTTCTGTCCGAGGCGGACAGCACCGGCAGGACAGTATTCCACACAACGGCCGCAGGCCACACAATTTTTCGGTTCCACTTTTGCCACGTAAGCGCTACGCGATAGGTTCGGCGTGTTGAACAGTTGTGAAGTACGCAGGGCGTTGCAGATCTTGACGTTACAGTTGCAGATGGCAAATATCTTGCCCTCGCCGTCGATGTTGGTCACCTGATGCACGAAGCCGTTATCCTCGGCAATCTTTAAGATCTTCATGCACTCGTCATAAGTGATGGCGTGTCCGCGTTTGGTTTCAATGAGGTAGTCGGCCATATCGCCCACGCCGATGCACCAGTCACGATAGTCGTCGGCGCAA
>JAEEGG010009644.1_pt1 | contig 21577 bp, 26 predicted proteins | sample 9134161 | NCBI WGS metagenome assembly JAEEGG01 (sample SAMN16246543, study PRJNA631951) | gut metagenome | biome: gut microbiome; feature: rumen; material: CR-attached | host: Bos | place: Iran: Karaj | collected 2018-10
ATATTACTGCTGCCCTTTTTTTACCATAACCTCGTATAAAAAGACGGGGAACAGGGTCTCCTGCATCTCGGTGCGGACACTTCGGAAAAGCTCGTCGTAGCGGGCGCAGGTGGCCATTATCTTCTCCAGGTCGGCAGTGGTATACCGCTGGGCACCGGAAGAATGCACTGCCTGACCCCGTTTGGAGGTGACGCCGTTCTTGACGCAGGCCTCATACGATGAAACGCCCTGATCCATCAAGGCGCGCACACCCAGAAGACGCCGCAACTGCCACACCAGGCCACCCAACAGCTGTATCGGAGCACCCTCCGACGACATCATCAGGTTTTTGGCCGTCTCGGTGGCCTTCTCCAGGGTGCTGGTCAAGAGCTGGTCGTAGAGGGTGAATACGCTCTCTTCCTTGCCGTTGAAGAGCATCTCCTCTATGGCCTCCAGGGTTATTGGTTCCTTGCTGTCGAAGAACAGAGCCAGCTTGTCGCATTCGTTCTTGACAGAGAGCGTATTGGCATCGCAGTTGGAAGCGATAAAGGCAGCTGCGTCGGAGTCGATAGGGGTGCCCAGCTTGCGGAAATAGTTCTGGATATAGCTCCGCATCTGGGGCTCCTTCAACTCCCAGAAAACCTTCTCCTCGCCCACCGCCTTCTTCAGCTTGGCATCCACCTTCATGCCGCTGTCGGAGAATATCATCACCGCATCCTCAGAAGGCTTCTTCAGGTACTCCAGGAACAGATCTATATCCTTCTTCTTGAGCTCTGCTGTGTCGTTTATGAATATAATCTTGAAGTTTGAGAACATACCCAGGCTCTGGGCGGCCCCTATGGCCTCATTCAGGTTGGACTCGTAAGGATAAAAGGTGTACTCCTCTATCTCTTCCCCAAAATTTTTCTTGATTTCTGCGCGGATTGAATCTATGTATGCTTTTTTCTCTCCCAGCTCGGGCCCGATAAGGAGATAGCTTGCCTTAATCATTCTTCTTCAAATTTGTTCTCGAAGAGTTTGCTGATGGCTTCTACCGCCTCCCCCTCGTCGGCTCCGTCGGCTTTGAGGGTAAGGACAGTCTGATATGTAGCGGCAAGGGTAATTATACCCATAATGGACTTTGCATTTATCTCATCGTCATCCTTGGATAGGCTTATGTCGGATTTGAATTTATTGGCAACTTTTACAATCATTGCAGCAGGTCTTGCGTGAATTCCCGCACGGTTTCCGATTATGACTTGTTTACTGATCATATTTATTCCTCGCCGTATTTATGTTCATTGTTATAAAATGAGGAGATATTCTTGGCTTCGAGCCACTGAATAGTCCTTCTGTCGAATTCCTTTGCCGAGAAGTAGCCCATGCTCTTGAGCCGCTCGTTCATGGCACCGGTCTCTATGATAATAGGGATGTTACGGCCCGGTTTTACTGGGATAGTGAGGGAAGGAATCTGAACCCCCAGAATCTCGGCTGTACTCTCGTCGGTGCCCAGTCTGTTGTACTCCTTGTCGTTGTCCCATTCCTCCAGGTTCACCACCAGATGGATCTCCTTCTGGTCCATGACCGCACCAATGCCATACAGGTGCGCGATATTGATGATGCCCAGCCCACGGATCTCCATGTGGTGAGCCAGCTGCTGGTTGCCACCCCGGCCCATAAGGCTGTTGCCATAGAGGTTCCGGATTTCCACCACATCGTCGGCGATAAGGCGGTGGCCACGTTCTATAAGTTCAAGGGCAGTCTCGCTCTTTCCTACGCCACTCTTGCCCTGGATAAGGATACCCACTCCGTACACCTCCACCAGGTCGCCAGAAATAAGCTGCTTAGGGGCAAAGACCGAGCCCAGAATGCGTGACAGACGCCGTGTCAGCTCGGTGGTGGAAAGGGGGGTCACCAGCAGCGGGCAGTTGGCCTTGGATGCGATGGCCTTTATCTTCTCGCCAGGCTGTAGGCCGGTGGAGAAAATGCAGCATGGTATCTGGTATGAGAAGAATTTTTCTATGTTCCCGAAGTCGAAGTTCTGTTCCTTCTCCATCTTCTCGATGAAGTTGGATTCGCGGATGCCGAAAATCTGGATGCGCTGGTAGGTGAAATCGTCAAAGAAACCAATCAGCGCCAGGCCCGGGCGGTCCAGGAAGGAAACAGTAATCTCGTTCCCAAGCCCCTGACGGCCGGCTACGCATTTAAGCGAAAGAGCATCGTTTTCTTTCAAGTCCAGATCAAGCAGATCCAGGACAGTAAAATTCTTCATACCAGAACTATTTTATACTATGTATGAACAAAAGGGAAGAGTTGAAAATCAGATCGATTTTTCCTGCATCTTCTCTTTTTCTTTCACAATCTTGTTCTTCACCTTCTCGGTCAGCTGGTCGATCGCATCGTAGAGATCGCCATTTGTGGTCTCGATATAGGCATCGCCGCCCCATTTGAAAGCGAAGGTGCTCTTGAGGGTGTACATTCCGTTAGCCCTCTCAACAGTGATTTCCAGGAATGTCAGTGTGTCCTCGGCAGTCGCAAGGCGCTTGAACTTCTTCTCGATCTGTTCTCTGGTCTTGTCAGAAACTTCATAGTGGATTCCTCTGATTTCAAAATTCATGTTTGCCTCCTGATTATTGATTTATATTTTGAAACTGTACGTCTGGCCATTTTGATTCCTCTCTCCTTGAGTATATCAGATATCTGCTGGTCGGAGAGTTTTTTGTCTTTATTTGTTTCTAAGATTTCCTTGATGATTTCAAGCACACTCTCCCCCTGGGACGGGAAGAAGTAGCTGAAGGAGTAAAAGCCCCAGTCGGTCTGGACATATTTTGAGTTTGCGATTCTTGATACAGTGGACTCGCTTACTTTGATGGACTTTGCGAATTCCCTTTGGGTGAGGGGTTTGAGATATTTCGGCCCTTGGAGGAAAAACTCCCGCTGGCGCTTGAGGATTTCTTTTGCAGCCTTATTGATGGTGTTTTCCCGCATGTCGAGTAAATTGATGAAGTTCTGGGCATCCTGTACCAGGCCGTGGACAAAATTCTTGTCGCTTGCGTTCGCTTCCGGTGATTCATCCAGTTCCTTGTATTCCGGGGCCACCTGAAGCACAGGGATTGCCAGGTCGTTCATGTAGACATCAAGTTCCCCATCTCTCGCAGTTATTGTGAAGGATGGAATTACGGACTGATCTGGTACGACCGCAAAGGCTCTGCCGGGGAAAGGATTCAATGTCTTGACAAAATCTCTTATCTCAAGGACATCGCTTTCAGATATCTGAAGGGCTTCGGCAATTTTCTTGTACTTCTCCATCTCCAGGTCTTCAAGATGCTCTTTTATGATCTCTTCGGCATATTCGGGGGAATCATCCCGCAGAGAGGCTTGAACAGCCAGCGATTCCTTATAATCGGCAGTACAGGTCCCCTGGGGATCCTGCATCTGTACAAGGGCAACAGCTTTTTCAAGCGTTTCCTCATCAGCATTGGGTACCGCTTCTTTTGGAGGAAGTTCAAGGAATCCATCATTGTTCAAAGATTGAACAAGTATCTCGGCTACATCAATAACGCTCTGGTCGATATTTTTCTGCATTCCCAACTGAAGGAGAAGGTGATCCTGAAGAGTTTCCTTCTGGGCAATGGTGTTCTGCAGGAACTGCTGCTTCCGGTCGGCGGCATCCTCATCTTTGCTGAATTTCTCGTCATCAAAATTAATGGGCTCTTCCTTTGGCTTCCTTTCCAAGGTGCTTAAAAGGACTTCGGGGCTGGTTACCTCTTCCAGGGCAGGGTTTTCGTCCAGCTTTTTCTGTATCTCCTTCCGCAGTTCCAGCACAGGCATGGCAAGGTAATGCAGCATAAGCCGCATCTGTGGTGCAATCTTGAGACTAAAGTTCTGACCCATTGCCATATTGGTTGCCTGAATCTGCTGCATATCTATATTATACCCTAAAAAACGGAATTTGGCAAAAAAGTTTCTGCTATTGCGAAAATCATATTGGTAATATATAATTATATAGTTATGAAACAGTATCTTGATTTAGTTAAATATGTTCTGGAGAACGGACAGAGGAAGGTAAACCGCACCGGTGTGGCCACTTTAAGCTGTTTTGGTGTGTTCTATAAGGTGAATCTGGCAGAGGGGTATCCGCTCCTGACCACCAAGAAGGTTTACTTCAAGTCGATGCTCCAGGAGCTGTTCTGGTACCTGTCGGGCGAGGAGCATATCCGCAACCTCCGCCAGCATACCAAGATTTGGGATGCGTGGGCCGACGAGGAGGGCCACCTGGAAACGGCCTACGGACGTTTCTGGCGGAGGTTCCCAGTGCCTGAGCAGGGGCTCCCGGGGGAGAAGTGGGCCACCAGATGGGTTACCACCGACCCTGTGACAGGACAGAAGACTTTTGATCAGATACAGTATGTCATCGACTCCCTCAAGGAGATAAAGAAGAACCCCGAGGCCCCTGCACTCAGGCGGCTGGTGGTTAGCGCCTGGCATCCGGCAAATGCGGCAGAGAGCCTGTTGCCGCCATGCCACTACAGTTTCTGCTTCAACGTCACAGGCGGCAAGCTGAACTGCCACCTTACTCAGCGCTCAGCCGACATTGCACTGGGTGTGCCTTTCAACATCGCATGCTATGCCCTCCTTACCATGATGCTGGCCAAGGAGACCGGCTTTGAGGTGGGTGAGTTTGCCCACACTCTGATTGATGCCCATATCTATGAGAACCATATCGATGGCCTCAAGGAGCAGCTGACACGGACACCGGGCAAGCTGCCTACTATAAAGATTGCGGACAAGCCTTTCAATGAGCTGACACCGGATGATATAGAGCTTATTGGCTACGAGCCCCAAGGCTTCATCAAATTTGGAGTTGCGGTCTGACCATGAAAGAGATAAATGTCATTGTGGCAATGACCAAGAGCCGTGTGATAGGCAAGGACGGTACCCTTCCCTGGCACCTTTCGGAGGACCTTAAGCTTTTTAAGGCCCACACCACTGGTAACATTGTGATCATGGGCCGCAAGACCTTCGACTCCATAGGCCGCCCACTGCCAAACCGGCGTAACATAGTAGTGTCCAAAAGTATCAAGGACAGCGAGAAAGTGGCCGGAGTAGACTACTATCCAGACCTGGAGCATGCCATTGCAGCGGCCCAGGAGGGGGATGGCCGTATCTTCATCATCGGCGGGGCAAGTATCTATCATAAAATGATAGAGAAGGCAGACCGGCTTTATATTTCCCTGGTGGATGGGGAATATGAAGGGGACACATACTTCCCCGAGATCAAGGATGAATTGTGGAAGGTGGTGGCTACCGAACCTCACACTGGATTCACACTTAAAATATACGAGAGAAAATAATTGGAGAGTTGACCATGGACATGGACGAATTGAAGCTTGAGATCAAGAAAATCATTATCTCATCCCTGGAGCTTGAGGACATCAAGCCGGAGAACATCAAGGATGCAGAGCCCCTTTTCGGAGCAGGGCTTGGTCTTGATTCCATAGACGCGCTGGAGCTGGGAATTGCCCTTAAAAAACGGTTCGGCATCTCATTCTCGGCCGAGAGCAGCGACAACAGAAAGCATTTTGCATCAGTGGATGCACTTGCGGCATATATTTCAGCTCAGAAAAACGGAGAGGCAAAATGACAAAAGAGGAAATTTTTGACAAGCTTAAGGAGATCTTCATCAGCGAGTTTGAGCTGGATGAGTCAAAAATTACAATGGATGCCTTGGTGTTTGAGGACCTGGATCTGGACAGCATAGACGCAGTGGACATCATTGTTAAGATGAAGCAGTTCCTCCCGGCCAAGATCAACCCCGATTCCTTCAGAAAGGTTCGCACTGTAGGGGATGTGGTTGATATTCTGTACGAGGCTTCAAAGGCAAATTAAGTGGCCTGGACCCATAAGAAGATAAAGGCGGCCGTCTGCATCGGTTTTCTGGTGATTGGCGGCATTGTTGCCATTATCACCCGCTCTGCCCGGATACTGACCTTTTACCCGGCGTTGGTGAACCTGTTTTTTCTGGTGCTGTTCGGCCATACCTTGTTTGTAGGGCCGACTATGGTGTACAGGTTTGCCACCCTGAAGGACAAGAGCATTGCCACAAGCCCTTATAGAAAAAAGATTGCAGCATACTGCCGGAACGTGACTCTGGTGTGGTGCTGTTTTTTTATTGTGAACGGAACTATTGCCCTGATGTCGGTCTTCGGTGAGTCGTACCGGTTCTGGGCTTTATATAACGGCTGTATAGCCTATATTCTGATTGGACTTTTATTTGCAGGAGAATTTGTTGTGCGTAAGATTGTGCAGAAAAATATGAAAAATGATTATATACCCCTGACCCAGATCAGGCTGGATTCCCGGGACATGGATTCCATAGTCTGCTACCAGGGAAGATATACAGACGGCATCTTCAAGACCTGGAAGGACTTTGCCCAGGATTGCACCAAGATGCGCCACTTCCTTATGTCCCGGCCCGAGACACAGTGGATACTGAACTGCGAAGACTGCTATTATTTCTATGTCACCTTAGCATCCCTGCTTCAGTGTAAAAAAGAAATCCTGATGACCGCCAACATCACACCCGAGTTCATCAAGGAGATCCGGCTGCCTGGTATCGGCTTCCTGAACGATCAGAAGGCTCCTGGCTCCACCGATATAGCTACCATTGTGGATGGCCCGGTCATCGGTATTGAGGAGTTCCCTGCCATCGTCTCAGAAGAGACCAAGATTTATCTGTACACATCAGGCAGTACCGGGCATCCCAAGGCTGTGCTCCAGCGGATGAAGGAGTTCGAGACAGACAATGCCTTTGTCATGTCCCAATGGGGAGATGAAATATATAAGCGCATCGTGTGCTCCTGCGTCAACCAGCATCATATCTACGGATTCCTGTTCTCGGTGGCTCTTCCTTTCGCCGCAGGCATCCCGTTCCGCCGGAACCGCATAACTATTCCGGCCGAGTTCAAGGATCTTACCGACACCTCCTATATGATTGTGGCAGTTCCTGCATTCCTTAAGCGCACCATTGAGGGAGAGACAGAACCCTTCGGACTCAAGGAGCCTATGATTTATACCTCCGGCGGCGTCCTAACCCCTGATGTGGCAAAAAAGACAGATGAGATCATGGGCTTCTGGCCTATTGAGGTTTATGGAAGCACCGAGACAGCAGGCATTGCCTGGAGACAGTCCAAGAACGGCCTTGAGTGGACTCCCTTTGCCTTTGCAGAGATCACTCAGAATGCTGAGGGCTGTCTGATTGTCCGCTCCCCATATATAAAAGACCCGGCCGGGTTTGAGACTGCCGACTTGGTGGAGATTTTCCCTGACGGCCGCTTCCTTTTGAAGGGGCGTTCCGACTCCATCGTCAAGATTGAGGAGAAACGCATCTCTGTGACCGAGGTGGAGAACCGCCTCAACCAGAACCCTTATGTAAAGGACAGCTGTGTCATAGCATTGGCCGACCGGCGCCAGTATCTGGCTGCAGCTGTTGTGCTTTCCGCAGATGGCGAGAAGTTCTTTGCAGGCAAGGAGAAGTTTGAGATAAACCAGTACTTCCGCAACTACCTGGCAGGCTTCTTCGAGGCTGTGGTGCTGCCCCGCAAGTGGCGGTACCTTGATGCTATCCCCCAGAATGCTATGGGAAAGCGGAAAAAGGACGAGATAAAGGCCCTCTTTGAGAAGAAGATAGAGGATATACATGGCATTGCTTTTGCAATAAAGGAGCAGGAGGAGAATAAGGTTGCTGTGACCTTTGCCGCCCCCGAATCCTGTGATTTCTACGACGGTCACTTCCCCGAGAAGAAGTTCCTGCCGGCAGTGGCCCAATTCCATATTGCAGTCAAAGTGGCAGAGCAGTATTTCAAGGTGGAGATTCCGATGGTGGAGACCAAGCGGATCAAGTTCTCCCACCCGATTCTGCCGGAAAAAACCATGGTGCTGAACATTGCCTGCGAAGGCAATAGGCTGCAGTTCTCCTACAATGACGAGTCTGGCAAAGAGTATTCAAGAGGCACTTTCTTCGCAAAGGAGAGGGCGTGAGCGATATCAGGCAGGGGGCGGTGATCCCGGTCTACAACCACGGCAGCACCGCAGAGCCTATCGTGGACTTTTTGGTGGAGCACCACATTCCCGTCATAATCGTGGATGATGGCAGCTACCTGAAGACCAAGGCCGCCCTTGCAAAGATAGAGAAAAAATATCCCGACGATGTGACCCTGCTTACACTGCCTGAGAACCAGGGCAAGGGAGCTGCGGTGATGATAGGCATAGAGATGGCCACCCAGCAAGGGCTGACCCATGTGCTCCAGATTGATGCCGACGGGCAGCATGACATAAACCGGGTTATCCCCTTCTTTGAGCTTTCTAAAGCGAACCCGGAAGCCCTTATCTGTGGCTATCCGGTATACGACGAAACCGTGCCTAAGAACCGCCTGACAGGGCGCAAGATCACCAACACCATGATAGCCATCGAGACCTTGGGCAGCGGCATCCGGGACGGAATGTGCGGTTTTCGGGTCTACCCGGTGGAGTCCACCCTGAAAATAAAAAAGAAGTTGGCGTTCCCCCGCATGGGCTTTGACATAGATGTCCTTGTAAAGCTCTACTGGTCCGGCGTTCCTGTCATAGACAGCCCTGTGACCGTGACCTACCCAGAGGGGGGCACATCTAACTTCCGCATGGTGCACGACAACATAGAGATAAGCCTTGTCCACACCCGCCTTTTCTTCGGAATGCTGTTCAGGCTTCCAAAGCTGCTTGCCCTAAGGAAGCGCAATGGCCGATAAAGAACACTGGTCGAAGCAACACGAGAAGGGAAAGCTCTGGATGCGGAAATTCACTCTGGGCTGCATCAGGATACTTCCTGGGATTGTAGTGCGTATTCTTGCCATCCCTGTAGGCTTTTTCTTCTGGCTGGTTTCGGGTCCGGAGCGTAAGGCAATCATAAAATATCTTAAGAAAGTAAGGCCCGACAAAAAGCCTTATACCCTGCCGCTTTTCCTCGCCTTCTCCATCACCATAATCGAAAAAGTGGAGTCCTGGGCGGGCAAGATAAGGCTGGGCAAAATCCATTTTCAGCAGGACGATATAACCACAATCTGGAGAGAGTTGGAGCAGGGTAAGGGGGCGCTCCTCATCTGCTCTCACCTGGGCAACATGGAGATGCTCCGGGCCATCGCAGACTACGGCGATATCGGGGTTTCCCGCAAAGTGCCGGTCATCTCCATCGTGGACTTCAAAGTTACAGCTGGCTTCAACCAGATGATAGAGAATGCCAACGGCAGTTCCATGCACAACATAATCAGCGCCTATGACATGGGCCCCGACACTATACTCATGCTGCAGGAACATGTGGCAAAAGGGGGCATTGTGGTCATAGCCGGAGACCGGAACACAGAAGGCAAACAGGACAGAAATTTTGAAATAGATTTTCTGGGCAGCAAGGCACAGTTCCCCCAGGGCCCTTTCATCATTGCATCGCTTCTGGACTGCCCCACCTACTTTGTCTTTGCCGCACGCCGTAAGGCTCTTTCTGTGTCGGCCGTCTACAACATGCACATCCACAGATCCAAGGTGAAGTTTGTCGGCTCCAGGGCCGAGAAGAAGAACCAGGTCAGGCAGATGGCAGAGGAATTTGTCCGCTATCTTGAGAATTATTGTAACAAATATCCGCTTCAGTGGTATAATTTTTATGAATACTGGGAAAAGGGTGATTTATGAGTATTGAAGCATCAGTTGAATTTAAAGTTGAATTTTATGATGTGGATGCCATGGGTGTAGTATGGCACGGCAACTATGTGAAATACATGGAGCTGGGACGGTGCGCACTTCTGGACAAGATAGGTTATGGCTACAACGAGATGAAGGAGAGCAATTACGCTTTTCCTGTGGCTTCCCTCAAGCTTAAATACATAAAACCGCTGATGTTCAAGCAGACCGCAATCATAAAGTCAGTTCTGGTGGAGTACGAGAACCGTATCAAGATTGAGTATTTCATCTATGACAAGGAGTCGGGAGAACTGGTCACCAAGGGAGAGAGCATTCAGATGGCTTTTAACATGAAGACGCTGAGTTCCTGTTTCCAATGCCCGGATTGTTTCATCAAAAAGGTTGAAGCTCTGTTATGAAAAAAATTCTTTTATTCTTTATCCCGTTCCTCGTGCTCACAAACCTGCTGGCCGCTGATTCTCTTGAGGATGTGTATGCCCGCATCTCTGCCCATCCGGTGACTAAGGGAGAGCTGAAGCAGGAGCAGTATATCAAGATGGCAAACCGCAGCCTTATCTCAAAGGGCACATTCGTGATGGCTGCCGACAAGGGTGTTATCTTCGAGATTATCGAGCCCTTCCCATCCTCCATGGTGGTGACCGAGGAGAAGATGGTGCAGACCCTGCCGGGAGATGTGGTTGCAGTGATGGACGGCAAAGAGAATGCAGCGTTCAAGAATATCGCAAAGATAATTCATTCTGTTTTCGCAAACGACGCGCAGGTGCTCAGGGACAACTTCCAGGTCTCTGTGACCCATGGTCCTAAGGATGTGGTTAACCTGGTTCCCAAGGACCCTCTTTTATCCATGCTTTTCCTTAAGATTACCCTGACCGTGGGGGATTCCATAGACTCTGTATCAGTGATTGAGACAGGTGGCAACTGGGTGAATTACTCGTTTTTCAATAAAATATTTCCGGAGAAGTTGACTGAAGATGAACAGCAACGGCTGTCGAATTAAAAGAACAGTTTTCCTCCTTGTGCTTGCTGCTGTCTTTGCAGCAGCTTTGTGCAGAGGAATACATCTTGATACCAGCTTCTTCTCTCTTTTCCCCGAGTACAGCAGACTGGCCGAGGTGGAGAAAAAAATATCACGTAACACATCTTCCGGCGTCTACATTTTTGCCGAGAGCGATGATTTTGCTACGGCCAAGAATGGAGCAGTTGCTTTTTATGATGCATTCAAGGATTCTGATGTTTTCAAAAGTCTGACGTTGCATCAGGATGCAGAGGCCTTTGAAGAACAGAAAAAATTCCTTTTTGAGCATCGGTACCAGCTTATTGATGATGATACAGTGGCCATGCTGGAGGGAGGAAATGCAGATGCCCTTGCAAAAGAGGCCCTGTCCAAAGTATACAGCCCCTTCTCCTTTGCCGATTTAAGCCAGCTGGATAAAGATCCCTTCCTGCTGAGCGAGAAAACACTGAAAAAGTATGCAGCTATGGGTGCTGGTAATATGTTTATGAAGGAAGGCGTGCTGGCTGCAGAAGCAGATGGCAAATGGTATGTGATGATCCGCGGCGCAGTGACAGATTCAGCCCTCTCTTTCTCCAAGAAAAACGGGATAGGAAAGGTCTATGAGCAGATTGCTGCTTTAGAACAGAGCCATCCAGGTGTCTCATATTTCTGCTCTGGTGTGCCCTTCCACAGTTACGAGAGCTCCTCCAAGGCTATGAGAGAGATATCGTGGATCACAGGTGTTTCGCTGGTCCTTGTTGCCCTTATCCTTCTGTTTGCATTCCGTTCTTTTATGCCTATGCTGATATCGCTGGCCAACATAACTGTGTCGCTCCTGTTCGGTTTGGCAGTGGCGCTGCTTTTCTATGGCCGGATTAACGCGCTGGCACTGGTGTTCGGCACTACACTTATCGGAGTGAGCATCGACTACTCCATCCACTATTTTGTTAACCGAGAGCATATATTCAGAAGCCTGACTGTGAACTGCATCTCCACCGAGGTGAGCTGGTGTCTCCTTATGATGGCACCGTTCCCACTGCTCCGTCAGATTGCCTTGTTTTCAGCCTCCGGCCTTGTGTGCTCATATTTCATAGTACGTCTCTTTTACCCTGCCCTGGGCGGCGCTGACATGCGAGGCGCTGAACAGGGGGCTGGTGGCCACTTAGTGCGTATCGCAACCATTGCTGTGCTGGCAATCTGTCTTATAGCTCCTGCTGTTTCAGGCATCAAAATAAAGAACAATATCAAAGGCATGTACACTATGTCGGAACGCCTGCTGGAGTGGGAGAAGAAGGCCTCTTCTGTGCTCAGTCTGGGCAGTTCCGGCGAATACTTCATCGTAGCAGGCCGCGGCCAGCAGGACCTGCTGGCCAGGGAGGAGCAGCTGGCGGCGCAGCTGGATGCTGAAAAACAGGCCGGCAACTTGGGTGCTTATACTGCGATAAGCACCTTTGTACCCTCCATGGCAAAGCAGGCCCGCGGTTACCGCGCGGCGGAGCAGCTCCTCCCGCGCTCCCGGGCGCAGCTGAAGGCCCTCGGGTTCGGGAGCGCTGCGGCCGACCAGTTTGCCCTGGACTACCGGAACTGCGCCGGCAAGGTTTTCAACATAGAAGGCGTCCCTGCCTCGGTGAAGGAGAGCATCGACACCCTCTACATAGGCAAAGTTGGCGACTTATACTATTCAGTAGTCTTCCCTCTGCAGGTAAAGGACAGCGATGCCCTTAAAAACCTTGCCGACGGCAAACAGGTCTTCTTCATGTCCAAAATCAAGGATATCGAAAACGAGCTGGATCATCTTACAAGGATAGCCCTCTACTTCATCCTGGCCTCCTATCTCCTGGTCTTCCCGATTCTGTTTGTGGTCTACAGAAAACAGGCCCTCAGGATTGCCCTGGTTCCGGTAGCCGTGATCCTCGGCTCCCTTGCCTTTGTCTCTGCCTCTGGCGGCGTAGATCTCTTCGCCTGCTCAGGCATTGTCCTCATATTCGGACTTGGTCTTGATTATCTTGTTTACGGGCTGGAGAAAAAAACAGGAAAGGCCACATTCCTTTCCTTCATCACCACCGAAATCTCTTTCGGCGCTCTTGCCCTGAGCAGTTTTGTCCCGGCCCATGTGTTCGGGCTTACAGTCTGTGTAGGTTTGGCTCTGGCTTATCTTCTGTCCCGCTTAATTAACCGCAGTTAAAGCAAAATCTGGGACTTCGCTGTATTTCTTTATCTTCAGATTGTCCCGGTCTTCTTTCCGCACAAAGGCTGTGGCCATCACATATCCGCCACCCTCATAAAGGGCGTAGTAGAAAGGCTTTTCCGCAATGCACCTAATGGTATTTTTCTCAATCAGAAAAGATGGGGTCTCTTTCAGGTTTGCCACCGAAGTACCCATCAGTTTGATGTGTGCCTCCTTGAGCACCCACAGCATCATGAAACGCCTGCGCTTCTCTTCCTCGCTCTGGGCATCGGCCATGAAAGCCTTTTCCTCGGGGTGGAAAAACTTCTCCGAGACAGCAGTCGAAACCTTCCGGGAAGTCAACTCAATATCGCATCCAGTGCGCCCCTCGGCCATAGAGCAGATAACTAAATTCTTTGTGTGGGATATATTGAAATCCACCTGACAATCAGCATATTCTGGCCTTCCGCTTGGCGTGGTGACGCGTTTCAGAGGCCTTTCTCCAGTCACCAGTTCATCGGGAATCTCCATTTCCATGAGGGATAGAAGCTCAAGCCCCTTTGCGTGCTGATCCTTGTAGAGGTGCGATTCTGTTGATAAAATGCCCACCCTGCTTTCCATCAATGTAATTATATATATTTTTTTACTGGAAAGGAAGTCAATAAATTGTTATTATAGCTATAATATGAAGACGGCCCTGAAGTTCATGACAGCACTTCTGATTTCTCTCCTCATCCTTTCCTGCGTCACAAAACAGCAGGAGGAGACAAAGTATTCAGTATATGTGACCAACGAGGCTAAATACGAGCTTCTGCCCCCATCAGCCTTTGAAGAGAACATGGACCGCTTTCAGAACATAACTGGTCACTTCCAGGGCAAGACCCATATCTTTGGTGCCTATATCAAGAGCAGCGAAGAGCAGGTGGAGATAACTTTCTTCAACCAGATGGGAGGCAGCGTGGGCGATCTTGTGTACACCGGCGACTCCCTGGTGGCCAACTCCCATTTCACACCTCCTACAGCAAAGTTTGAATATATGATGGCAGATTTCCAGTTCTGCTACTGCAAGAAAGAGCTTTTGGCATCCATTTTTGAGGCAATCGGCCTCCGGCTCGAATGCTCCGAAAAAGATGGGGTGGAAACTCGCCAGATATTTGAGGGTGACAAACTAATCATCCAGATAGAGAAAGAGAAAACCAGAACCAGGCTCCAGAATCTGCTTCGCGAATACAGCTACGACATAATGGAGGGCAACTGATGGCTATCTATCTCTCTGGCCCTGGTGTAACCTGCTGTGCCGGAAGCGGCCTTGGCATCCTGCACGATGCTGTTCTGGCGGCAAAGTCCTGGCACAAGACCGACTACACCTTAGAAGCCCTTATGGATGATGCCATTGCCCAGATTCAAGAATCTGTAGAACTTGTGAAAAGCAAGTATGGGGCAGATCGCATAGGCGTTTTTGTAGGCTCCTGCGATAACGGCACCGACTACTCCCTTCCGGCCCACACCCAGTTCTTCAAGACAGGGGCTTTCCCCACCGATTACTCATTCTCGCGGCAGAAGGCCGCCGCCCCAGCCATTTACATTCAGAAAAAGCTTGGCCTGTCCGGCCTTGCTGCCGCCTGCGCCACCGCCTGCGCTTCCAGTGCCAGCGCCATGATCAAGGCAAGCCAGCTCATTATAGCAGGCTTCTGCGACGCTGCTGTGGTGGGCGGTGTGGATATTGCGTCTGCCATGGTGCTCTCCGGCTTCGGCGCATTGGAGGCCGTTTCCCCTGGCATCTCCAACCCCTTCAGCAAAAACCGGGACGGCATCACATTAGGCGATGGCGCAGCCTTCTTCGTTATATCCAAAGACAACCTGTGGCATACCAATATCCAGCTCCTGGGCTGGGGCGAGAGCTCCGACGCCAACCACATCACCGCACCCGAAGCCAGCGGCGCACAGGCGGCTGTGGCAATAAAGAAGGCCCTGGATAAGGCTGGCTTTAAGCCCTCCGACATCGATTATATCAACCTCCACGGCACCGGAACCAAGCTTAATGACCTTATGGAAAGCCGCGCCGTGGCCAAAAACTTTGGCCCTGATATGCCGCCTGTAAGCTCCACAAAGCCGGTCACAGGCCATACACTTGGGGCGGCCGGAGCTCTTGAACTGGCAATCTGTTATTCGCTCATCACCGCCGCTGACGGCAAACTTCCCCCAATGCGCTGGGATGGACAGACCGACGAGGAACTGGAGAAACTTAACTTTGTAGAAAAAGATAAAACATACAACCGCATCTGTAACTGCATGAGCAATACCTTCGGCTTCGGCGGCTGCAATGTGAGCCTGATAATTGGAGAACGCCATGAAAACCATTGAGAAAGATGAACTGATCAACCTGCTTCCTCACAAGGGAAGGATGTTCCTTTTGGACCGGGCTATTGATGTGAACTATGATGATTACAGCATCAAGACCCAGGTGGATGTGACCGAGAATTCCATGTTCTACGACGAGGCTTTGGGCGGCATTCCCACCTACGTCACTTTCGAATATATGGCCCAGAGCATCTCTGCCCTTTCTGGCTTTGCTAACAGGCGCAAGGGATTGCCTCCCAAAGTTGGCGTAATTCTTAGCGTCTCTGACTTCAAGACTTTCGTTCCCGGGCTTAAAGCTGGCTCAACTGTAACAGTAGCAGACTACCATCAGGATGTGGTGGACCGGGTCTTCTCATTCAGCTGCACAGCCCATGTGGGCGATACCCTTGTGGCATCCGGCAAGCTGACAGTTATGGACATTGATGATCTGAGTGAATTGGGTATATGATGAAGGAAGGAGCTCTTATGGATAGAAAGAAAGTGCTTGTTACAGGGGCTGGACGGGGTATTGGCCGTGCCATCGCCTTAGCCTGTGCAAAAGCAGGATATGAGGTTATTGCCCATTACAATAGAAGCAGTGGGCCTGCTGCTGAACTGAAGGCCGAGATTGCGGCCGGTGGCGGAACATGCCAGCTTATCCAGTTTGATGTCTCTGACCGGGCTGACTGCCGCAAGAAGCTTGAGGCTCTTTGGGAAGAACAGGGGCCGCTGTGGGGCATTGTGTGCAACGCAGGAATCTGCTCCGACAACACCTTTGTAGCCCTCTCCGACGATCAGTGGGACTCTGTCATCAACACCAACCTTAACGGCTTCTACAACGTGCTCTCTCCTCTTGTAATGCCCATGTGCCGCAAAAAGAAAGGCCGCATCGTGACTATAGCCTCTGCCTCCGGCATCATAGGAAATCGGGGCCAGGTCAACTACAGCGCCTCCAAGGCTGGAATCATAGGGGCTACCAAGGCCCTTGCCACCGAGCTTGCCAGCCGTTCCATCACAGTGAACTGCGTGGCTCCTGGCGTAATCGAGACAGATATGATAGGCGGGGTTCCCGAGGACAAGGTTCTGCCTGCCATCCCCATGGGGCGTTTCGGAAAACCTGAGGAGGTGGCTCCTGCCGTAGTATTCCTTCTCTCCGAGGAAGCCTCTTATATAACACGGCAGGTTATCTCTGTAAACGGCGGTCTATTATGAACAGAAGAGTTGTGGTTACCGGTGGAAGCGTCATCTCTGCTCTGGGAAACGAATGGAGTGAGATTTTTGCAAGTCTGAAGCAGAAGAAAAACAAGATCAAATACATGCCTGAGTGGGAAAAGTATCAGGGGATGAACACCCGCCTGGCTTGCCCAGTGGATTTTAAGGCTCCCGACTTCCCTCGGAAAAAGACCCGGGGTATGGGACGCATTGCCCTTATGGCTGTGACCAGCGCAGACAACGCTCTTAAGGATGCAGGACTTCTTGATAGCCCGGAACTTAAGGCTGGTCGCTGCGGAGTCTCCTACGGTTCCTCTGCCGGCAGCATCGACTCGCTCTTGGACTTCTACTCCATGCTCATAACCAACACAGCCAACAAGATAAGCGCCACTACATACATCAAGATGATGCCCCAGACCTGCGCTGCCAACATCAGCGTATTCTACGGCCTTACCGGGCGTCTTATAACCACCAACACAGCCTGTACATCGGGCAGCATGTCCATTGGATATGCCTTTGAGAACATACGGAACGGACAGCAGGATATAATGCTGGCCGGCGGCGCCGAGGAACTTTCTCCCGCCGATTCAGCAGTGTTTGATGTGCTTTTTGCTGCCAGCGCTCTGAACGACAAGCCTGAACTGACTCCAAAAGCTTATGATAAAAACCGTGATGGCCTGGTAATCGGCGAGGGTTCGGGAACTCTTATCCTTGAGGAATATGAGCACGCTGTAGCCCGTGGTGCCAAAATCTATGCCGAGATGGTGGGTTTCGGATCAAACACCGACGGTACCCATATAACCCAGCCAAACAAAGACACAATGCGCAGGGCCATGGAACTGGCTCTGGAAAGCGCAGGCCTTACACCTGACAAGATAGGCTATGTGAACACTCACGGCACCGCAACTATGGCCGGCGATGTGGCAGAGAGCCATGCGACCTACGAGGTTTTCGGTGGCAAGGTGCCGGTGAGCACAATCAAGAACTATATCGGCCATACCCTGGGTGCCTGCGGTGTAATCGAGGCCTGGACTGCGATCAATATGATGAGAGAGGGCTGGCTTGCCCCTAACATCAACCTGACCGAGGTGGACCCCAACTGCGCCCCGCTGGACTACATTATGGGCGACGGAAGGGAAACCAAGGTGGACTACATCATGTCCAACAACTTCGCCTTCGGCGGCATCAACACATCCCTTATTTTCAAGAGGTTCTCATGACAGATTACTATTCAGACAAGATGCGGGCCATAGATGCTAAGACCAAGGCTCAGGAGATTGCATTTGCACCTCTGGCTTTCCAGACAGTGCTGGCGCTGCGGAACCTGGGGATGTTGAAGAGTATCAACGATTCAGGTGATGTCGGACTTACCGCTGAAGCTGTTGCCGAGAAGGCTGGTGTTTCCATCTATGGGGCCAAGGTGCTTTTAGAGCTTGCCCTTGGGATGGGTGTTGTTAAGCTGGTACCTGAGATCAAAGAGGAGCGCTATGTTCTTTCCAAGACAGGCTGGTTCCTTCTTGAGGATGATATGACCAGGGTCAACATGGACTTTGTGAATGATATCTGCTATCAGGGAGCTTTCAAGTTGACAGAGTCGGTGAAGAACGGCAAGCCTGAGGGACTGTCGGTGTTCGGAAAGTGGACCACAATCTACGAGGCTCTTTCCACACTGCCCGAGCAGGCCAAGAAAAGCTGGTTCGCCTTCGACCATTTCTACTCCGACATCGCTTTTCCAGAGGCATTGCCCATAGTCTTTGCAAACAAGCCTAAGAAAATCCTGGACATCGGCGGCAACACTGCCAAGTGGAGCATCTGCTGCTGCAAGTATGACCCTGATGTGAAGGTCACCATAGTGGACCTGCTCGGGCAGACTGCCGTAGCCCGCGAGAATGCGGCCAAGGCAGGTTTTGCGGACCGCATCGACACCTGCGAGGGCAATATCCTGGCCGATTCCACAGTGCTGCCTGGAGGCTACGACGCAGTGTGGATGAGTCAGTTCCTGGACTGCTTCTCGCTCAAGCAGGTGACCAAGATTATCAAGAAAGTAGTATCGACTGCCAACGAAAATACTAAAATATTAGTATTGGAGCCCCTCTGGGACTGTCAGAAGTTCCAGGCCTCCTCATATTCACTCCAGGCCACATCCATATACTTTACCTGTATGGCCAACGGCAACAGCAAGATGTACCGCTACCAGGAGCTGGTGGACGCAATCGAGTCCGGCGGCGCCAAGCTGGAGACAGCCCACCACAACCTTGGCTCAAACAGCTATTCTCTCCTCCAGTTTAGGAAGGCCTGATGGAGTTGTATATAACCAAGAGCGCATACTGGGCGCCGCCTGCTATAACCCCCGCCTCCACGCCGGAGCTGGCGTACGTGTCCCCGCTGCTCAAGCGCCGCTTAAGCCAGCTTACCCGGATGACCATAGAGGTGGTACACAGAGTACTGGATGCGGCATCGGAAGCGCCCCTTGTCTTTGTCTCCTCCGGCGGGGAGTCGGCCCGGCAGCTGCAGGTTGACCGGATGCTCATCGAGGATGGGGAGATACTGCCGGCGCCGTTTTCTTTGTCTGTGTTCAACGCCTCTCCAGCCATGGCTACCATAGCCCTGGGTATGAAAGGTGGGTACACTGCACTTTACCCGGCTGGCAACATCTGGAAAGAAGCCTTTGCCTATGGGGCTGCCCCTATCATGGCTGGAGAGACAGAATCGGTGATTCTGGTGGTTGCAGACCAGCAGCTGCCGCCCGAGTACAAGGCAATAGCGGAGCCAGAGGACGATATATCACCCTATGCCGCCGCCTTTGTCCTCTCTTCGAAGAAGGAGCCAGGCAGCGTCCCTGCTGCTTCTTGTGCCGACTTGGAGACGCTTGTAAAAAAGCTGAAAGGGGAGGCTGCCTGTGTCTAAGCTTATCCTCTGGTACCGCATCTTCGTAAAGCTTTTCCTCTTCTTCGTGTTCGGCGTAGGTAGCCTTGTACTCATCACCGCGGTGTTCCCCACAATCCGCCTTTTATCCACATCAAATTCTGCCTTTAAACGGAAGTCTAGGAAGGCGATGTGCAACACCCAGAAATTCTTTGTGTGGTTGGGCACCCTTATGGGAGGCTTTGAGCTGAAGGTGGATAACAAGGAATACTTGAGCCATATCTCGGGCAAAATCGTGGTAGCAAACCATCCCTCACTGCTGGACGTGGTCATGCTTCTCTCCATCATCCCCAACGCAGACTGCATAATCAAGGCATCATTAGGACACCACAACATAGTAAGCAACATAGTGAACACACTCTATATCTCCAACTCCCTGGACTTCGAGCACCTGACAAAGGAGTGTACAAAGTCTCTGAATGAAGGCAACTGTCTCATCATCTTCCCGGAGGGGAGCCGCACAAAAGCAGACGGAGTACATCATTTCCAGAGGGGGGCTGCTCACATGGCATTGTCATCAGGCTGCAATCTGGTTCCAGTAGCTATCGGCGGAACAGACAAGTATGGTCTTAGAAAGCACAATCCAATGCTCTCCTACAATCCGAAGGAGAAATTCATCTACACCATCACAACGTTGCCCGAGGTGAATCCGGCCGATTATGCCGATATGCCTGTTCCGCTGGCCGCAAGAAGAATCACCGAAAAGATTAAAACCGATATTGAAGAAGCGTTAAATCGTTGACAAAGAAAAACATTCCTAATATAAATACAAATATCACATAAAAAGGGGAAAACATTTGGCAAAGGAAGAAGCGATAGAGATAGAAGGTATTGTCAAAGAGGCACTGCCAAACACCATGTTCAAGGTGGAACTGAAGAACGGACACATTATCCTGGCACATCTTTCAGGAAAGATGAGAAAATTCTACATCCGTATTGTTCCAGGCGACAAGGTAAGAATAGCTCTTTCCCCATACGACCTGACCAGAGGAAGAATCATCTTCCGGGAAAAATAATCAATTTTTGATTGCAACCCATACAGCTCCGGAGCCTCCATCAGCAGCCCCGGGTTTTCCATGCTTTCCGGCATAAGAGGAATGCTCTATAAAATCCATCACCGCTTTTTTAAGCTTTGGCTCATCTTTTGAGTGAATTCCTTTGCCGTGAATGATAAGCACTTTTTTCCATCCATTTCTATGTGCCTCTATAAAGAAGCTGCGGAGCTGTGCCTGTGCCTCGGCTACAGTAAGTCCATGGAGGTCGATGGTGGCATCTGCAGATATTTTTTCATAATTGACTGAGCGTCTTGGCGCCGGGGCCTGGGACTCTTTTTCCTTTTTTATCTGGGCTTCCGCTTTTTTTGCTTCCGGGGTCTTTTCCCACCGGGCAAGTATATCGCCGAAATTTTCTTTCTTATGATCTGTAGTCTGCATTTTCCTTCACATAAGCATAGGAGAGGTCAGTTCCCTTCACCACAGCACAGCCCTTTCCTTTATCGGACAGCTTGTAAAGAATATCTATCGTCAGATTGTGCTCGGGATATGTTTTCTTGTCAGAGTCAAAGGATCTGTCCTTCATATATTTTGAAAGTTTTTCCTCTTTGCGTCTGTCTATGCAGAAGGAGCCTCTGTCGAACACCAGCTCCTTTCCCAGCCAGATGCTCATCTGGTCCTTGTCGAATGGAAGGCTGTTGATGCCCATGAAATCCCCTACACAGGAGGCCAGACGGCCTACATTGGGGTCGTTGCCGAATACTGCGGTGGTAACCAGCGGCGAATTGATGACAGCTTTGCCCACTGCTTTTGCAATATCGTTGTTTTGAGCACCTGTCACTTCAACCTTTATTACATGGCCTGAACCTTCGGCGTTCCGCACAATATCTTCAGCCAGTTCTGTGCACAGCTTAAGGAGTGCAGCCTCGAACTCTTTCTCTTCAACTGCCGGCTTACAGCCAGAGCTTAAGAGGATTACAGAGTCGCTGGTGCTCTGGTCGCTGTCCACTGAAATACAGTTGTAGGTCTGGTCAGCCACCCGCTTGAGGCACTTCTGCAGGAAGCTTTTGCTCATGGAGATATCGGTGAGGATATATGAGAGCATGGTGGCCATATTGGGCTCTATCATGCCGGCACCCTTTGCCACAGCCACAATGCGTCCTTTGCCCACCTTTATGGAGCGGAGCTTCGGGAAGGCATCGGTGGTCATTATACCCTTGGCCAGCTTGACACCGGAGCCACCTTCAAGAGCGGCTACCA
>JAEEGG010009645.1_pt1 | contig 21574 bp, 19 predicted proteins | sample 9134161 | NCBI WGS metagenome assembly JAEEGG01 (sample SAMN16246543, study PRJNA631951) | gut metagenome | biome: gut microbiome; feature: rumen; material: CR-attached | host: Bos | place: Iran: Karaj | collected 2018-10
GAGAGGGATACATGAAGGATTTGTTATCTCCTGACTTTAGAACTGTTATTAATGTTTCTTCATGGCTAATGAAAAACATCAATAGTCCCGTGATTTATTTTACTTTTCCTCTTGAATTGTCCTATAAGGACATCAATGATAAATGGAATTCAATTAAAAGAGATATTTTGATAAAATGCTATAAGAGTACGAAGAGTAAAGATGAGTTCTTTATAACAATCTGTTCAGGGCAAACTCTCCAGGAGTACTACAATGAAATGAAGAAGATGAATTCAGAAGAGGAGTGACATGACAAAGAGTAGAGAAGAACTGATGGAGGTGCGGAAGCAGATGCTTGCTCAGATGGAGCAGAAACTGCATGAAACGTGGTCTTCGGAAGAGGATAGCCTGTTCTACTATCATCGTTCTGAGGATAGGATAGTTCTGTCGCATGCGCTGTTCTGGGAGATGACACAGCCTCAGTGCTTGAAGGGTAAGGTTCGGAAAGAAAAGTTCTTTCTCCTGCTTCGACAATATCAAGAAGAGATGCTTGACGCTTATCTTCAGGACACCGAAGATTTCCCAACGATGCTGCATTACTGTAACATCATCTATGAGTATCTGCCCATGATACTGAATAGTTCGCACTTAAGAGGTGAAAAGGATGCAAGGAAGCTTGCCGCTATCGCTGTTGTTGCCGCTGGATATGGTGGGGATATGGATGTAGAGTTGGTGAATGAGTTGTTGGACGATATGAACTTTGACAAGTATGGCAAGGTGAAATGTCGGAAGATCGAAGGGATGCTGCCGAAGCTGATGAAGATGGTGGAGGAGGAAATGGAAAGTATGAGATAGACTCGATGGGGAAACCATTGAACACATGGAGAAAAGGGATACCTTGTTGAGAAGCGCAGGATAATAATTAATAAAAGACGATAGATGATATGAGTAATAGTACTGTACCAGATACAATTAAACTGTATAAGGGAGAAGAGCACGGTGTTGTTATCGAAACGGAAGACTTCGATAAGTCAATGTTCTATGCCCAGTATAATAAGGCATACGATATTCTCAAAGACATGATGGCCCGAAATTTGGAGATCATCAGGAAGAGGGAGAAAACAATAACCATGACTCCTAACATCATTGCTTTCTGTGGTGATAGAGGAGAGGGAAAAACATCGTGCATGGAGTCGTTTACTCAAAAGATTAAGCATAATGTTTCGCTATCACTGGCATTTATGGATTTGATAGACCCTGCATTCTTTGACAACGACCATAACGTGGTGGAGCTTATTCTTGGACTGCTATATAAGAAATATGTTGAAAAAGAAAAGGAAAATGAAGAGCTTAAGGAAGAATGGGATAATGAAAAACTTGAAAAGGAAACTGCACTAGCGAAAGAATTGTCAACGCTGTTTCAGAGGGCAAGACTTTGTCTGAGAAACATGGCAGAGGGAAAGGAACGTATGTTTGACCCCTTGGAGCAACTGAGCGTCATGATGTCGGGTATGTCGCTACACGAGCGTATAGAAGAACTGTTTGAAAAGTATCTGGAATGGTGTGAAAACAAAGAATGTCTTATCATCAGAATTGATGATATAGACTTGAATATGGAAGGGGCATACGAGATGCTGGAAGACCTTAGAATATACTTGAACAATCCGAGGTGCATTATATTGATGTCGGCAAAGATAGACCAACTGCAAAAGGTGGTCGCAGAGGGGCTGACCAAGCAGATGAAAGACCCTGAGAAGTTTGATACCAATGCCATGGCATTGCGCTATATCATCAAGGTAATACCAATTGGACGTCAGGTGAATATGCCCAAGGTGTATGACGTATGCAATAAGAAACTGGAAATATACAGTAATAGGGTAGATCAGAATCCCAAGAAGTATCTATCGGTGAAGGATGCCGTAGTAAGAATGATCTTTATAAAGACACGGTTCTTGTTCTATAACAGCAAGGGAAGCGTTTCGCTGATTATACCAAATAACCTGAGAAGCCTTAGACACCTGATAGGAATGCTTGACGTGATGGATGACTTTGAAAGACGTGAGACCAGCAGTGAGAATATGCAAACCTTTACCTATTATCTGTTTCATACCTGGACGGAACAACTGGAGAGGGAGCACAGATTGTTTGCTGCAAGACTGGTTGGCGAGCAGAATTTGATAGAACTGAACAAAATAGTGGTGCACTATCTTGCACAATATATCAGCGATGAGAAAAAACAAGAGGAATATAAAGACATTGTTAATCCATCGGTTGCCAACTACAATGTTTCGGTGGGAGATGTGATGGCTGTATTGGATTTTTTGGACAGAATAACAACGGAGCACACGCTGAAGATGTTGCTTTTCTTTGTGCGTTCATTCTACTCCATTAAATTGTTTGAAGCCTACGATGTGTTGACAGATGAGGTGAGAAATCCCAAAGGCGTAAAGGGGGACGTGGGTGAAATATATCGCACAGACCAACTGTTTAAGCAGACCAGCCTGTTGCAGAGAGTTGTTAATGGAGCCTATTTTGCTTATATGCCAGGTGATTTGCTGCCCAGAATGTCGGATGGTAAACAAGCGCGAGACTATAAGGTGATTGATGGCAAAAAGCTAAACGAATTGATACGTGAGGTAGATAAAGGCATTAAGAGTTCGTATAAAAATGACGCTTATCCGCCCCAAGACTTTATTTCGATATTTAAGTTGGCAGAATATTTTGCACTATGCGTGAGAAGGTTTGTGGCTTCTGACCAAACAGATAATTTCTATAGAAAAGATAAGGACGATGCGATACCGTTCCATTTGACTTCATTTTCAGGCCAGAACTACTATTATGTGTTTGACGCACTAATGCCGTTTGTAACAGTAACAGATGTAAAGGCTGCCTATAACCGATTTGTGAGAATTGACGAGGGGAAGTGGTATGAGTTTGCATTGAACCATGACTGGTCGCTACTGAGACAGATGATGGATCATGTGCGGAAGAAGGAAATAAACGAAGGATTTGAAGAATGGAAAGGAAAAAAGGTGGAAGACTTTAAGGCCGAGGACTTCAGATATCCCAAATGCCGACTTTTGTCGAACGGGTCGATAAGGAATGCAGAAGTTCATTCAGCCGTATTTGAAGGCATCAAAAGCCGACGCTTTGCCAATTATGGATCAGCGAACAGAAAAGCCTTGTCTAAATTCTATCTCGATATTGTGAATTCGAGGATGAGTACCTACGAGAAAGAAGCCAACAAAGAAAATTCGTATGTCATCAAGTTTTCTTTCTTGGAGGCATTTGCAGATTTGTTGAACGAGGTGAGTGATACCGATTTTGATGCTATTTTCGTGATGTCCTCACAAGAGAGCAAGAAAAGTACCTTTACCCCCAAAGACGTAACAGACCCAGTACTGCTGAAAATAAATGTGAACCAGAACACTATGTGGGCAAGAAAAACGTTCGCTAAGCTTGAATATAAACTTGATGACATCTATGTAGGTGCGGTCGTGAAGATGGATTTGAAGGAGAAATGTCCAGAATGGTATGGAAAACTAGCACCAGAGGCGTGGAATAAGATGTTCTATGACAAACGGCAGCATAGGGGTGACACTGTCTTCAAGAAGCTTGGCGAAATGCGCCATTTGCTAGAACCCAAAGATGGAAAATAATCAAAAGCATAGAACATGGATTTTCTGAGAGCCACAGCGAAGTGTCTCTTTTATGACTATTCACTTGAATACGTAGCAGATTGTATTTGTGGCAGCTGGAATGATAAGGGAAAGCGCCACAAGCACTTGCTGGACAAGATGTGTGAGTATCTGGTGTGGCGGGAACAGAAGTATTCAAGGGAAAGCATTGGCAGTGTGACTGATTTCATCGTGAAAGAATGGATGGGAGGCGGAACACTGGAAGGGGAATCGTTGAACAGATTGGCTGAGCGCTGTTTCCTGTTGCTAAGGTTTCTTGTAAGAGAGGTGCTGGGCAACGGCTATGTGGTGAAGTTTAACCATCTACTGCATTGGAAAGACCTATCGCTCTATATAGGAGAGGATTTGCTACTATGCGTTGCACATGCTGATGAGTCGGTGAAAAACGGTGTAACGTGGAAAACGGATACAGAAACTTATTGCTGGAGTAACTCAGTAAGACATGACCATGCAGACCTGAATGCATTACTAAACAATGGACTGGACGATGTGCATTTCCATATGAACGGTAGTGTGGATGGTGCAGAACTGGCATGGATATTCTTGATGAATCTTCCAAACCGGTTAGATAGTTTACTAGGAGATGCCAAAGAGTGCACTGCACCAAAGGAATGGGTGACTGTTGCCATCATGATTAGGGCTATGCTATATGACTGGCTATGCGAGGGTAGAATAAAAAAGGATGAGATGGAACTGCTGAAAATGGCGGTGGAAGCCAGACCGATACATACGGAAGACTTGCTAAAATATGTAGGTAAACACAAAAACGACAATCTGTTGGAAAGAGCTGGAGAGCCAGGATGGGACTATGCTGAAGCTGGAGGGTTGGATAGCGAACTGAGAAAATCATCATTGGCATTGCATCGGGGAGAACGTAGATTTATGACGTGGATGCTTGTGGCTGCGTTGAAGAAGGGTAGCGCTTTTAAAGATGCACTGCCCTTGTTTTACTTATATCTGTTGATAAAGATACGATTTAGAAGAGACTACGTACAGACAAATCCTTTGATAGGACTACAGAACTTTAATCACTATTATCACGCATTGGAAAAATACAAGCAAGACTGGCAAGACAGACTTGACACAAGGGGAAAACTGAACTATGCCTTGAATACAAGTATTAGGAAAGGTATTGCCGATACGGTAGAGGTTAGGTTGTCGCCAGGTTCGTTTGGTGAGATTAAAAATACGAAATGGCTTGAAGGTCGGAAAGACGTGAACTTCGTGTTGACACTCTACAAATCGTGTCGTGATGATGATAAATCGGCAACTACTAAATATGCGGGACTGCAAAGCGAGTTGATTAGAAAGCTGCGTGAAATTCTGGATTTAGTCAAAACGAGGAGCTTACTTGCGATAGTCGGGATAGATGTGGTGGGTTCTGACTTGCAGAGCAGGCCATACGTGATAGCTCCATTCATCAGATATGCAGCAGAAAAAGGAATTACGAACATTACTTATCATGCAGCAGAGGACTTTTGTGACATTGTAGATGGTTTGCGTTCGCTGGATGAACTGATAACTTTCGCAGAATACAAAGCCAGCTATCGGATAGGACATGCATCGGTGCTGGGCGTGGATGTAGAGAAATACTATCAGGAGCGGAAACGGAATGTGGTATGTTCGCGACAAACACTGCTTGACAATTATATATGGCTGAGCAGGGTTGACAGGATTATGAATAATGTTGCTATTGACCCGGAGATGCGGAGAAAATTGGAATCAAAAGCGGAGGAACAGTTTAATGTGATTTATCCGGGGGTAAGCTTTTCTGCTGATGATTACTGGGATAGTATGCAATTGCGTGGTGATATGACAGATGCTTTTGTTGAAGAGTTGTATGGGCCAGGAGTTTTCAGGTCGCTAACTTGTAATGATGCGAGGTGCAAGAAGGCCCGAAAGAACGCAAAGGCGAAAGCATACTGGAATGAATATATGAAGAGAAACGAGAAAGGCGACGAGATAGTGCTGACCAGACATAAGTGGGAGGTCATTGATAAGATAAAAGAGATACGCGCGGCGATGATGAAACTGTTTGCCGACAAGAAATATAGGGTGGAAAGCAATCCTACCAGTAATTTGATGATAGGGCCATTCGACATGTATATGGAATTGCCGACTTTAAAATTCTATGATGAAAATATCAATGTGTCGGTAAATACAGATGCCAAGGGTGTATTCTCTACGTCGTTGTATATAGAGTATTCGCTGTTGGCTCTGGCAATGCAGAAAGACGGTGAGGATTGGAATATGGAGATTAAACCGAAAATAACGAAATTAATGAATAATTCTCGTGGACAGAGATTTGGGGAGGTGCGGTTAAATGTGCCGATGTGGTGAATAATAGACGGGAAGTAAACGATGAAACTTAACGAACCATTTGAATATAAAGGCTACTGGTGGAAACCTGGCGACCCCGAAAACAAGGTGGCTGGCGTACTAACGTATAAGCCTGGAGAGAGCATAATACTTGAACTTATTGGAACTTTTGATCAAGAGAATGATGCGGTAGTGGCATTTATTAATAAGTCGGATGAGAATGTTATTCATGGTGCTTTAGAGAACGCCAAGAAAGTGACGCTATTAAAGTGCCACCCTTCTGGAAGCGTGAATTTCTCTAGTTTTTTCCCGATAATCAGATATACTTGTATTTATTGCTTTATAGGAAGGCATTATACAGGAATGGATGATTTAGGTAATTTTAGGATGGCTGTTCATTTCCCGGAGTTGTCTCATTGGTGTCATCCGGGAATTCTCAGAGAAACATTCTTGCAAAGCGAAGAGCACAAGGGGCAGATTATCAGTCTTTCCTTTGAGGCTATATTTGGAGGGAAGACCTTGGCTGAGGTTGACCTAGATGATGGCTTCAAAATTCAACTAAAAGCTGGGGCAAGCCTGGGTGGTGATCATGCCATGCTTAATAATGAAGTAGGCCAATCGTCGTGGCTGGACATTTCAAAAAATGAAAAGGTAACTTTCAATAAACTGCTATCGTGTGTTTATAAATTCGAAGAATTCCTTTCTGTAGCAACTTTGAGGGTAGTGGAGGCATCCGAAATATCAATCTTTGATGAAGACTATTATCAGGAATATGATAATGGGGAGAAGCATCATCATGCCATTTCTTTCTTTTCATGTCATTGGAGAGGAAAAGATAATGAGAAGGTGGATACTTTAAAGTTTCTCTTTGAATATGATGATATTAAAGACCGGTTTGGCGAGATAATGAGGTTGTGGTATGCGGACAATAATGATATGTGTCCTGTGAGAAGTAATCTTGTTGACAGCTTGGAGAAGAAAAGGGTGTTTAGCAACATGGATTTCTTGACTTTAGCCAGAGCGCTTGACGGGTACTGTATCAGATCGAAATACAAGGGGAGTATTACTAACCGCATAAAGGCTGTTATAGAGAAGTTCTCGGATATAATACGCATAAAGAAAGATAATATCAATGTTGAAGAACTTGTGGATTCAAGAGACTATTATGCCCACTTTATGCCACGGGAAAGAAAACAGCATATTCTAGATGGCTTTGATCTGCATGATTTGACTCAGAAAGTACGACGGTTGGTTATCTGCAGTGTGCTTTCTGATTTGGGGATGGATAATACTGCTATCGACTCTATCTTTAAGAATAGCAATAGCAAATTTATAACGGCTTAGACTGGTTGATTTCTAGAGAATATGAAGCAGGATGAACGATGGATGGCAAAATACAATGAGGTGGTTGCTTTTATTCAAACCAACCATCGTAATCCATCACGCCATAGAATTGAGGAACACGATATGTTGAACTGGCTAAAAGCCACAAGAAAGAAATTGAATGCAGGGGAGTTGAAAGCTGAGAGGTTAGAGATGTTTAGAGCACTGCTTGAGTTGTCGGAGCGATACAAGAGGGTAAATCAATGGAGATAAACAAGGTCTATGAGAATAGAATTATTGCCTGCGCTTAATGGGGATTGCATACTTGTGGAGTATTTGCCAGCTCATTTTATTTTGATAGATGGTGGATATGTTGACACCTACCAGAAGTTTCTGTTACCTAGGCTGAAAGAAATTGCGGCACAAGGTGGGACGTTGGATTTGATGGTTGTAACTCATATTGACAGTGACCATATATCGGGAGTCGTGAAGTTGTTGGAAGAAGATGAAGTCCCAGTCCCCATTGGCTCTATCTGGTATAATGGATACAGACATGTACAATCGTACGTGAAAGTTTCAACTGATACGGAAATGTTCGTTCATAGAAGAATCAGCAAAGAGATACAGAAGGAAGTGAATAAACCTATAAGTGCAAAACAAGGGTGTACTCTATCTACCTTAATAATGCAAAAAGGCTTGGCATGGAACAAACCTGTGAATGGTGGCGTGATTAAAGCACCATTGTCGATACCGATAGGTGATGCAATCATCCATATTCTTTCGCCAAATGATAGTGATATTGATGATTTGAACGCTTTTTGGAAGAAAAGACTTATAAAGGATGGGCTGCTTTCGAAGGCACATAGTGATGAGTATTGGGATGATGCTTTTGAATTTAGTTTGAGTAAGGAAAAACCAGGATTCCATTTTCATGAGAAGAAAGTTAGTAAGAGTTATAATTTGCTTAAAATGACAGAAGAACAATACATACCAGATACTTCCGCTACGAATGGCAGTTCTATATCCTTTGTATTAGAGGTAGATGGGAAGAGAATGTTGTTTATGGGCGATTCACACTCAGAGACTATTGAAGAATCACTGGAAATGCTGCTTGGAAAGGAGAATAAACCCTATAGATTTGATGCGGTTAAATTGTCTCATCATGGGAGTTATAACAACAATTCCCCAAAATTGTTCAGTATGATAGTATGCGACAATTGGCTTGTCTCGACCAATGGAGAGACATATAATCACCCAGATATGCCAACGCTCGCTTATATTATTACACAAGATACCGATAGAAGAAAAGAACTGTATTTTAACTATCGATTACCAGTTTGTGAAGAGCTGGTAAAAGAGGTTTACCATCATGACTATCAATTTGATGTTATCACCCCTGACGGTGACAATGGTGTAACAATAACGGTATAATTCGATGAAAGAAGAGTTGATTGTCCAAATTGTATGTGATAAAGAAGTTGGAACTGCATTTTATGTGGCTCCCGACCTTTTGTTGACAGCATATCACACAGTGGCATCCTTTAAAGATACAGGGTGTAACATTGTAAAGGATAGTATTGATGGAAATCTGAAGTTTGAGATAAAGAGCATTTATGAAGATATTGACATAGCTGTTATAACTGTAAAAGATCGCAAATCATCAGAATATCTTACTCTTTTGTTACATCATATACGAGTTGGCGAAGATTTTGAGTCGTATGGTTATCCAGATACAATAAGAATTAAAGGGCTAAGGATAACAGGAAAAATCACACAGAGGATGACAGATTCTGCCGTTGATTTTAGACTACACACTAAGAATGTTGAAGAATCCTTTGATTATAGTGGGATGTCTGGAGCACCAATATTGCAGAATGATGATGTGATTGGTGTAGTCATAGAACAAGAAGGTGGAAGCCTAAATCTGGTCAGTGTTCTAAAGATTTCAGAATCCTTTCGTGATGAAAATATACCTATAGAAAGGGAGCCAAATCTGACAGATTTGCCAGAATCAATAGCGAAGAATGTAAAATCATCTCACCCCAATTATAGAATATTTGCGGCTTTAGATGATAAGCTGGCGGCCCTAAAATATAATTGGTTGTTATTATATGGAACTCCTGGTAGCGGAAAAACAACTTTATCGGCGAGTTATGAGCCATCAGATGAGACATTTGAAGTTCTGGGTAGGTTCTTTTTCAAAGTACCCAACGACGATTTGAGCCGAGCTGAAAGGTGTTCTGATTCTCGTTTTGTAGATTGGCTAGAGTCAGTTTTTATCTCAAAAACAGGAGCTGAATTAAAGAAACTTACCCTTGAAGAGAAAATGAAATGCATACCAGATTGGTATCAGTATATAGGCGATTTGTATTCTCAGGAAGGAAAACAAGGAATTCTTATTATTGACGGACTGGATGAGCTTGCAACGGACTCTGTGAATAGAGTAAATGAGATTTTATCTTTATTGCCCAATACTCTACCAAATAATATCAAAATAATATTGTCGTGCATTACTGGAGAAATATTACCAGCAGATATCTACGGGAAAATATCCACAGACGGACAAATTGAGGTGACGCCCCTTGATATTGCTGCTTGTGAATCATACATCCAAGAAAATACTGGGGATTGGAAGAAACCCTATTCATTTATACAGGCAGTAGCCCATAAAACTGAGGGTCATCCACTTTATATGAACTACCTATGCCGATATATTATCGATGTATTTGATGCCACGACAAAAGAGGAAATCTTAACAAAATGGGTGGATACTCTGCCATCAATCGGAGGTGATATTCGTTCTTATTACGAGGCTATATGGAAAAAGGCAGACCCCAAAGGATATACCTTTGAGATATTAGCACTTTTGTCACAAACGCGTGGCCCTGTAGGGGAATCACAATTGGTTGGGATGATGAAAGATCGTAATCCGTATGCGTTCAAGGCGTCAACTGTTGAATTTCGGCATCTAATGAAAGAACAAGAAACGGAAACGTATGAGATATATCATAGTTCGTTCCGGTTGTTCGTAACTGAAAAACTCGAGACCATCATCAAGTATACCAATGATCAAATAGCATCTTATTGCGAAGCAAACATAGAAACCAAATATGCAGTTGAGAATTACCTGCATCATGTGGTAAATGGTCAAGATTCAGGAAAAGGGCTTGCATTATGTAATCAAGAATGGGCAGATAAATGTGCACTATTTGATGTCTCGCCAGATTTGGTGATGCACGATATAAGGGAGTGCTTGTCATATGCTGTTGATATGGGGCAGGCTATTGAAGTGATAAGACTGATGCTACTTGCCCAGCGAATTGAAAATCGGTGCGATTCGATAATGGTGGATAATGTTGAAGCATTTGTTAATCTTAATATTGCTTTGGGAAAGCCTGATGTTGCAATGAAGTATATTGTAAGAGACAATATATTACTGGTTGATTTACCAAATGCCATGAAATATCTACAAGTCTTGTTTGAATTAGACTATCGGGAACAAGCTTTCATTCTTGCCGATTCAATTAATGCGTATATAAGGAAGACACTTGGAGATACTACACAAAAAGAAATTGACACAGATGTTTTCGTTGCCAAAGGTTTCTTGATTGTAGAAGGGATTTTGGCAGGTGTAGAAGATCCTTACGATTTAGTTCGTTATTTTAAAAAAACTCTAAGTCATCTGAGGGCAGACAGTGAAGAGAATACCACCAAGTTGATTATGTCAATCCGTGATGTTATAATTGCGTATCAACTTGCCAATCAATTAAGAGCTGGTAAACGAATGGACATGGAAAGGCATCTGAAGACATTTAATGCTGCATGGGATGAAAGAGTGGTGATGCTTTTGATACACGTATTAGCCCTGTACGAGGAAAAAGAAACTGGGTTACACAGAATAGGGCATAATGATGCATATAAAAACTGTTTGGCACAATTGGAGAAGGTCTTTTTGAATTATAAGTTCTCATTCTCTGCAGAAGATTTGAAGATGATTGTGGCAGTGTTAATAGATAAACCCATAGATGCCTTAGTTGTCATGAATGTGCTGACACAATATGGCCCGAGACCTGAGAGTTGTGCTTTCAGACATGGTAACGGTGTGGATACTGACATGGAGTCACTTGCAAACTATTATCGTGAAAGTATGTATCATGCATATTTGGATGAAAAATTGACATGCCCAGTGGTTAGTAGGTATTACTATAGTTATAAATCATGGGAAAAATATTTGGAGTCTTTAGTTGCACGTACAGCCTATATCATGGGAGTCCTCTTTAGAAAACGTGCAGCCAAAGAGGATTATACCTCGCAGTACGTCCTTGTGAAGGAAACGCTTGACAGTATTGACTTCACTTTTGATATGCGTTCTAATTGGGAAAGAAGTTATCTGCTGCCAGAAGACATAATGCCTTTTGTTTATGACAAATTAGCTGAGATATACTGTGATTTCTTTGAGGATAAGATTGATGACTTTATGGCGCATCTACACAACAGGATTTCCGACCAATTAAGCCTTTATAGAGAAGGATGTTGTGCTGTGCTAATAAGCCTTATAAGAATCTTCCGCATGAATGAAAATATGAGACAATTGGCACTGTATCTGGCTGAAGAGGCGGTAAAATATATTGTGTATGCAGTACAAAATAGGAGTGAACGTTGTACATGTCTCTTGCAAATATGTTTGGAATATGCCTTATTGAATGAAGTTGAGAAAGCAAACGCAATCTATAAAGAGGTGTTAAATAGCTCTATGGGACCAGACTGGTATAAAGAGGGACAACTTGGATTGATTAATGCCATTAAAGAAACGGATATAAAATTTGATGGGAGACAAGCCGCACATGTGGCTGCAATTTTTGAAGAAGCCTCGGGAGAGATGACTTTCCAACGATATGTGCAACAAAGTAAGAATCAGTTTACGGGAACGCTTGTAAAAAGTGCTTCGCTTGCTGACGCTATAGCCTATTACAAGTTTGAGACACTGCCTGCGGCAGAAATTATTAAGAAGAATGCAGAGGAGTGGAAAGTGGATATGCCCAGAATCGGTGATGGATATGAACTAGGAGCCAATCATCTGATTGAATCGAGCGCTATCTGCTACTTGTTGAGAGAAGGTAAATACGTATCACCGTATATTAGATATGCTGTAAGCGAATTGTTCTGGGAGAATTGGGACAAAATGCATAATGACCGTAATTATGCTGAATTGCATGCAGACTTGCTAAATGCTGTTGGAGAGCAAACAGCAAAAGATGTGTTGCTACCCAGAATGGCGGAATACTTCGTAAACGAGTATCTCGCAGACACAAAGGGTGGCTATCTTGGAGATATGGAAGTGGTCAATATTTCTGAGAACGTTCTGAAATCATTTCAGTCGAATCTGAAAGAAAATGGGTTTGACTGGAACAGGGAAACAAGGAAGTTGGACACATCCGAATACGAAGAGAGTTATTCTGAAAAGCTTCAGAAGTTGCCAACCTGTAAGTCTATGTTGGATGAACTAAGGAAAGATATTGTTTCGCCTTTGGGTAGCTATTGGTATTCACTAGATCAATTCCTCGTTGCGTTGACTAAGAAGCTAGATTTCGACAAAACCCAGCTTCTGGATGTGATTACCGCGCATTTTGATGTAAATGTAAACCCATCAGAAGAACAGTATGAGAAGTTTAATTGGTTTGCTGGTAAACACGAAGAAACTGATGTTGACGAACAAATGATTCATTTCCTTATTTGGTTTTTGGTTCATCCAGAGAGAAAAGTGTTATTGAGATCACAAGACGTATTGAAGTGGCTGGTAAAGTTGGATAACCGTGTAATAGATTGTTTGATAGAGGAGATACTTAAACCTTCGGAAATAGGGCTTGCTACCGCATCATCAGCTATATTATTAGAAATTACAAAAGAAATTCCTAATGTGGTTTTGCAATACTTGCAGAAAGTTGAAGTGCAAAAAAAGCTTGGCGATGTTCCTAATTTCTCTGTTTCAAGAAACCTTTATGAGATTGCTCTGTTATTTCAGTTAAAATGTGGGCAAGATGATTTCTTGAATCTCATGAAAACTGTCATCCCAGACTCCTTGCCAGATAGAAATGATGTGATGTTTGACAATAACGACATGATGTTTATTGAGTACAAGATAGACAAACTGAATGGTTTGAAAGTGACGGGAGGGCGAGAATTCGCAAAGCCTTATCTGGATGCAGTGAAAGAGATGGGCGGAATAGATAAAATGTCAGTGTTAATAAAGGCAGACCGTTATGCGGCCAGGAGTTTCTATATGGATGTTTGGGATGAAGGGAGATATGATAGAACAATGTCTGACATTCTTAACAGAGTCCTCTACGGTAAGATTGACTACAAGAGAGCGGAACATGCTTATTATGCAATAAATAGTTAGTGTTATGCCAAAAGAGTTAGGTTCTTCATATCCAGGAAGACGATACTTTGAAAGAGGGGCAAACCTGTTGAAAGAAAGTATCGATAATCAACGCATATCATTTGGTCAAGGTGTATCATACCATTTGGCAGACTCACTAATGAGAGTTAGAATGCTTCCAAATGGAAGGTTGAATTTGGGTACCATAGACGAAATGGTTCGTTCTACTTTTCATATGTTGGCATCAGACCATTTTAAGCAGATGTATGAAGCAAAGAAGTAAATATGGAATGCCGCCACCGACTTGCCGTGCGGAGTTTGAACATAATGTGTATTTGTTGGTGGATGATTTGGAAAGGCATATGGATGATGCGAGTTACCTGGGAAACAGGATATGGGCATTGGGTGATTCGATAGAACGCTTACGCTATTTACCCAATAGGAGAATTGAACTTCCAACGATTGATGAAAGGGTGAGGAATCTTTCCAACATGATGGACTGGATGAAGTATTTGCCACCTGTGACTCTTAAGAAGAAAGATCAAAAGGAATAATAGTGAATCAGTGCGTGTGAATGCTTGTTATTTTGAGAAAGGAAAGTATTATAATTAAATGTTTTTAATGCTATCAAATTATAGGTTGCTAAGTAGCAATGGTGATGAGTTGATTCAGGAAGAGTTGAACAAGCTCTTTGAATTCTATAACATGATGTCGGGTTCGCTTAATTCAAAATTTATCTTTAGAGGCGAGTCTAACAGGAATTTGATGCGCCAATTTAATTATGATACCAGAACACCCGATATGTTGTCTGAATGCCTTTTTATGACAGGTGAAAAAGGGAGAATCTGTTGGGCGGAAAATGAAGGGATAACCCCAGATGATGTTAGTACCGAAAATTTCCTAAGAATCTGTAAGTCTCTGGCAAAATATATTGATGAAGGTCTAAGAGCGGGCGGAAACCGAGCAAAAAGAATAAAGTTTTTTTGTGAGAAAGAAGAAAAGTTCTATGATGGAATAAAAAAAGGAGAGGCTTTTGTTAGTGCTTATGAGAAACTGAAACCTGAAGTAAAACTGAAAGTGAATCTTTATTATCTGGCTATCGCGCATACTATAGGTGACAAAGAGTATAGAGATATCTCAGGGTATATTTCAACAACGACCAATGCAGTTATAGCTAATAGGTTCACTAATGGAGCATGTATATATGGCTGGGTACCCTATAATATATGGAAGAGAAGAACTCGGAAGAGAACGATAGATTATGTAGACACAAATCAGATGTCAGAAATGCAGTATACAGGTCTTCCATATTGCGAAAGTGCCGTATTTCCCAATCAAGCGGAAATAGCCATTAGATGTGGTTTGTTGCCGCATTTCATTATAGGTTACGCTGTAGAACAGAACTTTTATGTGAATCCAGCCATTTTTAATGCTATTGATAGGATGCATGAAATAGGGACATTTAGAGAAAAGTTTAGGTACAAGAGAAGTATACAACTGCATGGCCTAGAGATTAATCAGGAGAACTTTGAAGAATTCTGTCAAAGGACGAATTTCAAGAAATACTTTACTTTTGATGGTTATGATTATGCAATGCATAGAATGTTACGATAAAAGAGGTTAGTATGTCAAGACATAAGCATAAGAATCCGAGGGTAAAGGTGTACTTTCAGTATAAAGGTAGGTACTTTAGGCTGCTGGAGGCTATTAACTTTGGCACTAAGGCAACGCCAGAACTGAAAATAAAAGGATTGGCTGAGACCTATCTGCAGACGAAGGATGACCAGCACAGATTTGATGGCAAATTCCATGTGGGACAGTTGATAAGGTATGTAGATGGCAATCATGTGGAATTTACATATCATAAGGACGGCTCGATATTGTCGGAGGTAATCCATCCGTCTGGTCAGAAAGAATATAATAATCCGTATGGTAAAGATGAACGGTGGACTCCTATAGCAGATATTGCCACTTACCAACCGGTGATGATTTTTCAGATTTTAAATTTGGCGAATTATCGGCCAGCGTTTATTGAAGAGAAACATGGCCTGCGGAATTACATAGTCAAGAATGAGCGATTGTTTGAGTTTGAGAGAGGACAGGGCGTTTTTGTACTGGTTTATCTGAAGCACAAGGACTACCCACTGGCGCGATATTGTTTCGATGACATGAATTATTCTGACGTGCTGATGAGGTTTGGTGAGAATCTCGAATTGTGTATTTTCATACAGAAGCAACGGACACCTGACAATGCAGGTTCGACGAGGAATAACTTTACTTTTGTGGACAAATTGGATGGATTTGAATATTTGAGTGATGTGTTGAAGAATCATATTTTTAATCCTAGGGCTGCAAGATTTATTAGTGAGATTCAAGAAGGTGAGCGCTACTTTGATGTATCGGAGCAGATGATGCAGGTGATAGAATCAGTTGGTAAGTTCTATGTGCATCTTCAAAAAGCAGGTGTTCCTAATTTGGTTCAAGAGGCCCAGCTTGTTAGGATGCTATTGGATAAACTTGATGGGAAGTATGATGAGTATCTGGCGATGAATGAAGATGAACAGATGAAATATGTTCTTGTGCAGTTTTTGAATGGAGTAATATCGAGAATCCCTTCGGAGATGTGTAAGGAAAAATGATATGGTGTCGCGATAATATCGCAACATACGGGACAATAAAGGTCGCTATGGCATAGCGACAAACGTGACAAGAAGAGAGACTCGACTGCAGAACCGACGAGTACAGTAAAACAAAGGAAAAAATGAGAAGAAGGCTCTATACATCAAACTATATTGGGATGGCTGGGTACCTAATGGACTTTGGCTTTGGCGGGTTCATCGGGTATGGGAAAGGTTTGTCCTGTTTTGAGGGTGAAGAAGAGCTGAAGATGTATGATGGATGACGTATCAATAGGACGATAGACCCTGCGGAAATCCGCAGGGAGTAGTGGTCATCTCAACGGGCAAACCGTTGAGTACAGGCCGTATATATAAGGGCATCCCCGACTTGGCTCTTCGTGAGCTGGGTCGGGGATGCTGCGTTTAGGAAGATCATAGCCGGTTGATGTGGAAGACGACCCGGTAAATTTCGATGATGTTGTCTTTTGAAATTTTGGATTCTACGGGTTTGCCATTGTCCATCTGTAAGAAAATGATGTTATCCGGGTCATTTTGTAAGATTGAAACCTTAAGGAGCACCTTATATCCCTTGGTAACGACATAGCATACGTAACCTCCCGGGATATACTCCTTCCAATCGCTCATTTTCTTCAGTGCGATAATGTCACCTGCCGCAACAATGGGTTCAAGGGATTTGTCATTGTTGGTACACCAGAAATCAATGTCGCCTGTCATCGGGGATGGAAAAGGCTTGCCTTCAAGGTCTGGTACTAACTGACCGTCGCTACCGATGCACGTATTGAAATCAGCATCGTAGAGCAGCTTTTCGTCGCCTGTTTCCATACGAGGCTTAACCGGCCTGTTCCCGCCCAGGAACATATTGCCTTCTCCTGTGTACATCCATGCTGCACTCACACCATATGTTTGGCAAAACAGGTCAATGGATTTCCTTGGCGGTTTCTGCCATCCATTTTTGATTTTGCTCAGTACTTGCTCGTTAGCGACGATATTTGCGCGGTAGAGCTGGCCGCCTGAAAGATGCAGTTCCTCGGCTGCCTGTACGAATCTCTGTGCTACGCCCTGCATGGCTTCCTGTTCATTGTATGTAGTCATAATGTTTAAATAATGCTAAATTTATAATCAATATGGAATGAAATTTCTAAATCTCTTGGCTATATTTATAAAAACCTGTAATTTTGCAGCCGTTTTGACAGCAATTCGGGTGCAAAGATAGATATAATTTCCGAAATCTGCAAGAAAAAACATATAAAATTTGAATATAATATATAAAATATAGAAAATTTGAGATAAAATAGAAGAATTTATGGAAATTAGAGTATCAACGTTACAGGAAATGCTCACCAATGCTGCTACGCTCGGGGCGATGTCAGCGGTGAAGAAGCTCGACCCGGTGAAAGACGAGCTGAAAGCCTCGGAGGTGAGAGCCTGGTTAGGTAATGACAGTAAGATGAGCAGGAAGTTTGATGCCATGGTCAGGAAAGGCATGATTAGGGGATTCAAGAAAGGTACGAGTCAGAACTCGCCTTTCTATTATTCAAAGGTTCAGATAGAGGCTGCGTTTGCAGCAGTAAGGTGTCAAAGCTTGCTTTGAGAAGTTAATGAAGTTAGAAGAAGTTATAGGAAGTTAGAAGATGACAAACGAAGAGACAGAAGGACAGCAACAACGCCCAGCCGGGTATATCACTATACCGATGGTAGTACTGAACGGCTGGGTGGGACAAGATGAGAGATACCTGAAATGGTGGACGTGGCTGCGACGCGAGGCTGCATGGGTTGACACAGAGGTCTGCTACAACCGCCAGACGGTTTACCTACAAATGAGACAGGTACTCGTAACAGTCAACTCACTGGTAAAGCAGTGGGGCGTAAGTAAACCAACAGTGATAAGGTTCTTGCAGCGATTGGAGCAGGATAAACTTATTGAGCGAGAGAAAGATACACGCAAGACGATTATCACCATCACACCACTTGGATGGGCAGATTTGGAGGTAAAGCCCGTGGTAAAGTCAGAGGTAAATTCAGCGGTCAATATTGACCACGAAGTTGACCGCCAAGCGTACCACTCCCACCTTTTATATAGAGAAAATAATATTAAAGCCTCTGTCGGAGGAGCGCGTACGCGCGAGGAGGTGGTGGCTAATAATTTGGAGTCGGATTTTGAAAAAGACGACTTCGATGAAGTTGTAGCTTTCTTCAATGAGCAGATGAAAGGCAAAAAGATTCCGCAGGTAGTAGTAAAGACTCCTGAGCGCAGACAGGCCTATACACGCCTGATAGCAGAAACGCAGGTTGACATCGACAGTGTGAAGCAAGCCATCAGGAATGCAGCAGAGAGTGATTTCCTGAACGGCAGCGGACAGAAAGGGTGGATAGCCGACTTCGACTGGATGATGGTTCCACAGCATTTCCAAAAGGTCTTGGAGAACTTTTACAGGAACAAACAGGTTACACAGACAACGCAGATACAGTATGGAAGAACCAATGGATATAGCGACCCTCGTAGAGGAGTTGAAGCAACAGGGACGAATTACGCTGCCGGGTATGACCGACCGCTCTAAGCTGACGGTCGATGAGCAAGGACTTGCGACGTTGTTAGAGATGGCCTATCGTAGACAGGTAGCCAGACGCAGGATAGCGTATGCGCCCAATGCACTGACCAGTGGAGCCATTAAGAAGTTAGCCCATTTCCTGACTGACAGTAAGGATAACCGTTTCATGATTGTGCTGGATGGCAGTACCGCTACGGGTAAGACCACGTTGATGCAGGCTATGCGGCAGACGCTGTGGTGGCTGGCAGAAAACAAACTGGTGCCAGACGATATGGATCTAAAGATCTGCGATGCCGTAGCCCTCTGTAATCTCAGGGACTCGACGAGAGACTGGTATGAGCTGATGAATTGGCCATCGTTCTTGGGTATTGAAGATCTGGGCTGCGAACCGGCAGAGATACTGAGATGGGGCAATCCTCTCTATCCCATCAGGGAAGTGCTGACGACGAGATATGAGCAACGCCTGCCGATGGTGGTGAGTACCAATCTCGACAGTGAGCAGATGAGAGAACACCTGGGACTCAGGATTGTGTCGAGGATGAACGAGATGGCGTTTTACATCCACTTTGAGAATGAGGACTTTCGGAAACGGGTATGGTTCTTGAACCATTCCGAAATGAAGAGCGAATAGTGAAAAGTAAACAATGAAATAGAGAAAATGCTATGAAGCAGATGAGTGAAGAGAAGAAACTGCGTCTGGAGGAGCTGGAGCAGTTTACCTACGATGTGGAGATTGGCAACACCCACAGAGTACGCAAGGTGAAGGGTACTAATCTGAATGCGGCTTTCCTGCTTGGGGAGTTGAGCGACAATCGGCGAATGATGTTGGTACGCCAGGCTGAGAACGAGCGAACGCCTGTGAGAGTAGAAAGTAAGTCGTTTGAGGACGTGCTGAAAAATATCCTTATTGGCTATATACAAAGCCTGCGGTGTAATCTGCCGTTCAATGAAGAGTACGCCTGCTGGCGACTGTCGCTGAAATCATGGCCGAAGGAGTATATCGACGGTTTTATACCCAAGACCTACCGTGTGAAGCGTGAATATCTTGACGAGATAGCCAGGATGGTAAGTGTGCACGTGACCGCTAACTTTTTGACAAAGCCGCATAAGGAGGCTGCATAAGAGAGATATAGAAATTAATCAGCTGCGAGAAATCGCAACATAATATTAACAAAAATCATATTTGAGAATTATGGATTCATTAAGTTTTACGACATGTAAAGACTTCGAGGACTATTGTCTTCGCACTTTTGATCTTTTCTTGCAAGGTGACTTGTTTCCATACAGTTTGAAGGAAACATATAGACTTGCATTCAACTCTTGGGAAGAGGCAGTAAATGAACTCTTGGATAATGGTGTTGAGGGCTTTTCCTATCAGAAGAGCCTGAATGATGACGATTACCAGCTCTGTATGCAAGGCTTCACACATCATGTGCTGATGAAGGACAAAACGCTGAAGCTGATTGCCTGCTTCTGTAATAACACCTACAAGTTACTGGTGAACACCTTTGACATTCCGATGCGCTATGACACCCGTGTACAGAATGATGAAGGTCGGCTGAAGATTGTGCAAGTGCCAGTCAACGGATACCAGCCCAAGGTTCAGGATCCCCGTTATAGTGGCTTTATGGAGGCCAATGGTGACATCGTAGCCAAGATTTGCTTTGACAAATTCCTGCAGAAGTCTGGGTTTACGTGGAGAACCGCAGATATTGCTGAAGCCTTTGGCATGCCCGAAGAGGGACTGCTGTGTGTCTTGAAGCAGAATGGGATTCTGACGATGGTTGGCGATGAGGACGAATCATGCAAAGGCTCATGGGAGTTGGCAGAAGGTCTTAAAGGTAATGACTTTACCAAAGTCAAGACAGATTTTGACGGAAAGCCAGAGAACCAATGGACTTATAAGGGATTCTTCTTTCTGTGGCTATTGCTCACGAAGGATTGTGGAATCACGCCTTGCTGTGAGCGAGAGAACCATGAATAGGAAATAAGTTGAGATAATAGTTTTTAGTTTTGTTCATACGATAATAATTAAGGAAGACACCGGCTCGTGATGGGTTGGTGTTTTTTTGTGCCTGCTGGTGAGCGGAAGGAATGAGAAGTATATAAAAGAGAAAAAAGCTGTGTCTGGTTCATAATTAAGTCGTAATTTTGCAGCCGAAATCAGAAAAAAGGATAATAACATGAAATTCACAACACTGTTAACGATTATCATTGTGGGCTACGTCATCTACTATGCCTATCAGATCATTCACGATCTCTTTTTTACAAAGGGTGTGTTATCTGATGAATTGCACATAGAGGAAGAGGTGGACATCACGGGCGAGGTAGAGAAATACCAACCTGTCAGAGTGAGCAGGGAGGATATTCCACTGACCAAGACTAACACCGAGAAAGACTCGACTCAGGATGACGGACTAACCCAGATGTGCGGTGGTTATACCATTGATGAACTGCACCATGCACTTTGTCTGGAGCAGGAGAATCCTGGGAGTACCGCACTGAAGGATGTGATGAAGCTCTATGAGTAAACACGAAGATTAACCGATTTACACGATACGGGATGAAAAACACACAATCCCACTTTAAGATTTTCAAAAAAACAAGTAAAACAATGAAAAACACACTATGCAGAAAAACTGGAGCAAGCTCTGCTCCCTTTTGAAGTCATGTAAGACGAAACTGTCT
>JAEEGG010009635.1_pt1 | contig 21572 bp, 21 predicted proteins | sample 9134161 | NCBI WGS metagenome assembly JAEEGG01 (sample SAMN16246543, study PRJNA631951) | gut metagenome | biome: gut microbiome; feature: rumen; material: CR-attached | host: Bos | place: Iran: Karaj | collected 2018-10
ACTCGGACTTTTATGCGCCACACTAGCCGTTCGTGGATATATGCAGCCGACAAAAACGGACTTTTTATGCGCTACAGCTGCAGTTCGTGGATATATGCAGCGGACAACAACGGACTATTATGGCTACACTGACAGTTCGTAGATATATGCAGCGGACGACAACGGACTTTTATGTGCTACAGCGGAAGGTGGATATTGGCAGCGGATGACAACGGACTTTTTTGGTTATGTTGTCAGGCCTGGTTATAGGCAGCGGATGACAACGTTTTTGCCAACCGCGTAGTCGCGGCTGACTTCTCGCGCGTGCGCGCGTTTTATACGCGCGTGTGACTGCATGGTGCTTGCACCACTTGCACCACATCTCAAACACAGGAAGGCCTCCTGAGGAAAAAAGTGACCGCCATTTTTTCACAGGAGGGCCTCCCGTGATAAATAATGACCGCCCATTTTTCGCGGGAGGCCATCATTGTTCTTTATTCACAATTCTTTATTCGTTGGCAGCAAAGTGGTGCAAGTGGTGCAAGCACCATGCAATCACGCGCGCGTATAAAACGCGCGCGCGAAGCCAAATGACGCGCGGGAGAACCGCGCTACGCGACCTTGCGAATAAAACACGGCGCGTGCGCATAGCCAGTGGACCACACAAAAGTCCGTTGTTGTCCGCTGCATAATTCTAAGAACAGCCGGTGTAGCGCATAAAAAGTCCGTTGTTGTCCGCTGCATATACTATCCGCGTAAGTCCGAGGTTGAACACTTGAAGGGTCTGTTGTTTTAGTCGGGGATCATAAAGTTCACCACCTCCTGCTCTACAGTAATGGTGTAGGGCCCTACCGGCTGGCTCATCAGACGTCCGTCGGTGCCCACCAGGGCGTGGCGCGCCTCCTCCACCACGAACTCTCGCGTGCGATAGGGGTGCACGGAGCGGTGGTTCAGGAAGCGTCCTGAGATGAGAAGCCACAGCCCGCTGAAGAGCTGCATGAGCTGCGGATCGTAGACCACGGTGATGTCGAGCATGCCGTTGTAGGGCACTGCGCTGGGTGTCTGTCCGTAGCCCAGGGCGTTGCCCACGCATACGGTCATAATGCGGCGTTCCACCGTCTCGTTGTTCACGTGGAGCAGCATCTTATAGTCCTTTCGGTGGAATATTTTCAGTATGACGGAGACGATGAACGATAGTGTGCGCGACCATAGTATCCGTCGCGTTTGCTGGCGCAGGTTCATAATATCGGCAGTGGTGCCTATGTTGATACAGTTCAGGAAGTAGCGGCTCTGCTGCTCGCCGTGCTTGTCGGTGAAGCGCATGCAGCCCAGGTCTACGCGGCGTGTGCGCTGATGAGTAAGCCACTCCACGGTCTGTGCGTCGTCGCCCTCGCTGAATCCCCAGAAGCGGGCAAAGTCGTTGAGCGCGCCGTTAGGCACCACGCCCAGCATCACCTGGTCGCGCACGCGCTGTTCCTCACGCATGAGGCAGTTCACGGCATCGTTGAGGGCAGAGTCGCCGCCCACTATGACGATGACCTTGTAGCCGTTGCGTATGAGCATGGTGGTGAGGCGCTCCACGCTGCTGCTGTTCTCGCTCTGCACCATATCGTAGTGCACGCCGCGCAAGTCGAGCTCACGCTGCAGCCGTTCCCAGCGCTTGCGCTTGCTCCTGAGGCCTTTGCGGGGGCAGTAGAGTATGCCCCATCGCTCTTGTGTTCCTTCGCTTTTCACTTTTTCGTTACTCTTTCGTGGTCCTTACCCGCAGTTTCCACCAGATGGTCTATGCATTTCTTTCTAAAGCAATAATCTGTCTTACCTTCTCTTCCAAAGGCAGCGCGGCGTCAATCCAGTGTATGGTGAAGCCCCGCCGCTCCATGCCCCGGAACCACGTCATCTGCCGTTTGGCAAACTGGTGGATGGCTATCTCAAGCTGCCGGAACATCTCGTCGTAGGAGAGGCGCCCCAACACGTACTCTGTGACGTACTTGTACTCTAGCCCGTAGTAGAGCAGGTTGTCGGCAGCGATGCCGCTGTCGAGCAGTGCCCGCACCTCGTCGGCCATGCCTTCGCTGAGGCGGGCCTTCAAGCGGCGGGTAATCTTATCGCGGCGCAGGTCGCGGTCTATGCTGATGCCGACGATGGTCGAGGGTATGGCAGGCATCTGGCGCAGGGGCATGGGATGCTGCAGGTTGTAGGTCTCTATCTCTATGGCACGTATGGCGCGCTGGCATGAGTCCACGTCGGTGGTGTTGTGCATCACGGAGCCCGTCTGCGACTTCAGCGTGGTGAGCATGGCAGTGAGTTCGGCGAGCGTCTTCCCCTCCAACTGCTGGCGCAGCTCCGGGTTCTGGGGCACGGGCGACAGCTGGTAGCCCTTCAGCACCGCCTCGATGTAAAGGCCGGTGCCGCCGCAGAGGATGGGCGTGGCACCACGCTGGCAGACGTGCTGGTAGGCGTCGGCAAAGTCGCGCTGATACTCAAAGAGGTTGTACTTCGTACCCGGTTCGCAGATGTCGATGAGGTGGTAGGGCACACCGCCGTACTCGCTGAGGTCCTTGCCGGTGCCAATGTCCATGCGACGGTACACCTGGCGCGAGTCGGCCGAGATAATCTCTCCGCCGCAGCCGCCCGCAGGCGCGGCCGGCAGTGCGCGTGCCACCGCCACGGCCACCGTTGTCTTGCCGCAGGCGGTAGGCCCCAGTATGGTAATCATGCTCCTCACTTCGTGTGCACCGCTTGTGTCAAGGTGTCAGTTCTCGATAATCTTTGGCAGGAAGGTAGAGAAGATGAGCACCACCAGTCCTACTACGAGCACGATGATGGTCTTCTTAGAGCATCCCTTCCACTCCTTCAGGATGATGCCCCACACATTGGAGAAGAGCACGTTGAAAGCCATGAGGATACAGAAGGCCAGCGTCATCATGCTGCTGCCCGGCTCGAAGAAGCTCTTGCCAAGCGAGAGTCCGAAGAACTGCGAATACCATAGCGCACCGGCCAGCAGGCAGAACAGCAGGTTGTTGCCCCATACACTCTTCTTCTTGTAGTCGCCCCACGTGTTGTTCTTCTGGTTCTGGTAGAAACAGTACACGGCGTTGGTCACGAAGCCGCCCAGCGTAACAAGGAAGGTGGCGGGGAGGGTCTTGAACATCTCCTGCGTCTCGGCGAAGTGGATGTCCTTGCCAAATTCCAGTCCAACGTTGAAGCAGCCGCTCATGAAGCCGGCCAGGAGAGCAATGGCCAGACCCTTGGGGAAGTTGAAGTCCTTCACGGCCTCCTTCTTCTCCTCCTCGCTGAGCGACGCCGACTTCATGCCTCCTGCCACGCCGATGATGGCGATGCCCGCCAAACACACCACCACGCCGAGTATGACGGCAAAGGTGAGCGACTGGAGCGCATTCAGCTCAGGGAAGAAGATGTTGAGCAATACGGGGCCCATGATGGTGCCCAAGCCGGCACAGGTGCCGAGGGCTATCGACTGTCCGAGGGCTACGCCAAGATAGCGCATGGAGAGGCCGAAGGTGAGGCCGCCCACACCCCACAGCACACCGAAAAGAATGGTCATCCAGATGTTGAACGACGGGGCATTGGCAAACAATTTGGTGAACGAGTGGCCGCTGGGCACGGCTAAGAGCAGCCCTAAGAACGGCAGCAACAGCCAGGCGAACACGCCCTGCACTATCCAGTACGATTCCCACGACCAGTCCTTGATTTTGTTGATGGGCACGTAGCAACTGCTCTGGCAGAACGCGCCGACAGCGATGATGATAAGTCCGATAACGATTTCCATTGTTAAGTAGTTTATTAAAATGTCTTTTTCTGATTGCGCTGCAAAGGTAGTAAAAAAAAACAAAAAAGTATCACCCGCACTCGTTTTTTTTAATTACTTTTGCACCCGCAAATCAAAACAACAACAATGATATACAGATTCGTGCCGCTGCTGAAGCAGACAATATGGGGAGGAGACAGGATAGTTTCATTCAAGCACCTTGACGTGAAGACCGACCATGTGGGTGAGAGTTGGGAGCTGTCGGGCGTTGCCGGCAGCGAGACCGTTGTGGCCGAGGGGCCATATGCCGGGCACACCCCCAACGAGCTGGTGGCCTTGCTGAAACACGACCTTGTGGGGCGCGAGAACTATGCCCGTTTCGGTAATGAGTTTCCCCTGCTCGTGAAGTTTATCGACGCACATAGCGACCTCTCCATTCAGGTTCACCCCAACGACGAGGTGGCCCGCCGCCACGGCAAGGAACACGGCAAGTCGGAGATGTGGTACTGTCTGCAGAGCGACAGCAGTGCAGGAGGGCACGCCCCCAAGCTATACTGCGGACTGCGCCAACCGCTCACGCCCGAGGCCTACAAACAGCATGTGGCCAACGGCACCATCACCGAAGCACTGGCCGGCTATGAGGTGCACGAGGGCGACGTGTTCTACATTCCCGCCGGACGCATACATGCCATCGGCGCCGGATGCTTTGTGACAGAGATACAGCAGACGTGCGACGTTACTTACCGCATCTATGACTACAACCGGCGCGACAGCAACGGACAGCTGCGACAGCTGCACACCGCAGAGGCCGCCGAGGCCATCGACTACAGTGTGTACGACGACTACCGCACCTGCTATGTGCCACAGAAAGACATGCCGCAACAGCTGGTGACATGCCCTTACTTCACCACCGCCGTCTACGACCTGACCGAGCCCATGCTGCTCGACTACAGCGACCTCGACTCGTTTGTCATACTTATTGCATTGAAGGGTGAAGGCACTATCACCGACAACGGCAGACAGACTGCCTTGCGTGCCGGCGAGACGGTGCTGCTGTCAGCCTCTACAAAGGAGGTAATGGTAGAGGGCGAGGTGAAACTGCTGGAAGCCTACGTATGACTATGCAGGCTCTTGTTCCAGTTGCCTTTGAACAGCCGCAGCAGGAAAATGATGCCGCGGAAAGTAAGCTCTATGGCCATGGCCGTCCATACGCCTTTTAGTCCGTACTCGCGAGCCATCCACCAGGCCAGCGTCAGTCGCACACCCCACATCGACATCAGGCTCATCACGGCTGGCCGCAATGTATCGCCAGCACCTACGAAGACACCGTTGCACACGATGGCCGCGGCAAACATTGGCTCGGCAAACGCCTCAATGCGCAATGCCTGCGCACCTTCGGCCACAATGTCGGCCACGGGCGACATGAAGCTCATCAGCTCGGGGGCGAAGACAAACATCAGCAGGCCCATCAGCGTCATGACTGTTATGCCCAAGCCAACACTCTTGAAAGCCATTGAGCGCGTGAGCTGCCGCTGGCCTGCGCCTATGCCCTGCCCCACCAGTGTGGTGGCAGCCTCGGCAATGCCGTAACCGGGCATGTAGCACAGACTCTCAACGGTGATGGCCAGCGAGTTGGCCGCTATGGCCACTGTGCCTAACGGAGCCACAATGATAGTGCTCACTATCTGTGCACCGCCCATGAGCAGATGTTGCATGCCCATGGGAGCTCCAATCTTGAATGCTGTGTGCACCACATCGGCAGTAGGGCGAAAACTGTTCGGCCGAAGGTTGATGTTTGGCTGCTGAGAGTTTCCTCTCTTAAATATTCCCAACATGTCGCTGCGCCAAAGCAGGAAGTAGAGCATTAGGCAGCAGGTAACAAGTTCGGCCATGCCCGTGCCATAGGCGGCTCCCACCACCCCCATGTCAAGCACATATATAAAGATGTAGTTGAACGCCACGTCGAGACAGCACATCAGAATGTTTAATGCCGAGGGCACCTTCATGTTGCCACTGCACTTCAGCATAGAGCCGCCCAGCCCCTCCATCTGGAAGAAGATGCCGAAGATGCCGATATACATGAAATAGAGCGAGGCATCGGAAGCAATATCAGCAGTGCCGCCCAGCCAGTAAGGCAGCACACCGTGCACAGCGATGCCCACTGTTGAGAGCAGTAGGCTCCATGTGAAGCTGCATACCAGCGACTGGCGCAACACTCGGCGCGCACCCTCGAAATCGTTGGCACCGATGAAATGTGCCACCTGCACCGAGAAGCCCATGTTCACCGCCGAACCCAAGCCGCCCATAAGCCATGTCGTTGTCTCAACCAGTCCGATGCTCGCCGTGGCCTTCTCGCCCAGGTGCCCCACCATGGCAGCATCGATGAAGAACATCACCGTGGCTGATATCTGTGCCAGGATGCTGGGTATGGATAGCTGCACAATGAGCCAGAGCTGTTCGCTGCGGCTCAAAGTACGCCCTTGGCGTATGTAGGATAGGAGATCTTTAGCCATGTGCCGGTCGTTTCGTTAAAGTGAAACTGTTCAACCGTGCAAAGTTAGCATTTTAAAATAATACAGCCAAAGAAAACAAGCAAATTCTTTGCAATCGACTGCTAACTGATATTAAAAATATTATATTTTGTTAATTTTGCCTTGTTTTTGGGTAATTTATCCAGCCATCATTAGGTTATTCCATATAAAAGTTGTACCTTTGCAGCCCGAAATACACCCTTACAACAAAAAGGGAGCATTGTGATGTGCTCAAACCATTCAAATCAGACAATACACACAATAATATATATAAATAACAAAAAACGTAAATTTAATTATGCCTACAATTTCACAATTGGTTCGCAAAGGCAGAAAGGTGATTGCAGACAAGTCGAAGTCACCCGCGCTGGACAACTGTCCGCAGCGCCGCGGTGTCTGTGTGCGTGTCTACACCACAACACCTAAGAAGCCTAATTCGGCTATGCGTAAGGTAGCCCGTGTTCGTCTGACTAACCAGAAGGAAGTCAACAGTTACATTCCCGGTGAGGGTCACAACTTGCAAGAGCACAGCATCGTGCTGGTGCGCGGCGGTCGTGTAAAAGACCTCCCCGGCGTACGTTATCACATTGTCCGCGGTACGCTCGATACCGCTGGCGTGGCCAACCGCCTGCAGCGCCGCTCAAAGTACGGCGCCAAGCGTCCAAAGGCCGCTAAGAAAAAGTAGTAAGAAGAGCGGTGTGAGTTTTTGAGTTTTTTAGTTCTTGAGTGCTCGGTGATGAGTAGGCTCGGAACTGGGAGGAGGCTCAAACAACTCAAAAACTCAAAAACTTACAAAACTCAGATTACGGACTGACAAGACGTCGCAGTCCACCCCCAAGAAAAGAAAACCGTTTTGCTGGAGAATCTTAAAGAAGGTTGAGTAAATGCCCTTGTGTGGGCGTTGAAGACGAGAGAGAAGACAGCCCCAAGCAGACACAAACAGTAAAAACAAACAATGAGAAAAGCAAAACCCAAGAAGCGTGTGATCCTGCCGGATCCCGTGTTTAACGACACCAAGGTGTCGAAGTTCGTTAACCACTTGATGTTCGACGGAAAGAAGTCGAAGTCGTATGAAATCTTCTACAACTCACTGGAGATTGTGAAGGGAAAGATGAAGGATGCCGAGAAGACTCCGCTGGAGATTTGGAAGCAGGCTCTCGACAACATCACACCTCAGGTGGAGGTGAAGAGCCGCCGTATTGGCGGTGCTACATTCCAGGTGCCCACCGAGATACGCCCCGACCGTAAGGAGAGCGTGTCTATGAAGAATATGATTAGTTTCGCACGCAAGCGCAGCGGCAAGTCGATGGCCGACAAGCTGGCAGCTGAGATTATGGATGCATTCAACAACCAGGGCGGTGCCTTCAAGCGCAAGGAGGACATGCACCGCATGGCAGAGGCTAACCGTGCATTCGCACACTTCCGTTTCTAAAGAATAGATATTTCTGAAACGAATTTGAATAATATGAATAATTTCATCCGCGAATTTTTATAATTATTATTTTAATTCGTGAGACAATTATTCAGATTATTCATATTCGTTTCAGATATTTATGGTTCAGATGTTATTTAGGTATTTAGTTCATTAAGGAGAAAGTATTAGACTATGGCAAAACAAGATTTGCATTTGACACGCAACATCGGCATCATGGCCCATATCGATGCCGGTAAGACCACTACCTCCGAGCGAATCCTGTTCTATACGGGAAAGACCCACAAGATTGGTGAGGTGCACGACGGCGCCGCCACTATGGACTGGATGGCACAGGAGCAGGAGAGAGGCATCACCATTACCAGTGCTGCTACCACCTGCTATTGGGAGTGGAACAAGAACAAGTATAAGATTAACCTCATCGACACTCCGGGACACGTCGACTTCACCGCTGAGGTGGAGCGCTCACTCCGTGTGCTCGACGGGGCCGTGGCTACCTACAGCGCCGCCGACGGTGTACAGCCGCAGAGTGAGACCGTGTGGCGTCAGGCCGACAAATACAACGTGCCCCGCATTGGCTACGTGAACAAGATGGACCGCTCGGGCGCCGACTTCTTTGAGACCGTGCAGCAGATGCGCGACATCCTGGGCGCCAACCCTGTGGTTATACAGGTGCCCATAGGCGCTGAGGAGAACTTCAAGGGCGTGGTAGACCTCATTAAGATGAAGGCCATACTGTGGCACGACGAGACAATGGGTGCCGAGTACGACATTGAAGACATACCCGCCGACATGATGGATGAGTGCGACGAGTGGCGCAACAAGCTGCTTGAGGCCGCCGCTGAGTATGACGAGGCCCTGATGGAGAAATACTTCGACGATCCCGCCTCTATTACCGAGAGTGAGATTATCGCAGCCATTCGCAAGGGAACCTGCGCTATGGAGTGCACACCTATGGTCTGCGGTTCTTCCTATAAGAACAAGGGCGTGCAGCCCCTGCTTGACTATGTGTGCGCCTTCCTGCCTGCCCCCGTCGACGTGGAGGTGATCAAGGGCACGAACCCCAACACTGAGGAGGAGGAAGACCGCAAGCCCAGCGAAGAAGAACCCACCGCAGCCCTCGCATTTAAGATTGCTACCGATCCCTACATGGGTCGTCTGGTGTTCTTCCGCGTCTACTCAGGCAGCGTGAAGGCAGGCTCATACGTCTTCAATCCTCGCTCGGGCAAGAAAGAGCGCATCAGCCGCCTGTTCCAGATGAACTCCAACAAGGAGATTCCCATGGACAGCATCGACGCTGGCGACATCGGTGCTGGCGTGGGCTTCAAGGACATCCGTACCGGCGACACCCTCTGCGACGAGGAGAAGCCCATCGTGCTGGAGTCGATGACATTCCCCGACACCGTGATCAGCATCGCCGTGGAGCCGAAGAGTCAGGCAGACATTGCCAAGCTCGATAACGGTCTGGCCAAGCTGGCTGAGGAAGACCCCACCTTCACCGTGCGCACTGACGAGCAGAGCGGCCAAACCATCATCAGCGGTATGGGCGAGCTGCACCTCGACATCATTATCGACCGCCTGAAGCGCGAGTTCAAGGTGGAGTGCAACCAGGGCAAGCCTCAGGTGAACTACAAGGAGGCCATCACCAAGACTGTGGAGATAGACGAGACCTACAAGAAGCAGTCGGGTGGTCGCGGTAAGTATGCCAAGATGCTCGTACAGGTAGGTCCTGTTGACGAGGACTACGACCTGAAGAACAATCCCGGACTGCAGTTCGTGAACGAGGTGAAGGGCGGTAACATTCCTAAGGAGTTTATCCCCAGCATACAGAAGGGATTCGAGGCTGCCATGAAGAATGGTATCCTCGGCGGCTATCCTCTCGATTCGCTGAAGGTGACTGTCATCGACGGTGGTTTCCACCCCGTGGACTCCGACCAGCTGTCGTTCGAGATTGCAGCCCAGATGGCTTATAAGGAGGCTTGTGCCAAGGCAAAGCCCGTGCTCATGGAGCCTATTATGAAGCTCGAAGTGGTGACGCCCGAAGAGAACATGGGCGACGTCATCGGCGACCTGAACAAGCGTCGTGGACAGGTGGAGGGCATGGACGAGGCCCGCAGCGGTGCCCGTGTCATTAAGGCCATGGTTCCCCTGTCAGAGATGTTTGGCTATGTCACTGCCCTGCGTACCATCACCAGCGGCCGTGCCACCAGCTCAATGGAGTATGATCATCACGCACCGCTCTCCAGCGCCATCGCCAAGACCGTGCTTGAGGAGGTAAAGGGTCGTGCCGACCTGGTGTAATGGCTCTTACTTAGAACACAGGGAATCCTGAAACCGATTGGCGGTTTCAGGATTCTTTTTTGTTCTGCCATACTGCCAGGGATTTGTGGCACGATATTTGCAGCTTTGTTGGCAGAATAATCATATAATAATATCATAGACTATGCAAAAAGGTAACATTGGTGTGACAACCGAGAACATATTTCCGGTTATCAAGAAATTCCTCTACAGTGATCATGAGATTTTCCTCCGCGAGATGGTGAGCAATGCCGTCGATGCCACGCAGAAGATGAAAACGCTTAAGGAGAAAGGCGACTTCAAGGGCGAGTTAGGCGACCTCACAGTACATATCAGTTTCGATACCGACAAGGGTACCATCACCATCAGCGACCATGGCGTCGGCATGACAGAGGAGGAGATTGACAAGTACATCAACCAGATAGCCTTCTCAGGCGTTAACGACTTCTTAGAGAAGTACAAAGACAACGCCAACAACATCATCGGCCACTTCGGACTGGGATTCTACTCCGCATTCATGGTATCGAAGAAAGTGGAAATCATCACCAAGAGCTGGCAGGAGGATGCCAAGGCTGTGAAGTGGAGCTGCGACGGCAGCCCGGCCTACGAGATTGACGATGCTGAGCGCGAGGAGCGCGGCTCTGACATCATACTCTACATTGACGATGACTGCAAGGAGTTCCTCGACAAGTACAAACTCGAAGGACTGCTGCAGAAATACTGCAAGTTCCTGCCCGTGCCCATAGCCTTCGGGAAGAAGCAGGAGTGGAGCAAGGAAGAGAGCAAGATGGTGGACACCGCTGAAGACAACATTATTAATAATGTGGAGCCGCTGTGGTCGAAGACACCGTCGACGCTGAAGGAGGAAGACTACAAGTCGTTCTACCGCACGCTCTATCCTATGCACGACGAGCCCCTGTTCTGGATTCACCTGAACGTGGACTATCCCTTCAACCTGACAGGTATTCTCTACTTCCCCCGCATTAAGAACTCACTGGAACTGCAGAAGAACAAGATTCAGCTCTACTGCAACCAGGTGTTCGTCACCGACCAGGTGGAGGGTATCGTGCCAGAGTTCCTTACACTGCTGCACGGTGTCATCGACTCACCCGACATCCCCCTGAACGTGAGCCGCAGCTACCTGCAGAGCGACCGCGAGGTGAAGAAGATCTCTACCTATATCACCAAGAAGGTGAGCGACCGTCTGAAGGCCATCTTCAACGACAACCGCAAGGTATACGAGGAGAAATGGGACGACCTGAAGCTCTTCATCAATTACGGCATACTGACCGAACAGGACTTCTTCGATCGCGCCAAAGAGTTCTCGCTCTTCAAGGACACAGAAGGTAAGTATTTCACCTTCGACGAGTACAAGACGCTTATTGAAGCCTCGCAGAAGGACAAGGATGGCAATCTCGTCTATCTCTATGCCACTGACAAGGACGAGCAGTACAGCTACATCAAGGCCGCCCAGGACAAGGGATATTCCGTCCTTCTCTTTGATGGTCAGCTCGACGTGCCATGCATACAGACACTGGAGCAGAAATTTGAGAAGTCAAAGTTCACACGCGTGGACGCCGACACTATAGACCGCCTTATACAGAAAGAAGACGCTCCTAAGAACGAACTGCCACAGGCAGAACGTGACAATTTGTCAGCCGTATTCCAGTCGCAGTTGCCCAAGCTCGACAAGACAGAGTTCTTGGTCGAGGTGAACACTCTGGGCGAGTCACAGCGCCCTGTGGTCATCACACAGAACGAATGGATGCGCCGTATGAAGGAGATGAGCCGCTACCAGAGTGGCATGGCCTTCTACGGACAGATGCCCGACTCCTACAACCTTGTGCTGAACAGCGACCACCAGTTGGTGAAGGCTGTGCTCAGTGACGTGCAGACTCAACTGGCAGAGCAGCTGAAGCCCATTGAAGCTGAGATAAAGGGCCAGGAAGCCCGTCTGGCAGCCCTCACCCAGATACAGGACAAGAAAAAGGCTGAAGAGATCACCCAGGAAGAGAAGGACGACAAGGCCAACACTCAGAAAGCCATCGACGAACAGAAAGCCAAGAAGCAGAGCGTACTGAGCGATTTTGCCGCGAAGAACGATATCGTTCACCAGCTCATAGACCTCGCACTGCTGCAGAATGGCATGCTGAAGGGAGCTGCCCTTGATGCTTTCCTGCAACGCTCTGTAGACCTGATAACCCCTACCCCCCAAAGTAAGGAGGCATAGACTATGGCAGACTTCAAAGACTTGGTGCAGCTGCGACGCTCGCACCGCAAATTCACAGAACAGGAGATTGACGCCGAGGATGTGAGGCTCATCATGCGTGCTGCACTCATGGCTCCCACCAGCAAGGGACAGCGGGCATGGCAGTTTGTGGTGGTTGACGACAAGATGGACCTCGAGAAACTGAGCGATGCCAAGGACATGGGCGGGCAACTCATCAAAGGAGCAGCCATGGCCGTAGTGGTTTTAGGCGACCCACTGCAGAACGACTGCTGGGTGGAGGACGGTTCCATAGCCGCCATCTCCATGCAGTATCAGGCTGAGGAACTGGGCCTTGGATCCTGCTGGGTGCAGATGCGCGGGCGCGGACTCAGCGACGGCACCACCGCCGATACAGTGATTCGCGGCATTCTCGACATACCTGAAAATCTCTCCGTACTCTGCATCGTAGCCTTCGGACACAAGGCCGATGAGCGCAAGCCGCAGAACGAGGACAAACTGAAGTGGGAGAACGTCCACCTGAACAAGTTTTGACTATAGATAAGCGAAGGGGTGAATATTGTGTTTGTAGGCGCAGGCCGGTTGGCTACTCAGTTTGCCAAGGCCTTGCATAGGAAAGGACATACCATAGAGGCGGTTTACAGCCGCACCATGGAGAATGCGCAGGCGCTGTGCAGTGCTGTCGGTGGTTTCCCCGCTGACAACATCGCACAGCTGCCCCTTTATGCCGATGCCTATATCATCGCTGTAAAAGATTCGGCGTTGTCTGACGTCATTGCCCAACTGACACCAGGACGCGAAGACCGCCCCATGTACCACACCGCAGGCTCGATGCCGATGTCAGTGTTCGGCTCGTTGCGGCATCATGGTGTCATCTACCCCATGCAAACCTTCTCAAAGGAGCGCGATGCAGACTTCACCCACCTGCCCATCTTCATAGAGGCAAGTACTGACCTCGCCCAGCATGTGGCTACTGCCTTGGCTACGTCGGTCAGCGACAACGTGCGACAGCTCTCTACCGACGACCGGCGCCACCTGCATCTCGCAGCAGTCTTCGCCTGCAACTTCGCCAACCACTGTTACGCATTAGCAGCTGATATTCTTGAGCGCCACGGCATGAGCTACGACGTATTGCTGCCACTTATTGAGGAGACGGCACAGAAGGTGCAATGCATGCATCCCCTTGATGCCCAGACAGGCCCTGCCGTGCGCTACGACGAGAACGTCATCCGTGCACAGAGTGAACTCCTGACCAACCAGCCCCTCATGCAGAAAGTATACGAAACGATGAGCCACAGCATTCACCACAGTGCTCAAGAGAGAGCCACAGAAGACCCCATTAGCCCCCAAAGTCACATAGAGAGATGATTAACTACGACCTCACCAAGATTCGTGCCATTATCTTCGACGTTGATGGCGTCCTTTCGTCAGAGACCATTCCCATGGCTCCCGACGGCGTGCCCATGCGCACTGTAAACATAAAAGACGGCTATGCCCTCCAGCTGGCTGTGAAGCTAGGGCTGCGCATGGCCATTATGACGGGTGCCAATGTGCCGTCTGTGCGTGTGCGCTACGAGGGTCTGGGCCTTACCGACATCTATACTGGCTGTTCGGTGAAGATACGCACCTACAATGAGTTCCTGCAGAAATACGGTCTGAAGGACGAGGAGGTGATGTACATGGGCGACGACGTGCCCGACTTGGAAGTGATGCGCCGCGTGGGCTGCCCAGTATGTCCCAAAGATGCTTGTCCTGAGGTGAAGAGCGCCTGCCTCTACGTCAGCCACCGCAACGGGGGCCACGGCTGTGCCCGCGATGTCATTGAGCAGACGCTGCGCGCCCAAGGTCTCTGGCAGATGAATGCCACTGCCTTTGGCTGGTGACAGAAAAAGCACTGAAATATAAACACCACCGCCATGAAACCGCAAAGACATAACCCTGAAAGGCCGTTAAGCCACCTAGCATACCGCATTGTCTTAGCCAGCAACTCACCGCGCAGGCGCGAGTTGCTGTCAGGCTTAGGCATCGACTTCGAGGTGCGCGTGCTGCCCGACATTAAAGAGACCTATCCGCCGTCGCTGCCTAAAGAGCTTACTGCCGAGTACATAGCCCGCGAGAAGGCCAGTGCCTACAAGGAGCAGATGGATGGCGACGAGCTGATTATCACTGCCGACACTATTGTGCTTTGCAACGGCGAGGTGATGGGCAAGCCACACGATGCTGCCGATGCCTGCCGTATGCTGAAGACACTCAGTGGGTGCACGCATCAAGTCATCACCGGAGTGTGCCTGACCACCATTAGGCAGCAGCGCGCTTTCTCAGTGGCCACCGATGTTACGTTCAAGCAGCTCAGCGATGCTGAAATCAATTACTACGTCAGCAATTACCGTCCATTTGACAAGGCTGGGGCCTATGGCATACAAGAGTGGATAGGCTACATTGGCGTAACGTCACTGCATGGCAGCTACTTCAATGTGATGGGGCTTCCTGTGCAGCGCATATATACCGAATTGGCGCAAATGTAGGCTTCTTTTTCCTCATTTAACAAAAATAAAATGAATAAATTTGCAAATGTCAGCGATAATGCTTACCTTTGCACCCCAATAGAAGCGCATAATAATAATCTATATTTATCATTTTCCAAAGTTTTTTAAAAAAGGGGAACCCGTTCGTGAGAATAGGCTCCCTATTTTTCTGGTTCGCTCGGCTTTCAGCTCCTTGCTACTTTTATTTAGGCAATAATGCAGTTGACCTGCAGGGGTGGAATGTTGGATGCCCTTAGGCCTCGAGGCCTAAGGAGTCCCTGCGCTGACAAGGCGGTAGCCTCAGTCATCCACATAGTCGGCCATGCCTTCGGCCTCTTCGTCAGGATCGCCGGAGCCCAAGTCCATCATGGTAGAGTAGTTGTCCTCAGTAATATCGTCATCGTTAGGCTCGCCTATCTCCATGTCATCCTCGTCAGGCTTGTTATAGGTGTCCTCTATCTCCACGTCCTCGTCGTCCTCGCCGTCGCCTTCGTTATAGGTGTTAAACTTCATGCGCGGCTTCTCGGCTTCGGGCTTCACCTTGGCAAAGATGGCTTCCACCCATGAGCCCTTCGACACTTCGAGCACATCATATCCGTCGGCCACCTTCTTCTCGTAGAGTCCCCCCTTCTTATGCAGACGGTCTTTAGGAAGCGTGGTGGTAGATATGTCAAATCCGCTCTCAATAATGTCCTTGATGCTTTGCGACAGCGAGTCCCATCCTCCGCCGAAGTTTCGGTCGAGCACCTCCACCAGCTTGGCCGCTGAGATGTGGCGTATGTTCTCGTAGGTCAGGTCGGTGACACGGCTAATGGGGCGCTTCTTAATGGCCCACATCACCTTCTGCCCCTCGTCGAGTTTCACCTGCCCCACCTTGTAGCCCATCTTCTCATACTTCTGCTTCATCAGTTTCGATTCGGCATTGATTTCCTCAATCATGAATGCCGAGCGCACAATGTCTACATAGTGGCGAAGATTCTCCTTCACCTCAGCATCTTTCTCGGCGCTCTCGCAAAGGCGGAAAATGTCGTTCTCCTGCACATCCCATACGCTGCTCTTCGTCAGCGTTTTCAGCGTAAGTGCTTTCTTTTCAGTTTTTTGCTCCATAAAAAACAGTTTTCTTCTATATTTATGGTGCAAAAATAAGCACTTTATTTCTTATTTACAAGTTTTTTCCCAATTATTTTTTTTGCCAAGTGGAGGAAATACTGTAACTTTGTGCCCTGAATACAAGCCTTACCTCTGGAAAAGCCTGCCGCTCTCCCCAAGCACAACGGCTGAAAGGACCCAGGGGGGCGGGCGAATGCAGCACTAATAACCTTCTAACAATATGTCACAGCCATTAGCAGAGCGCATGCGACCGCGCACCCTCGACGAATACATAGGCCAACGCCACCTGGTGGGCCACGGGGCAGTGCTCCGCAGCATGATAGAGTCGGGACGCATCTCATCGTTCATTCTCTGGGGACCGCCGGGCGTGGGAAAGACCACACTGGCTCAAATCATTGCCCACCATCTGGAGACGCCGTTTTACACGCTCTCGGCAGTGACTAGCGGCGTGAAGGACGTGCGCGAAGTGATAGAGAAGGCTCAGCGATCACGATACTTCGGCTCAGGCCCCTCGCCCATACTCTTCATCGACGAGATACACCGTTTCTCCAAGTCGCAGCAAGATTCGCTGCTCGGAGCCGTGGAGCGAGGCATCGTCACCCTTATAGGTGCCACCACCGAGAACCCCTCCTTCGAGGTGATACGCCCCCTGCTCTCCCGCTGCCAGCTCTACGTGCTGAACCCGCTCGACAAGGACGACCTGCTGCAGCTGCTCCACCGTGCACTCACCACCGACGAGGTGCTGAAACAGCGCAGCATAGAGGTGAAGCAATCGGGCGCCCTGCTGCGCTATAGCGCAGGCGACGGCCGCAAGCTGCTCAACATTCTGGAGCTCATAGTAGAAAGCACGCCGCCCACTGCCGCCGCAACAGCACCGGCCTTAGAGGACACACCTGCCACGCACGGAAGTGAACCGTGTCCGTCAGTGGCCCACCGTTGCCAAGACCAGCATCAGAAGAACACGGCCACGCTCGTCATCACCGACGACCTCGTGGCGGCCTGCCTGCAGCAAAACCCGCTGGCCTACGACAAAGACGGCGAGATGCACTACGACATCATCTCTGCCTTCATCAAGAGCATACGCGGCAGCGACCCCGATGCCGCCCTCTACTGGATGGCCCGAATGATAGAGGGGGGAGAAGACCCGCAGTTCATAGCCCGCCGCATGGTCATCAGCGCCGCCGAAGACATTGGTCTGGCCAACCCCAATGCGCTGCTCCTGGCCAACGCCGCCTTCGACACGGTGATGAAGATTGGGTGGCCCGAAGCTCGCATACCGCTGGCCGAGTGCTGCGTCTACCTGGCCACGTCGCCCAAGAGCAATGCCGCCTACCTGGCCATAGACCAGGCGCTGGCCACCGTGCGCCAGACGGGCAACCTGCCCGTGCCGCTCCACCTGCGCAATGCGCCCACCAAGCTCATGAAGCAGCTGGGCTATAGCGACGGCTACATATATCCTCACGACCATCCCGGCAACTTCGCCCCGCAGCAATACCTGCCCGACGACTTGCAGCACCTCAGGCTGTGGCATGCGCAGCAGTCGGCAGCAGAGCAGAAGCTGCTGCAGCGCATGAAGGCGTGCTGGGGTGAGCGCTACTGACACTCACCGCAATAGCTCACACACACAGCCATCGTTTTACAACGCATTACACTGAAACAACACAAAATAACATTTTTGCCATGAATAGAAAACAGACTCACCACACCACAGGGCCGGCAGGGGACGCCAACCCGCGAGAGGTGCACATCCACCATCACACTGTTGTTGCTTGCCCTGCTGTGGCTTGCCCTGCATCCGCTGCAGGGCGGTTGCAAAATCACTGCGATGAGCATGTCTGACAATGGACAAAGTTACTATGTTGTAAATGATAATGTTGTGTACGTCACCTTTGATAACATTCCAGATAATTGCTCTGTTTGTATAACGAAGCGCTAAACAATGCTTTTCTTGTTGCCATAACAATAATCTGTCTATTTGTGTTTGTCTGACATTCGCTTCTTATAGGCTTTCCAGTCCTTTTCGTCACGCCATATCCATTTCTTCTTCTTTATGCTGATATCATCTGGATCAGGGAGGCTGCTTGTGGGTACAAAAGTGTAGCGCAAACTATCTGTTTTCCATTCGCTAATGTGTTCCGACGAATAATCCTTCATTGAAACTATTTCTATGGTGTCTCTGCTTACAACGGTGAATCGTAGCTTTCTCAAATTCCACCAATAAGGATGGATGCTGTAGGTATCCGCACGGATAGTATCATCATGGCAATCATAGCAACCACCAAAACACCAATAACCGTTGCCGGTTAAAGCACTTTTCAAATCGACGTCCGAAGTACCACGCGGCAAGTCCACCACACCTTTGTCGCCTTTACCTCTTCTGAACAAGAAATCCCCCATGGTTCCATCATCATAAAACACAAGTGCATCACCATAAAAAATGGATAGATGTACACTGTCTTCGCAAAGCCAGTAACCATCTGTTTTAATTAGTTTGCTAATGCCAGTGCTTTTGTCTTCAAAGAACTTCTCCTCTTGCCAATAGGGAAGATTCTGTGGAGTTGAACCGAACAACAAATCGAGTCCCCCAAAGAATACTTCACAACTACTAAAAAGCATCGCTATTAACAAAGCTACAAACGTTTTTACTTTCATATTGGTATGTTTAGGTTTTTGATTTGTGGTTTTTTAACGATGATTGCTATTGTTTTAACAAGGAAGTGTTGTCGGAAGCACTCCAAGCGGTAGCCTAGCACCAGTGAGAGATAGCCCGACAGCGTGCTCCACGTCATCCCCGCCATCGGTGTCAGGCTCCACCTGCCCCCTTGCTCCTGCGCCCCAGCTGTGGAGGCGAGTAGCAGCAGGGCAGAGAGTGTCATCATTATCTTCATCTGTATAAGCTTAGTCATATTTGTTCGTTATTTATCTGTCACCATATTTCTCCTTCCACTCGCTCAATCTGTTCTTTTTTACCCTTATAAGGAAGCAATGCCGTCTGTCAAGACTTATCAGTGCCTTATCGTTGTGGTCGTACAGGAATTGCACCAGTTTTGCACTGTCGGTGATGCAAATGCTGTCGTGCTCCGACGCGATGGAGATTCCGGCAAGATAGTTATGAACCAGATAGGTTATATGTTCCATGTTCCACCCCTGCATACTGAAAGAATCAGGCATGTATCTATGAAAATAACAATCTGGTATGTCTTTATCCCCTTCAATCAAGTCACACATTAGTATTCCCCAAGTGGTGTGCCTCTTTATCTCACTTGTATGCGATACAGAATCCCTGCCTACAAGTGTAAACAATAGGCCATCTCCTGTTCTGTTCACAACATGAACGCATGCAAAAGGAAAGATATCACAAGCTGTAATTTGCAGGATGAAAATGATACTGATTATACTAACAATCCTTAGTTTCATTTGTAATATGATTTAACGTATTTTATTTGAATTTGTGTCAGTAAAGCGTAATTCGGTAGCCCACATTGAACTGAAAATAATGGTGGGAACCTTTCTTGCCTTTAACGAAATGACCTAGACCGAAGTGATAGCGTGTGTCAAGCACAAACTGTCCCCACTCATAACTCATACCTACGGGCACATCGAAGGTCAAGCCATGAAGATCCCCCTTGATACTCTCATGCTTATAGCAGTCAACAGGTTTCTGTACTCTTGTTATCTGCTCGTAGTAGTAGTTCCCAGTAAGATGACTTTTCTTCTTAGCAGAGAGAAGCATGCTCACCTGCAAACCAGCTAACAGCTTTAGCCCATGTATAGTCTTAAAACCCAGCATCAGCGGAATGTTCAACCTATCATGTGTTATCAGATTGTTGTCTATTATATAGAACTGCATTTCGCCATTCTCTTGTTTATAATCTGTATATGCCCTTGGTTTTGTGTACTCTCGTGCATAGAGAATGTCTAAACAGAAGTTGGCATAATTGCTAATGGAATGTGAATACTCTAAGCCAACACACAAACCAACTCCGTGTCGGCAGTCCAAGGCTGCGTCTGACATTGATGAAACCACAAAACCCACTTGCGGTTCCAGCGAGGAGCGGTTGACCGTTTGTTGCGTCCAGGCTTTACACAAAAGAAGCAACATTATTGACAAAAAAAAGAATCTCTTCATAGTCTTATGCGTCATTGTTGCGTTGTGTCTTCATATATGGGTGGATAGACGAAAGTATAGTCAACACCCCATGCATCCCGCCAATGCACATCATACCTTACCAGCACCATGTTGTGCAGCCTCACATAATCATAGCCATATTTCATCAGCGAATCATGGTCGATTAAGAATACAGATAGTGTATCATGTGGTGGCTTAGGTAAAATGACACCGTCATCGTTGCAATACAAGCCAGGGGTAACTTCCACCTTAGTAAACGGAGCCACATGGTAGTCCTTCAGCCAGTTCTCTATCCTGCCAACATAACACAAATCAGAAGTGTCGTAATTCTCTGGTAACAATGTATCAGGATAGGCCGTCGGGCCAAAACCGTAGTATCCAGTGGCGACATAAACACTAATGTCACGACTTGACTTGTTGTCTAACCACATACACTTGATTATCTCATCATCACAGCTTTGAAGGCAGAGAAAGCCACCAACTATCGTTGTAAATAAGATATGATTCTTCATAACTAATCACTTTTTTAACATGTCGGAAAACCTTTTTCAATTGTTCCTGTATAAGTGCCATCTTTGTAAATACTATTCCAATTGACACCGTAGTACCATGTAGTAGAACTGCTTCTGCCCAGTGGCCACATCGGTGATGCATAGCGTGCCGCCGGCACTGTTTAAATAAATCAAAAAATATTTTTTAGATCAGGTACAATATCAAACAAAAGTGAAGCTTCCTTTATGAAGGAAGGATGATAATGACTAAGATATTCTCGCGATTCGTTGATACTTCTTACCAAATAATGGAATTCAGTTTCACCTTCATACTTGTCACAATACCAACCATCATGAGAATAATCTAAAATCCCATCTTCTCTCAAAAATAGAACATCACCTCCTAACACGGGTATATCCAAGCTAAAGTACAATTCGAGAGCACTTAAAGCATCTTCCCTGTTAAGTGCTTTTAGAACTACTTCAGCATTATCGTCAAATCCTTTTACCTTCCGCAAGTCATATCCTCTGTCTTGAAAGAATGACTTTATTTCATCTTTTCTATCCATACTATTTGTTCTAATTATAAGGTTTAAATATTCTATGATTGATGGAGCCATTAGGTTCTTTTAAGAAGATGAATTCTCCGTCATATCCTTTATAAGAACCAGGTATGTGTAATTCGTATCTGACAATACCGTCGCCTCCTGTTATTTGTATAGTATATCCACTTCCCTGAAAAGCTCTTGCCGTTGACATAGGCGGCGTAGTTGCTGTGACCCGCACCGCCCACTGAGAGGGTGGAGGCGGCATCTTGGGTAGTGCCCACAGACACCTTGCCCGTTGACGATACTTTCAGCTGTGCATTGGCAGTGAAGAAAGAAAAACGCCCGCAATGCATATAAAAATCGTTTTTCTCATAATGTCTTGTTCCTTTATTTGCTTATGAGTACTTTTCTGCCGCCCAAGATATACAGCCCTTGGGCGGGCTTTCCGTTGAGGCGGTGGCCCTGCAGGTCGTGGCAGGGGAGCACGGGTGACTCTGTCCGCATCGCGCTGGTGCCTACGATGCCGTCTGTAG